>OBLU010005405.1_pt1 | contig 11443 bp, 10 predicted proteins | sample 1518681 | NCBI WGS metagenome assembly OBLU01 (sample SAMEA3539304, study PRJEB22396) | soil metagenome | biome: tundra; feature: field; material: soil | place: USA | collected 2010-05 | depth 0.15 m
GCGTACGCGGAGACCCTGCCTGAGCATCCCTAGCTTATCACTTAGTTACAACTGTAGTACTAGTCTCGACGTTCCTGCTACAGCGCAGCAACGTCGAGTGCCTTTAGTCGCTATGGATGAGATATCTGACTTGGATCTAGCAGGACACTCTGCGGAAGGGGCTGACGCGCCCCCTCACACCTGCATGATTTCGATTTCTTTCTTGCGGGCGAGTTCTTCCATGCGGCGAATTTCTTCGTCGGTCATTTTTTGAACTTCTTCCATCGAGCGCTTCTCTTCGTCTTCGCTGATCTTCTTGTCTTTGGCGAGCTTTTTCAGAGCGTCGTTGCCATCGCGGCGAACGTTGCGGACCGCAGTGCGCTGGTCCTCAAGCACACGGTTCAAATGCTTGACGACGTCGCGGCGGCGCTCCTCGGTCATGGGCGGCACGGGGACGCGGATCAACTTGCCATCGGACTGGGGGTTGAAGCCGAGGTCTGATGTTCGCAGAGCCTTGTCGATTTCACTGACGATGCTGGGATCCCACGGCTGAATGAGGATCAGTTGCGCTTCAGGCGCAGAAACCTGGGCGAGCTGGCTGATCGGAGTCGGCGTGCCGTAATAGTCCACCTTGACCTGGTCGAGCATATGTACGCTGGCGCGGCCGGTGCGGACCGAAGCCAGGTTAGCCTGGAACCCGGCAACTGCCTGGTCCATGCGCCGCTTGAGGTCGCTGGAAAGTTCTTTAAGTGCCGGGATGCCGGCCATTGTAGAGACTGCCATCGTATGTTCCTCGCAGGTATCGAATTACCAAGCGATATTCTACAACCATCGACCGACGGGGCAGGCGACGGAAGGAGGTTATGCGACTGCTGCGGCGGAGAGACCCGTGGATGCGGCCTGCTCGTGAGCGTGGTAGCTGGAGCGCACCAGGGGACCGGATTCGACATGGCGGAAGCCCATTTGGAGCGCTTCCGTCTTAAATTCGGCGAACTCGCGCGGAGTATAAAGCCGGGTCATGGGGAGATGGTCGCGCGAGGGTCGCAAATACTGGCCGATGGTGAGGATGTCGCAATGGACGGCGGCCAGATTACGGAAGACGTCAAGGAGTTCAGCCGTCTCTTCACCGAGGCCAACCATGACGCCAGACTTCGTGATTCCGGCAGGGTTGAGTTCCTTGGCATAGCGGAGCAGTTCCAGAGTACGCTCGTAGCGCGCACCGGACCGAACAACGCGATAGAGACGAGGCACCGACTCCGTGTTGTGATTCAGGACCTCAGGGCGCGCCTCAACCACAGTACGGATGGCTTCCTGATTGCCTTGGAAGTCAGGAATCAGCACTTCAACGCGACAGCCGGGAGCCTGGCGGCGGATCTCTTCAATAACCAAGGCAAAGGCGCGCGCACCGCCGACCAGATCGTCATCGCGGTTAACGCTGGTGATGACGGCGTGTTGCAGGCCGAGGACGGCGACAGCTTCAGCGACGCGGCGCGGTTCGTCAAAGTCAATGGGCTCGGGACGGCCTTTCGGCACGGCGCAGAAACCGCAGCGGCGCGTGCAGAGGTTGCCAAGCATCATGAAGGTCGCAGTCTTGTGGTGCCAGCATTCGCCGATGTTCGGGCACTGGGCGCTTTCGCAGACTGTGTGCAATCCCAGGGAGCGGGCGAGGCGCTTGAGATCGTGGAAATTCTCGCCGACCGGGGCGCGGGCCTTGAGCCACTCCGGTTTGGGTGCCGGAGCCTTGCGTACCGGCGATATCTGCACCAGTTCCATCACCCTTTAATTGTAGCGGCATCGGGTATGGGCGGTTTCGCGGGCTGGAACGGGGACTTGCTACACTGCGCAGGAAGCATCGGGAGGCGACGGCATGAAGGCGGTGGCTGCAGGGATTTTGCTAGGACTGGGTATAGCGGGTGTTTCCGTGGGCCTCGGTCAGTCGTCCCACACACCCTACCCGGGTGACCAGCATGCCGCGGCGGCAGAAGCCCTGGGCCAACTGCGCACCGAATGGGCGCGCAATCTGAAGGCGAAGCAGGTTGAATCATCCGTCGCCGAGTACTCTCCGGACGCAGAATTTATTGATCCGGCTGGAAATCGATTCAACGGGACGTCCGCGCTGAGGAAATTGTTCACTACTGTTACGGCCGCGTATGACAGCGATCTGCAGTTTGAGTCAAAACGCGTGGAGGCTTCGGGCGACCTGGCGTACGACGCGGGCACCTACAAGGAGACACTGACTACGCGTGCGACGGGCAAGCAGGAGAAACTCAGCGGAACCTATCTTACGGCATATCGACGCGCCAATGGTGTGTGGCAGATTTGCGAACAGATGTGGGGAAGCGGAACAGGGGCAGCCGCGCCAGAGGCTTCCACGCTTGATGCACACCCAGTCGTGGCCTTGACGTTCGACGATTTGCCGGCTGCAGGCAGTTTGCCTCCGGAGCAGAATCGCACCAAGATTGTCATAGCGTTAGTGGCGGAGTTGAAGGCTAACCACCTTGAAGGCACTTACGGGTTTGTAAACGCCAGCAAGTTACAAAACGATCCGGACGCGCAACAGGCGTTGCATATCTGGATCGACGGCGGGATGAATGTCGGCAGTCACACGTGGTCGCATATGTCGCTGAGCGCTAACTCTGCAGAAGCCTTCGAAAATGAAATTGCGCTCAACGAACCTGCGCTGGCCGAATATGCGGGAAAGCGCGACTGGCATTGGTTTCGCTATCCATTTTTGTGGGAAGGCGACACTCTGGAAAAGCGCCATGCCGTGCGCGGTTATCTGCAGGAGCATGGGTATCGAGTAGCGCAGGTTACGCTCGACTTTGAAGATTATGCGTGGAACGATGCCTATGGGCGCTGTTCAGCGAAGCACGACGATGCGGCGATTAACTCGCTAAGGCAGAGTTATATCGATACAGCGGTCGAATACATTAAGTTAGGACGGGAGGAGCAGCAAATCTCTTTCGGTCATGAGATTCCGAATGTGATGCTGCTGCATGCAACGGCATTCACCACATTGATGTTGCCGGACCTGCTTGGCTTATTGCGTAGCGAAGGATTTATGCTGGCGGGCCTGCCGGAGGTCGAGAAAGACCCAGCCTACGCGCTAGATCCGGATGCAGCGTTGAAGTATGGCGGCACGCTGCCGGATCAGTTTATGGATGCGAAACACCTGCCCTATCCTCCATTCAAGCCCAAGCCTTTTGATCGATTGAAGACAATTTGCAACTAAGTCCTAGAGAAGCAAGTGCGAACGATAAAATCTTGCTTTCGAGTGTGAGCGAAAGGAGAGATTAAGAATGAAATCCGATCGAGTGGTCATCTTCGCTGTTCTATTTTTGGCCGCAGGCTTCGGCTCGATCTTTGCATTTTGCAACGGTTCGACAAGTTTCAGTTTTGGCTACCCGATCTCAGGGACCAAGGTGGCGGCGGACATTACAACAGTGGGCATGCCGGCCCTGGTTGGCGTAGCGCTGGCGGGAGTTGGCTTGCTATTGCTGCTGATCGCGTTCATTGTCGCGATGGTGTCGCAATTCACTTCGAGAGACGAGCGCCATGTCATGGATTTGCCGGCAAAGCGCCAAGAGCCTTTCGAAGAATAAGTGCAGCGGGCTTGGAACTGAGCTTGGATAGAGAAGAAGTTTTTCAGGCTTGTTCCAACGAGCGTGCGATCTGGAGGGCTGCTCGTGCCGGGGTGCAAGTGCTGGTGTCAATGCTTAAGCGGGGGGAAGGCATTGAAATAGCCTCGAAGCTTCCGGCAGCGTGCAGTTCTTCGAACAATGAGATGGATGTGAGCTTCTGATATTGAGACCGCGATGAATCGCCGAGGCGTCTTTTGAGCTCAATGATCGGGCAAGTCAGCTCGAAGAAATCGACGTCGGCGCCGAGGTTCTGCATTTTCTTGATGACCTCGGGAATGAAACTGGGCCGCACGGTGGCTTCGGGAGCAAAAGTGAAGATGAGGCCCGGCGTTTGCGCGCGCGCGGCCTGTTCAAAGACGGAGAACCAGATTTCTTCGCGAGCCACGACAAACGGCGGACTGCCGAATTCGAAGAGCGACAGCAGCAAGTCGACGGCAAGATGATTGTGAAACAACTTATAGCCGGTAATGGAAGCTAGCTCGCGGGCCACGGTCAACTTGCCCGTGGCCGGCATTCCATAAAGAAAGATCAGTTTCATCACTAACTCCCGCGGTTGCAGGTGGAGTTATGGAGAGGTTACTTCTTAACCTCCGAGTTAGCAGGAGTGGCTGCGGGCGCGGGCTTGAGATATTTGTCGTACCAGGCGAGCCACCGCTCATAACGATCGCGAATGTAACTGGGCCTCGTGAATCCATGAAATTGGCCGGGGTAGACGACTAATTCAGTAGGCACGCCGAGAGAGCGCAGCGCCTGATACATCTGCTCGCCGCCAAGGATGGGCACGTTGAAGTCGCTTGTGCCGCCCATGTAGAGCGTGGGTGTGTGCATACGCTTATCAGCCTCGAGCAGGGGGTAACTGAGCTTTAGATACAAGTCGCGCGCTTTCCATGGAACACCGAGCTCGTTGTCGTATTGCAGGATATATTGATCGACTCCGTAAAAGGAGAGAGGGGCCGCGCTGCCTGCACCGCTGATGGCCACCTTGAAGCGATTATCACTGGCCGTGGTGTAGTCCGTAAGGATGCCGCCATAACTCCAGCCGCCGATACCGAGCTTAGCAGGATCAGCGACGCCCATGGCGACGACCTGATCGACAGCACCTAAAAGGTCGATAACTTCCTTATTCCCCCAGTCAGCGAAAATCGATTGTGCGTAAGCCTGACCGCGTCCGGAACTGCCGCGATAATTCACGTTGATCTCGGCATAGCCATGAGCGGCAAACCACTGACGTTCGAAGGCGAAAGAATGTTCATCTTCGCCATTAGGGCCGCCGTGGATGAAGAGGATGGTGGGGACCTTGTCTCCGGACTTATAGCCAAGAGGCTTAGTCAGCAACCCATGAACGTCGGTACCGTCTTTACTCTTCGAAGAGAAGTCTTCAGTCGGCGCGAGGTCGAGCTCAGCAAGTAAAGCGTCATTCGTGTCGGTCAATTTGCGCAGCGAGGAACCTTCGAGCGCGAAGACTTCAGGCAGGTGGGTATCATCCTGGTGCAGGACGACTATATGCGCTCCGGTGCAATCGAGCGAGGATGTTTTACCCGGCTCCGCAAGAGTGCGATGAACCCCCGTTCCCGATAAGTCGAATTCGGCGGGATACTGCGAGCGGTCGTCGCTCACTAAGTACAGCAGTTTTCCGTCGGGCAGGAAGCAGGGCTGACTTACATTGCGATCCAGCTTCGCCGCAGGATAACTCACTTTTCCATCGAGAGTTACCAGGGCGGGCTTGGCCTGGTTATAAGCAGCAAGCTCAGGCTTAGCACCTTGCACATACGCGATGGATTTCGAATCCGGCGACCAAGCCAGGTGTCCCCCGTCGGGACCGTTCCAGGTGGTGAGCTTGCGTGGAGCGGAACCAGCTTTAGGTGTTACGACGAACACGTCGGTGTTGTCGGTCCGATCAGGTTCGGGATCTTGATTGCTGGCAAAGGCGATCCAGGCGCCGTCAGGCGAATAAGCCGCGTTTTCCTCGTTCACATTTTTCGAGGTGGTGAGCTTCTCGGCCTTTTTCGTGGCGATGTCGTAGAGGTAGAGCGAATCCCAGGCATCGTCCCGGAGGTAGCCCTGGATGTCCTGCTTGAAGTGGTAGCGATCAATGACGAAGGGCTTGGGAGGCGCGGGGGGCTTGCCCTCTTCCGCATCGGGCTCGGCCTTCGGATGTAGTGTGAGGAGGAGCTTTTTAGAGTCGGGCGCCCATTGATAGCCCTCAATATCCTGATCGGTCACGTTCGTGAGCTGTTCCGCTTCGCCGCCACGACGATCCATGACCCACACCTGCGAGCCTTTGACGGTGCCGGGTCGCGATGATAGAAAGCTGATGTATTTTCCGTCGGGACTGAAGCGCGGGGCAGAAGCGCCTTCCTTGCCGTAAGTGAGCTGAATCCGGGCGGAACCGTCCCACTTCACCATCCACAGGTGGGATTGGTTCTTGTCTTCCTTGGTGTCGATATTGCTTACCGAGTAGGCCACCCACTCGCCGTCGGGCGAGATGGCCGGAGAGCTTACGCGCACGATGCGGTTGAGGTCATCCAGGGTAATGGCGCGTTTCTTGGGCGCGTCAGCGGCCAAGGCAGAGGAGACGGCGGCGCACAGCAGGGCACAGCATCCGAGGGGCTTTAGGAATTCACGCAGCATGGGCAGAGATTAACATTGCGTGCTTCTTTCGCATAGAGAGCGGGCAGCGTCCTTATCGGAGGCGGGCACGCACTTCGGGGCGAACCAGATAGAGGAAGAAGACGAGGTTGAGCAGGCCCTGAATGACGGGGGGCAGTTCATGCTGGCTTGAAAATATCCACATGTTATAGCAGGCGAGCAAAAAGACAGCGGCCAACGCCAGGGCCCACGCCCAGCGAAACAACAAGATCAAGCCTGCGCTGGCGGCGAAGAAGACCGCGGCGAATAACAGGAACAAGAGGGGATAGTGGCGGCCGGCAACCCCGGTGATGATGACTCCCGCAAGAACCAGCAGGTAAAGCCCGATGGCGGCGAGACCAGGCAGTGGCAACAATTGTCGCGGAGCCGGCTTGGAGTCGCTTTCGTTTCCGTTGCCGTCGTCGATCGTCATAGGGTGTGCAGATACGCGAGCAAGTCGTGGAGCTGGTTGTCGTCCAGCAGAGTGGCCGGCATCATAGTGCGGCCATGGAGGATCACCGTGGTCAGGCGCTCGTCCGTGGGGGGGGCTCCGGAGGGCATGGCCTTCACTTTGGTGATGGCCTGCAGGCCCGGTCCGTGGAGGCCGCGGGTGGTCGTGGGGTAATGGCAGCGAGCGCACTTGTCGTGGAAAACCTGGGCTCCGCGTGCCTCTTCGATGGTCCACAGCGCTTCCGGTTTCGAAGGCGGAAGCGACCGACAGCCTGCCATGTACCCAACGAGGCACGGCAAGGCTGCAAGCAGGGCCTGGCGGAAGCAAGTGCGCATCTGAAGTTGATAATACAGGGTTAGCGCCGGAGCCGGCCCATCGGCTAGCAACGATTAGGCCGCGGCACGGGCAAATTTCCACAGTTGTCTGCAGAATGCTTTTACCTGCACTGGCATGAACCAGTCGATTACATGTATTGCCTTGATTCAAAGAGAATTGAATTAGGCGATACTATCAAAAGTCTTGCCAAAGTAAGTGTAATCATCCTACTAAAAGAAGATAAAAGTAGTACCAAAACACTTTAAACGTAGGCTGCGTCAACCGCGAATCGGCCCACGCAACCGTGAAACCCCTTTTCGAATTTTGAACAATGTAGAGCTTCGGGATCCGCTTAATCAGCCGCGGCAATGGCCTCGCAAATGTGGTCGATAGCCTGGATCTCTGCATTGCTGCCGGGCCGGTGTCCGTTGACCATGACCGAGAAGGCCAGGGTCTTGCCGGTGGCTGTGGTGAGGTAGCCGGACAGCGCATTGGACTCATTGAGGGTCCCCGTCTTGGCCCACATGTGGCCTTTCAGCGGGGAGGTTTTGAAGCGGTTGGAGAGAGTTCCATCGACGCCGGCAATGGGCAGCGTGTCGTGCCAAGCTGTACCCCAGGGTTGATGAGCCGCGTAGGTCAGCAGGCGGGTGATGGCGCGGGGAGCCACCCGGTCATCCATACTCATGCCGGAGCCGTCGTAGAAGAAGAAGTCGTTGTCATCGACGCCGGCGCTCACCATGAACTGGCGCACCACGCGGGCTCCTTCGGCAAAGCTACCGTCAGTGCCATGAACCTTCCCCAGCAGACGCAGCAGTAGTTCGGCGTGCAGATTCTGGCTCATCTTGTTGGTTACGGGGATGTCCTGCGCGACCGGAACAGAAGTGCGCCAGGCAACAACCTTGCGGCCTTCGAGCGGCGCAGCCATCGTGGAGGGGCCTGTTCGCGACGGTGGCGGGGTGATGGGCATGGCGCGTTCGGCAGCATACTCTCCGGTTCCCACATCGAGACGATGGGCGGACGTGGGACCGCCAGTAACATTGATGCCTCGACTGCGGAGAGCCTCTTTGAAGGCGGCGGCGGTGTATTCAGCGGGGTCTTCGATAGCGAGGCCGGCGTGCAATCCTTCGACCGGCGCTGTACCCCAGGTGCGCACCAGCATGTTGCCGGGCCGGCGTTCGAGGCCGGGATGGGCGGTTTCTCCCTTAGCCGTGGGGGTCATGGTGTTTTCGAGGGTGTAGTACTCAACGGCAGGCGAGAATTCGGCCTCGGTAGCATTGGGAGCGGCGGGGTCAGCTTTCAGCGTGAGTTCCACGGTGTTGTCGTTAAAGGTCAGCGCGGAGACTGGGGCTCCATAGGACCATTGCAGATCGTCCCAGGCCCACGATGACCCGTAAGACTCATGCAGGTAGAAGCTGTCGTCGCCGACGACACTGCCATCGACAGAGCGCACGCCGGACTGTTCTACCTGCTCAGCCAATAGATTCAGAACTTCGGCTGGGTTTGGCTTGGGCTGGGCTGGGGGGGCAGGGGTCTCAGGTGGCGGAGGCGGAGGTGGCGGCTGATAAGGATAGTGTCGCGGACCGAAGGTCGGGTCGCCTGCACCAAGAATTACGATGTCGCCGTGGAGAGTACCGGCGGCATCAATGGTGCCCGCAGCGACGACATTGGTGGTCCATGTGAGAGTTTCGACAGGCAAGAGAGCATAGGCTGCGGCGGTGGTCAGCAGTTTGGCGTTGGACGCGGGCGTAAAAAGGCGGCCGTCGTTGAGGGTGTAAAGTGGCTGTCCCTCGGGCGTGACGACGCTGATACCAAACTCTGCTCGGCTTAACGCAGGGTCGGCGAGAATGGCGTTGATGCGATCAGCCAAAGTGCCACCATGAGCGGCGGCCGGTCGCGCGGCCGGCTGCGCGTGTCGTGCCTGGGCAGTTAGCCCGTTCAAGGGAATCAGACTGACAGCAAGAGACAGCGCCAACATCCGCTTAAAGAAAATCATGCCCGGAGTTTAGCAGGAGGGCGGGGACTGAGACTCAGGGCGGGCGGCAGGCAGACTTAGAATCAGACAGGCACTTCGAAGGTCCACGAGCCGAGGACGAACGATAGAGATGAGCAACGCAACGCGCGAGATCACTTCCTGGCAACTGCGTACTCGCTCGCTTGAACTGGGCTCGCGCACCCTGGTGATGGGCGTAGTCAATATCACGCCTGACTCTTTTAGTGATGGCGGCAAGTTTCTCAAGGCGGAGTCTGCTGTTGACCGAGGCCTGCAACTACTGGATGAAGGCGCAGACATTCTGGACTTGGGAGCGGAGAGTACGCGGCCGGGTTCGCGCGCGGGCGGCGCCGTGGGATCCGATACCGCTCCGGCTGTGAGCGACGACGAAGAGCAGACGCGGCTGCTGCCGGTATTGGAGCGGATTCTGCAGGCGCGGCCGGAGGCCATCGTTTCCGTCGATACCTATAAGGCCACGACGGCGCGCGCGGCGCTGGCGGCGGGCGCAGAGATTCTAAACGACGTCAGCGGCTTCACATGGGATGCCGCGATGGCGTCCGTCTGCGCGGAACTAAAGGCAGGCGTGGTGTTGATGCATACGCGGGGAAGGCCCGAGGAGTGGCGCACACAGCCGCAGTTGGCAGGCGAGGCCGTGCTGGAGACGGTGCGCGAGGGGCTAGGGAAAAGCTTTGCCATCGCGACTGATGCGGGGATTCCACCGGAAGCGATTGTGCTCGATGCAGGCTACGGATTCGGCAAGCGTTTCGGCGAGAACTACGCGTTATTGGCGCGTCAGGCAGAGTTGTTGTCGCTGGGGCGGCCGCTGCTGGCCGGGGTTTCACGAAAGTCGTTTCTGGGGCACACGCTGGCGCCCCTGTTTGGCGGAGCGCCCGCGCCGGTCGATAGTCGGGATACGGCCAGTCTGGCGGCGATGGTGACAGCGATCCTGAACGGGGCTTCGATCGTGCGCGTGCATTCGGCACGAACGGCGGTAGAGGCGGCACGCATCGCCGACGCGGTGCTGGCCGCGCGATGAAACGCAGAGATGCGTAGTAAATCCGGCCCCGATGGGTTAGGATTTCGCCAAGCGCTCTGAAGGCTTTCACGTGCCGCACTTTCATCGCCTGCCATTCCCACTTGTCCCGTTTTCACTCGACTCTTCCACCGTTTCAGGAGGTCCCTTGATGCGTTTCCATCAACCGCTTCCGTTGGCTCTGCGAGCGGTCTGTTCTCTTACCTGCTGGGCCGGGATCGTGGGCGTCTGCGCTGCTTCGTCGAGGGCACAGACCCCAGCTCCGGCAGACATTGTGATCAAGAATGCAACGGTGATGACGGCCAGCCACGGCACTATCGAGCACGGCTCTGTGTGGGTGCATGCGGGCAAGATTGCCGGCGTTGGCACAAGCGTTAATGCACCCAACTCGGCCACCGTAGTCGATGGAGCCGGTATGTGGCTCACGCCGGGCATCATCGATCCTCACTCGCACTCGGCTCTCGACAGCGATGTGAACGAAGCCACCAGCCCGGTGACGCCATCGATGCATATGATCGATGCCTTCGACAATCGGCAGTCCGATCTTTACTACGCGCTGGCGGGTGGGGTAACGACGGAGTTGTTGCTGCACGGGTCGGCGAACATGATTGGCGGGCAGGCCGTAGTCATCAAGAACAAGTTCGGCCTCGACCGCGATGCGATGCTGTTTCCCAACGCGCCCGGTTCGATCAAGTTCGCGTCCGGTGAAAATCCGAAGCGAGTGTACGGGAGCCGTGACCAGTTGCCGTCCACACGCATGGGCAACTTTGAAGTGATGCGGATGGCGTTTGAAGATGCGAAGCAATACATGGCCCAGTGGGACGCGTACGAGGCTAAGGCGAAGAAGGGTGACGCTTCCGCTGTTGCGCCCAAGCGCGATCTCAAGTTGGAGGCATTGGCCGACGTACTGCGCGGCAAGCTCTATGTGCAAATTCATTGCTATCGCGCGGATGAGTTTCTAACCGAAGAGGCGATCGCCAAGGAATACGGCTACAAGATTCGTGCCTTCCATCATGCACTCGAGATGTATAAGGTGGCGGACAAGATTGCCGCAGATCAAACGGGGATTGCGACCTTCGCGGACTGGTGGGGGTATAAAGACGAGGCGTGGGACGCGATTCCGTGGAACGCCGTCATGTCGATGCGCAAGGGAGTGCGCGTGGCTCTCAAGAGCGATTCCGATGACCACATTCGGCGTCTGAACCAGGAAGCGGGCAAGATGGTTCATTATGGCGGTGCCACGGAAGACGAAGCGATCCGTATGGTGACGCTCAATGCGGCATGGATTATCGGCGTCGATGATCGCACGGGATCCATCGATGTGGGCAAAGACGCTGACCTGGTGTTGTGGAATCACGATCCGCTCTCGACCTATGCGCGGGCGCAAAAGGTTTACATCGATGGCG
>OBLU010005406.1_pt1 | contig 11442 bp, 11 predicted proteins | sample 1518681 | NCBI WGS metagenome assembly OBLU01 (sample SAMEA3539304, study PRJEB22396) | soil metagenome | biome: tundra; feature: field; material: soil | place: USA | collected 2010-05 | depth 0.15 m
TAAACAACGCATGCCAGCCATCCACCGCTAAGAAACCCTCGGCCGCAGTTACAAGTTCAAAACTAAAACCAGCGGTCCAACACGCGAAACCGGCCGCGACTTCAGCCGTACCTCGCAAGCCGAGCGCAGTATTGCCTACTACAGCTAAGGCACCATTCGTACCGAAGCCAATCCTCACGCGCCCATACGTGGCGGCGGTGGGGACTCCGCTGAGCGCGCCTGCATTGGTGGCACCGGTGATCACGCCACACCCCAGAGACTTATCGGTCCACCCAAATCTGGAGTTTGTCCCGACGTCCAACCAGGTCGTCCGCGACATGCATCTGCGTCCGCTATTCACGTCGACGATTCACGTCGGAGAAACTGTCAACTCTCTCGTGGTAGGAGCGCCGACCCTATTCGAAGTCGAACACAAGGATAGCGAACCAAACCTCATCTTCGTGAAGCCGTCGACTCATCTACCAGCTGAAAGCAACCTGCTTATCGCGTTAGCATCCGGCGAGACAATCAGCATCCGTCTTATCTCGCCAGGAGATGCGGGTTCGACCGACCCTACAGATTTTGTTGTGGACTATAGGGGTCGGAAGAGCATGTTTGAGAGTCGAGCTGTAGTTCTCGGAACGCCGGGGGGCAATATGACCGAACCGTCGCCCGAGAATGCACACGTCGTCGATGTAAACGATTCGTTGAGATCGCACCCGGCAGGCATGATAGCTGGGCACACAACGCTGGCCACAGCGTCTGGACACTCGACCTCTGCCACAAATACGGATTCTGCTCTCGATCATCAGTTTGTGATGGGCGCACCGCATTGGGTGACGGTCCCTGAATTAGCCAAATTGATCAAAGCCAACGCCAAGGCGCCGAACTGTATAGCAATCGCAATCGGGGAGATCCGGCAAGAAGGGGACAACATGGTTGTCAGCTTCTCGATCCTCAATATCAGTCACCACTGGGTCAGCATTATGCCGCCGCAGATTGAGTTGACCAACCCACTACTCAGCAAGAAAGAGGCAAAGAAAAAAGGGTCGTTCGCCCAGCCGGTTACTTCCACGGATTACAAGCTGGACAACCCAAAGCTGAGCCCCGGGGATCGTGCAGATGGCTCGATTACGTTCCCGAAACCAGACTCTAAGATTTCCAAGGAAAGCCTCTTACTTCATATCGCCACGTCCGCGTCTATCGACACGCCGGTTTATTACCCGCTGCCATTTGTGGCCCCATCGTCCGAAGAAGTCATAGCACAACAGGGAGGCACCGATGCCCGTACTCATTGAAAAGCAGGAACTATTACCAGCCGAGGAGAAGGCAACTCCGGTTGTTGGCACTGTAGAAGCCCCGGAAACCACACAAGATAAAGGCTTCTTCGTGTCGCGTCGAAAGGTGGACTTTGGCCAGAACGGCAGCAAATCGATGACTATCGCGGCTATTGTGTGCGTCGCCGCCATTGGCGGCGTGTTTGCTCTATCCCATAAGGAAGGCGCAGGCACTAAGAAGCAGCAAGCGACAACGGTTGCGACGCCTGTTAAGCCCGTGACTCAACCAAGCGCCGCATATCAACCTGGCGACCGCGCCGTAGAGACTTCGGAAGGAAAGCGAGACCAGGCCGTCTCGGCATCAGATATCGAAAACACCAAGAACTCTAATCCCGATGCGGATTCATCGATTGCTAACCCAAGACGCCAAATTGGGCCGGCGCCTCCTAAGTATGCCGCGACTCAGAGCGTGCGGACGAATCTAGGTGCGGTACCGCCGTTTCAAGCACCTTCTTATACGTACGGAGCAACCTCCGTGCCGCCAGCTCCAAGTATTGGCCTCGGTCCTGCTGTGGTGACAGAGCAAGCGAGGCAATACCAGGACGCGGTTACAAAGCCGTCGTATGTCTTTGCGGCTGCTGCTGCAGCAAGTAGCGCTGGAGGAGATGTAGAGCCCATAACGAACTTCGGACTTGAACCCGGTTTCCACCTACCAGCACACCTTGAATCGAGCGTTAGCACATTGGGTGGCGTCCCCGCGGTCGCAATCATCGAATACAACTATGTGCGCAATGGCAGGGTGATCATCCCTGCCGGTAGCCGTGTCATTGGCAAGATCGGTGGTGCCAGTTCGACAGGGCTCGTTCAAATCACTTTCACTGAGATATATCTACCCAACGGGACCACGATACCCATTAACGCGGTCGCTTTAGACTCTTCGTTGCGCCTCATCAAAGGTGTGGTTACGGGGAAAAACACAGGCAAACAGATCATCCTCGGTGCGTTGAGTAGCGCAGGATCGTTGGGTGGTGGCTTTCTGACATCCAGCAATACTGTGACGCAAACAGACCTCGCACGGAATCAGATCGCGGCCAATATCGGGCGGTCTGGCGACCAGGCTATTCAACAACTCCAGGTTGGCCAATCGATTGTCGTTACCGTGCCGTCGGGTGTATTGGTTTACGTCACATTTGTCGCGCCAGTTCGGTCAGCCGCCGCGACACCAACTGCGCGCCCGACGTCCGCAAAGAATTAGAAGACAGTCCGCAGCCGTCGAGTGAAGGTCGCGGAATATCAGACGAGAGGATGGAAGACAACTAAATGCGCATTGCACTTGAATTCGCTGTAACCGTAGTCGTGGGATCCCCGTTGATTGGCATGTTGGCGGGGCATATGTGGGCGCGAGCTCATCGCCAAAACCAGACGGCAGTCCGATCGAGCAGTACCTTGACGTAGTCTTTTGCAACAGATTGGTCTTCTAACGTCATACCGCAGGCCAAACTATACCACCGCAATACGTGGTACTGGTATATAGTTGGTGAAGGAACTAAGGAGCAACTTCATATGAAATGCAATCTTTTCACTAGGCCTTCGACGACCCCGGACTCGTTGAACGCTTCTTCGAATCGGGGGCGGTCCATGACCAAGCCCGATGCAGCCCGGCATCAACGTATTACGTGCTGGCTCGCGCTGATGTTTATGGTCGGCGCAATCACGCTCGGCCCTGTGATGGCGATTGCGCAGACAACCGGCGCATCTCCCACCTTCAACGCAACCGTTCAGGGGCAATCCGCGAGTACTGTGGAAGGCACCTTCGGCAACGTCGTCAACTACATCGGCAACGTAATCTGCCCAGTTGGAGCTGCGTTGATGGTCGCGGCGACACTTGTGCAGGTGAAGAGCGGCAAAGGTTGGGTTGGTTCAGCAATCACTGCGGGCGGATTGCTCGCGGTCAGCGGTATCACGCGGCTCATCGAGACGATGGTTACCAACGGTCAGTCGGCCCTGAAGTAACTCAGCGCCCTCATGCGGGACGTTGCGGCGCAGGCCTCAACGTCCCGTTTCTTTGCACTCATTGGAATACAAGCATGCCGACACCTACGTTATTCAATGCGCTCTATTCGCTTCTCCTGACATGCGCGACGCCGCTGGCGCTGTTTTGCTTCGTCATGGCTGGATTTCAGCTAAGAGAAGAAGGAGGCACTAACTTCTCTTCAAATGGTGGCTTCTTTCGGTGGATACTTTGGGGCGCCGTATTCCTGACCTTGACCGGAATATTCGCATGGTTGAGCGCAGAAGGGTTTGGTGGAGCGTTTGGAGCCAGTGGGACTACCGCGGCATACACCGCGCCAATCGCGTCGGCTGTGAAGGATTTCGTATATAACGTGCTGCGCGATCGCATTGTGCCGGTAGTAGCGGGGGCCTTAGTTCTCAAATCTCTCTTGGATACAGGGGAAGGTCGAAGCCCCTTTCCCTCCATTATCGCGGCCCTCTTCCTGCTTGGCGTTGGCGGCTTCTTTACCCAGGCGCAAGGGTGGAATGACGGAACTCAGTACGCGACCTCGAACATGCTCAAGAGCATGTTGAATTGGGCCATGACATCTGTCGCGCCTGTACTTGGCGCGATGTCAATCTACGGCGCAATCGTTCAGTTCGTCCGCAAGCAGAACTGGTCAATCTATCTCATCGTCGGTGCCGGACTTTTGGTGGTCCCTGTGCTGTGGACGCTCATTCAGAAATGGGCAGGAGTGACACTATCATGACTTTCGACACATCAAACTCCGCAATTCGCACCCGCTTCTTATCGTGGGGCTGCGCCTTAGTCGTTCTGACTATTACATTCGGCTTCGCGCGGCTTGCGTTTAGCCGACTGCCAATCTTCGCTCTACTTGCTGTGGCTGGATTCAAGTACGCCTCGATGTTCTACGTTGCTGGCCGACTAATAGAGCAGGTGTGGTGCTACATCAGTAAGTCGGCGGCACGCTGCCTTGTGGATGCCTCGAAAGACGGACCTGCGTCATCGAAGGAGAGCGAAGTGCGTCAGCCACGCAAGCATTCGCTCCGCAGCCAAATGCGCCAAGTCCGACAGGCACACGTTCTCAATGAAAAGGGCAGCGAGGTGTCGCATGGGTAGCGGAAGCTTCTTGACCGGACTGGAAGGCCTTACGGAGTGGATTGGGTATCTAATCCTTCCGACCCTGGCCGGCTTTTGTGTTGTGATGGCGATCAACAATTACAGGCAAGGTGAAAACGGAGAGCGCAGTATGTTGGCTGCAATTCTCTGTCTAATGGGCCCCGCTTGCGCCCTACTCGTCAGCGCATGGGTGACCAAGGCGCCAGCCGCCCCAGCGCCGGCTACTGACGCACTTTCAGGGGCACTTATGAACGCCCTCAATTTTGTTGGCAACGTCATCCTGCCGCTGGGGGCCGCTTATAACGTTGCGCGAGGTGTGTTGGATATAGGCGGAGTAATGAAGGCACGGAGCAGCGTTCACGATAGGGCCCACCACTTCATAGTGGCGTTTGGATGCTTATCTGTTTCCGGGATACTGCGCCTACTCGAACACTTCGTGACTACCGCGAAGGCCGTCACCTACCTCCAGCTCTACATCCACGTCTCCGGAGGTATCCACTCATGCCTTTACGTGTAAGCCCTGTCTCTCGCAATCTCAACGCGCAGATTATGCTCTTCGGTCTGGAGTTCGAGGACCTCATGGTAATAACCGTGCTCGGTGTGGCGGCAATGCTCCTCGGGCAGTTTTTCTTCTCGGATCGGTACTTGTTCTTCTTGCCGATGAACTGGGCACTTCTGTTGATAGTGGTCTGTTCCAGTGTTCCCGCGCTGATGATGCTGAAGTATGGCAAGCCGCGGGGGTATACCGCCGCCCTCTTTAATTGGTACACGAAGCCCCACGCCTACTCGGGTCTAGAGCCAGACACGGAACTGGTCAGCCCATTCATCGAGGATTCCGAAGGAGACGAAATTGCCTAAGACCACAGAAGAAAGACTCAAAGAGATCACTCGGCCTGCTGTGTGCGACCTACTTCCCGTCCGCGACTTCCTCGACGACGTGATGATTCGGTCGGATGGATCATATGTCGCGGGCTTCCACCTGGGCGGTGCGCTCTCTTACTTCATGGACGATGAGGGCCGTAATCAGACAAAGCGGACACTGGAATCGCTCTTCCTCACCATTCCCGAAGAAAGCATGCGCGTGCAGTTCCGCTACGAGGTTATAGAAAATGTGGGTTCGTTGCTGGAGCGCTATGAAGCTGCGCGCACAACGACTCTGGAACACGTCATTGCTATGGACCAGCAGCGCGTGGACGAATGGCGCGTGTCGGATCGCGCTGGAGAGTTTCTCACACGAGTCGCGGCCGTCTATTTCATTTGGAACCCAGAGATTCACGCAAAAGGCATGGCGGAATCGGGCGGGCCAATCAAGAAAAACGACGACAAAGCTAAACCATCGAGAGGTGGACTCTTTGGCTGGCTCTTCGATTGGTTTGACTCCCTATTTTCCTCCGTCTCGGTCTCCAAGAATATTACCGCGTCGAGGGCAAAGCACTTCGAGAACCTCAACCGCTTCGAATCGCTCATCATGGGCATGGAAACGTCTCTCACTACCGCTGAAATGCGGCCGAAACGCATGTCTCACGAGGAACTGTTCATCGAGATAAAGAGAGCGCTATTCCCGACCGAGCCTGACACGAGCCCTCTTAGAGAGTTTCCTTTGGCTGACCGTTACATCTCTGCGCGGGAGCAGTTGGCAGCCGTCTCGATACTTGGGCAGGATGAGAGCCACCTCAATATCAACGGTCTGCTCTGGTCGTGTGTGACATTCAAGATGGCGCCAGATTCAACCTTCCCAGGCGTGATGCGAGAGTTGTTGACGCTTGGCTTTCCTGTAGTTATCAACTCTCACGTCACAATTCCGGACCAGCGCAAAGTCTTGGAGATGTACAAAAAGCGCTTCAAGAAAATGCAGGCCGCACTCAATGATGGGAAGGGTGGGCAGCGGACAGATATCACCGCGTCGGTTGCCGCGCGAGAGATTCTGGACGTTCAGCAGCAGATTATCGCGAGTTCTGTGAAGACAGCGAAAATGAGTATCTCTGTGGCGATTAGGACCTCCCAGCCAGCATTCACAGATGGCCAGCACGAAGCCGCATTGCAGGAGATGGCATCTCGTACACAGAAAGTGATGCACGTCATTGGCCGCATGAATGGTGCTCGTGGATTCTCAGAGAACCTCGCAGTGCGCGATCTCTTCATCGATTCGCTGCCCGGCATGTCCGGTGAGAATAAGCGCGATATGGACCTCCTTTCAGAGCACGCCGCAGACTTGATTCCGGTTGAAGTTCCATGGGAGGGCACGCTGGATGAACCGGCGATGCTATTCAAAACGCCCTATCGGCAACTCATTCCGCTATCTCACTTCTCTCCGAGTTTAGAGAACGCGAACATGATCCTGGCGGCGACCTCCGGCACTGGAAAAGGTGTCCTCGTTGGCAAGATGCTTTTGACGTACGCGCGGCAGGGAGCCAAGATCTCAATTCTGGAGCGAGGAGATTCCTACGCTAGCGCGATCGAGTACATGGGCGGGCGCATGCTCACAATGTCACTCGACAGTGAGTACGTAATCAACCCGTTTGATTTGGAGGCGGGGCAGACAGAGCCCTCAAACGATCACGTGAGCTTTTTGAAGACGCTGATCCGCTTTATGATCGGCGAAAGTGGGGGCGGCGACTCAGACATTCTCGACAGCGCCATCCTTTTGTCTATCAAAGCGGCCTATAAACGGGCCGCGATGCGTCTCATGCCTATTCCGACTCTGAGTGATGTTCGCGACGAACTCCGGTACTTCATTGATGAGGATAAGAGCGAACGCGTCAACGCAGAGGCCAAGCTGGCGTCAACCAAGCTACGGCCATGGGTTGACGACGGCATGTACGCCAAACTGTTCGATCGGCAGACGACGGTCGATATGGACAGTCCGTGGCTCTACTTCAACATCGAGCAATTGAAGGATGACGCAAAACTAGAAGTGGCGATGAGCCTACTGATTGCTTACGCAACAACCAAACGAGCGCAAGGCGACGGAAAGCAGCGGTCCATTACAGTCCTCGATGAGTGCTGGTCTCTGCTCGAGACCAAGAGTCTCGGGGGGGTTGTGGTTCAACTCTTCAGAACCGCACGTAAGCGCAACGCATGTGTCTGGGGAATTTCGCAAGCAATCGCGGACTTCACGGGGTCGATCGATAAACCAAACGAGTATGGCGAGGCTATTCTCCAGACGACGGCCATAAAGGTGATCGGCAGACAAAAGGGCAACCTCAATATCCTCCGCGATTTCGTCCACCTCAACGAGACCACCATCAACTACATCAAGAACCTTCCAATGACAGAGAAGGGGAAGAAGAGCGAATTCCTCGGAGTCATTGGCGAGAAGGCAGAGACGACCTTCTCATTCGAAGTGATTACAACGCCCCTTGAATATTGGCTCATGACGACATATTCGCGAGATAAGGATCTCCGTAAATATTGGTTGAGAGGAGAGTATTCGGTTGAAGAACGGCAGTTGCGCTATGCGCTCCTTGCCGCCAAATATCCTCACGGAACCGCAGGACTTGAAACTTTACCAGAAGAGAATGAGCCGGACTTCTGGGGAGAACTGGGAGCGAATCTGAACTTACCGGATCCCACAATGCAGGAAGAAGAAGTAGTGGCTGTATAGCCGGAGGCTAACCGTGGCACGCATTTCAACGATTACGAAGAGGATAGCGCTAGGTTGTATACCTCTCGCGGCCCTCCTGATCTTGTCCCCAAAGCCGCAAGCAAGCGCGCAGTTTGATATTTTCACGGCCGTGCTCGGAACTGTGACGGGTATGGGGGACACAATCAAGCAGTTCAACGCCGACACTGCGGAAATACAGAATTTGCAGAAGCAGATTCTGTATCCGGTTCAGGAGTTCAATAATATTCAATCGAACGCGACCAGTGTGGTCAACGCCTATCGCGGTTGGATGAACAGTGTGTTTGGCTTAAATCTGGCGAGCGCGCAAACGACTTCTGGTCAAGCGCTTGAACGCCAGATATTGAGCGGATTCACAAATACAAACCCGTCAGCGCAGATGGGGAGCCTCTTCTCCAATGCGTATGGGTCCCTCCCAAACCCATCGCAGGCGACCCAGGCCCACGTCCAAGCTATCGACGCCGGCGACGCAAGCTCACAAGCGGGCATGCAGATGTCAGTAATGGCTGACGCAGCTGCCGCATCGACCGTACAGCTCGCTAACTCGTATGAATCGCAGGCTCTGACTACGTCAGCAGGTAGCGCTCCTCAGTTGGAAGCAGAAGAGCTTGCCAGCGAACTCAACAGTATGGCCATTGAGCACAAGTTGCTCGCGACCCAATTACGGGCTGAGGCATCACGCCTTGGATATAGAGGGGCGGAATTCAAACAGGGTGCGGCAAGCAGCGGCAACGCAGTTCAAGGAGTATTTGGAGGTGCAAAGTGAATAAGTTCCTTACAAAGTTCGCGGCAAACGCCGCGGTCAAGCGCGCGGGAATAGTTACGGTCGGATGTATCGGCTTTGGGCTCCTAACGGTTTCACCAGCCAAGGGGCAGTTCGACACGGCCGCCATTATGGGGTTTCTCACGACAATGAACGCGACTATGCAGTCGGCGATGGCCGTTCCGCTTCAAATCATGCAAACGGTCAACTCGGACATGTCGACGTTCACCAAGGATACCCTCTATCCCCTACAGCAGATCCAGGCCGCGCAGGGCTTGGCCACGCAGGGTTTGCACCAGGCCGAGAGCCTGCAGGGCATGTTGAACATCTCGACGGCCAGCGCGAAGCTGCCCTCCCCCCAGCAACTTGAAGCTGCGATGCTATCGAAGGACCCCAACCAGGGGTCCAATATTGCAGCACTGTATCAGCAGACATATGGGACCCTCCCTACGGCCCAGACGGCCCCTAGTACCGTGACGCTGGCGGTTGATATGGGCGACGCGGTAGCAATGGCATCCATCAAGAAAGCAATAGCTCTGGACGCCCTGGCCGACAGCGAGATGACAGTCTCGCAGCAGTTGATGAGCGAGCTGCAAACGACAGCTCCTGGGAATGTGCCGCTGATTTCCGTTCAGGCCGAGGCGTGGATTTTACAGGCACACGCCTACACTCAATCCGGCACAGCGCAGTTATTGAGAGCGCAGAGTGCCGAATTGGGCTACACGGGCGCGACTATGAAATTGCACGCAACCATCACCGGCAATGCGGCCGGCGGAATGTTTGCTTTGCCAGTAGCGGGGAAGTGACCTATGGGCAGCGTGATGAATTTCTTCTTTACGTCGACATGGGCGCAAGCCCAGGGGGGACTCTCGGGTTTGATTCCGACCCTGCAGACGATCAGCTACTCCATTCTAGCCATAACGCTGCTTTTGGGGGTGTATGAGTCATTTCTATCAGGAGGGTCAGTCCGGCAACTTGGGGTGACCTTTCTGAAGTTCGGAGTCGCCGCTGCCCTGATCGGCAACTGGAACGCGTTTATGACCGATGTGGTTAACGTGGGGACGACGTTTGCGACAGCCTTCCTTGCTTCTAACGGTGACCTGCTAAAGCAGTGGGTCACTGATATGAACGTGACGATCACGGGGACCAGCTTGACATCTCTGCTGACGAACGGGGTATCGGCAGCGGCAATGGGCGCAATTATGGTGCTCATCATTATGATTGCCGCGATTTTGTTCCTCTTGTGTATGAAGCTGCTCACCCTCTGCTTTGTATTCTGGGGTGGGGTTCTGTACTGCATGGGTCCCATACTCGTAGCACTCGGCCCGAGCGGGATGGTCTCGGATATCACCAAGAAGTACTGTCGGAGCCTGGCCGAGTGGGCGATGTGGCCTGCGCTCTATGCCATGTTTTGCACGTTGATGGTTGCGATCCAAATGGGTAATGTCGCCGCAGTCTTGGGGCAGTCGAATGGGTTACCGGCAGGGATCGGAGATCCGGCAACGAATAACTCAATAACGCTCGTCCTAACAAGCCTCCTTTACGGAGTCTGCATCATCATCATTCCCTTCATCGCTCATTACGTTATTGGCGGCAGCTTCGCTGGCGTAGCAGCCGGAATAGCCACCGCGATCAAGGCCGGTGCAGCAGTTGCAACAGGCGGCGCAGCTGCGCCAGCAATGGCGTCTGGAGGTGGTGCTGGAGGTGCTGCAGGTGGTGCTAGCGGCGGCGTCTCGGGCGGCGGAGGGTCAGTGTCTATTCCTCAGTCCGGAGGCGGCTCAACATCGCTACCGCCATCAAGAACACCCGCACGAACCGCGCCTAGATCTCAATCTCCGGCCTCAACCTAATTTCTAACACTCAAAGTTCAGTAGCAAAGCATTCTATCCGTGAAAGAGGTTTCAAATGGCTACCAACCCTGCACCACTGAGTACCGCCACACGCTCAGCCTCGCTAAGTAAACAGCCGAAGTATTACGAGGCGGACGGCGCGCTGCGCGCCTATGCCAACATCAGCGTCTGGGCTGCTGTCATTGCCGGCGTAGTCGCTCTGGTGGCCGTAGCAATCATGATCTTCGTGCGAATCCAGCCGCCCACGGTTATCCGGGTCTTGCCAACTGGCGAGGCTACTGTAATTGGTTCGGACGGGAGTCTGAGAACGACGATGTCCCCGGCTGCTCTAAGCGCAATAGCGGCCGATCAGGCACCGACCTCTTTTGAGAAAGAGAACTATGTCCGGACATTCCTTGACCGGTACTTGAACTATGACGCGCATAGTATTTCAGCAAACTGGAGCTATGCCCTAAACATGATGACGGGCAACCTTCGGTCGCTCACACTCGCAGACTTTCAGAAAGCGGATACGGTCGGCAAGTACGAGGCTGAGCATGTGCGGAGCGTCTTCAAGCTATCAGCAGTAGCCAACTCGCCGACAGACCCAATGCTGTACACCGTCACAGGTGTCCGGACCGTAAACCGTATGACTGGATCGGAAAATGAGGTTGAGGACGAGATCGTCGAATCTTACGATGTGCGTCTGGCTGACTTTGACCGGAGCCCGGTCAACCCAGCCGGACTCCTTATTGGCCAGGTCACGGAAACGCAGATCCATTCAGAAACAAAACAGGTAATGTCGACAGGGATTGTCGACGGAAATGAGAAATAGCCTT
>OBLU010005408.1_pt1 | contig 11441 bp, 7 predicted proteins | sample 1518681 | NCBI WGS metagenome assembly OBLU01 (sample SAMEA3539304, study PRJEB22396) | soil metagenome | biome: tundra; feature: field; material: soil | place: USA | collected 2010-05 | depth 0.15 m
CGTATCTGATAGATACCAGAATTGTTATCTGTGGCCGAGAGGCGACGTGGGGAATGCAGTGCAAAGCATTTCACGTCCACTTCCCAGAATAGGTATTTTGATGGATGGCCGATCTGCGCGGATGAGTAGCACCATCGTGGAATGGCTTTTCGAGTCGTTTCGATTCTTGGATCACCAGTGTCGCCAGTACTTCCCGCTTTCGTTGACTTGCCCTTTTCAGCCACGTAAGATTTGCCAACTGTGATCGGGAGAACCATCGCGCACTACCGCATCGTCGAGAAACTGGGTGGCGGCGGCATGGGTGTGGTCTACAAAGCCGAGGACACCTCGCTCGGCCGCTTTGTCGCCCTCAAATTTCTTCCTGACGATGTCGCGCAAGACGCCCAGGCCCTGGAACGTTTCCGCCGCGAGGCGCGTGCTGCCTCCGCTCTCAACCATCCCAACATCTGCACCATTTATGAGATCGCCAAACACGGTGAGGAGTCGTTCCTTGCGATGGAGTTCATGGACGGCATAACACTAAAGCATCTCATCGCAGGAAAGCCTTTGGAAACGGAAGTATTACTTGGTCTGGCAATTGAGATTGCGGATGCACTGGATGCTGCTCACTCCGAAGGCATTGTCCACCGCGACATCAAGCCCGCAAACATTTTCGTCACCAAGCGCGGGCACGCTAAGATTCTTGATTTCGGATTAGCGAAGATCACACCCACGACCTCTTCTTCCAACAAAGTTGCATCGCCCGACTCCGTGACCGTCACGCTCGACGAGCAGCTCACCAGCCCCGGTTCTACGGTCGGTACAGTAGCCTATATGTCGCCGGAGCAGGCGCGAGCGAAGGAACTCGATGGCCGGAGCGATCTTTTCTCGTTTGGAGCCGTCCTCTATGAAATGGCCACCGGCGTGTTGCCCTTCCGCGGCGAAAGTTCAGCGGTCATCTTCAATGCCATTCTTGAACGCGTTCCGGTTCCTCCCCTTCGGATGAATCCAGACCTCCCGCCCGAACTGGAGCGCGTCATCAACCGGGCGCTGGAGAAAGACCGCGAGCTGCGATATCAGGGCGCAGCCGAGATGCGTTCCGAACTGATGCGCCTGAAACGAGACACCGGGACCGGACGAGCGACAGCTGCGAGTTCGGAGAGGGAGGCTGCACAGGAAAGCAGTTCGAAAATTGCCCAGCCCGCGGTCACTCAACAGCCGTTGCCAGGAACTGCTTCCACGCATGCTACTGCGAGGCGCAGGAGCCTCTGGAAGGGTTTGGTCCTTGCCGCCGCTGTACTCATTGTGGTCGCCATCGCGGGCGGTTTCTATTTCCGCTCGCGCACGAGCTCGACCCGCCTCACCGACAAGGACACCATTGTCCTCTCTGATTTCGACAATAAAACCGGTGACTCGGTATTTGACGACGCCTTAAAGCAGGGGCTCTCGGTGCAACTGGAGCAATCGCCCTTTCTGGACTTGATTTCGGAGCGCAAGGTGAACGAGACATTGAAGCTGATGGGCCGTACGGCTGGGGACCGGTTGACGCCTGAAATCACGCGCGAGGTTTGTCTGCGCACGGGCGGCAAGGCCATGCTGACAGGCTCGATTGCGGGTCTGGGCACACAGTATGTGATAGGCCTGAGGGCGGTAAGTTGCAGCACCGGCGACGTGCTGGCGGAAGCGCAGCAGCAGGCGGCGGGCAAGGAAGGGGTCCTGAAGGCGCTGGACAGTGCGGCCATCAGCGTGCGCGGCAAGCTGGGCGAGTCGCTCAGTTCGGTGCAGAAATACGCGACGCCGGTGGAGGAGGCGACTACACCATCGCTCGGAGCGCTACAAGCCTACAGCCTGGGATGGAAAACACGGTTTGCGAAAGGAGATACCGCCGCACTGCCCTTCTACAAACGGGCGGTGGAACTGGATCCAAACTTCGCCATGTCCTATCGAGCCATGTCGGCCATCTACGGCAACCTTAACGAAGATGGCCGGGCCGCGGAGAATGCACGCAAGGCCTATGCGCTGCGGGAGAAGGTGAGCGAGCGCGAGCGGTTCTCCATTGAGGCGTTCTACTACCAGACCGTGACCGGAGAGCTGGAGAAGGCAGCCCAAGTGTACGAACTGTGGCAGCAGACCTACCCGAAGGACTATTTGCCATACCAGAATCTGGGAATTGTTTCCGCGAACCTTGGAAACTTGGAAAAGTCATTGGATGAGGCCCGGGAAGCGTTGCGCCTGGAGCCCAACGCTGCGAACAACTACGATAACCTTGGCGCCTCGTACACGAAACTCAACCGGCTGGCGGAGGCGGAAGCTGTGTTCAAACAGGCGGAAGAGCGCAAGCTGGAGAGCGAGTCGGTGCTCGGGGATCTCTACCTATTGGCCTTCCTGAAGGGTGATAGCGCGCAGATGACGCAGTCGTCCGCGAGCGCCATGGGCAAGCCGGGTACGGAAGATCTGCTACTGGCCATAGAAGCCGATACGCAAGGTTGGTGCGGAAAGCTGAAGAGCGCACGCGAACTGACCCGGCGGGCGATGGATTCAGCCCAGCACAATGACGCCCGGGAAACGGCCGCAGCGTATCAGGCAGCAGCGGCGGTGCGCGAGGTGGAATCGGGCAACCGGGAGCAGGCGCGAGCCACCGCCAATGCCTCGGTGAAGATGGCACCCACCCGCGATGTGCGGGCGATGGCGGCGTTCGCGTTGGCGCGGACAGGTGATCCCGCTGGGGCGGAGAAGGCCGCCTCCGAACTGGACAAGAGCTTCCCACTGGAAACATTGGTGCAGAGATACTGGCTGCCCACAATCCGGGCGGCCGTCGCTCTGGAGCGCAAGGACCCGAACCGAGCGGTCGCGCTGTTGCAAGAGGCAAGCACGATTGAACTCGGACAGCCCACTGACATCACTTTGTTTCTATGTCCAGTCTATCTGCGCGGAGAAGCCTATCTGATGTTGCGCGACGGCAACCGGGCGGCAGCAGAATTTCAGAAGTTCGCGGACCATCGCGGCCTGGTGGCGAACTTCCCCTTGGGCGCACTCGCCCGCCTCGGCCTGGCTCGGGCTTACGCCATGCAGGGCAGCACGCCAAAAGCCGAAGCCGCCTATCTGGATTTCCTCACACTCTGGAAGGATGCTGACCTCGACATTCCCATCCTGAAGGAAGCCAAAGCAGAATACGCAAAACTGCAGTAGCGCGAAACCCTCTTCTTCGTGGCTTCCTGGCTACCCGGAATTGACGTTGATGGCGATTACACCCCTGGCCCACATCCCCGATAAACTCGGGACTTGCGTTGACTTGCATCCTTGCTGCCACGTAAGATTTGCGCACTGTGATCGGGAGAACCATCGCGCACTACCGCATCGTCGAGAAACTGGGTGGCGGCGGCATGGGTGTGGTCTACAAAGCCGAGGACACCTCGCTCGGCCGCTTTGTCGCCCTCAAATTTCTTCCTGACGATGTCGCGCAAGACGCCCAGGCCCTGGAACGTTTTCGCCGCGAGGCGCGTGCGGCCTCCGCTCTCAACCATCCCAACATCTGCACCATTTATGAAATCGGACGGCAGGAAAATGATTCCTTCATCGCCATGGAATTTCTGGACGGGCTCACCCTCAAGCACCGCATTGGGGGCAGGCCATTAGACCTGGAAACCGTGTTGTCGCTTGGTATCGAGATTACCGACGCGCTCGACGCGGCTCATTCCCAGAGCATCGTCCACCGCGACATCAAGCCCGCCAATATTTTCGTAACCAAACGCGGCCACGCCAAGATTCTCGACTTTGGATTGGCCAAGGTTGTGCCCGCTGCCTCCAGTCAAGGCGCAGCCGACCACACGCGAACCGCAGCCACCGAGGAGCACCTGACCAGTCCCGGCTCGGCGCTGGGCACGGTCGCCTACATGTCGCCGGAGCAGGCGCAGGCCAAAGAAACGGACGCGCGCAGCGATTTGTTTTCCTTCGGCGCCGTGCTCTACGAAATGGCCACGGGCACGATGCCGTTCCGCGGCGACAGTAGCGCAATGATCTTTAAAGCCATTCTGGATGCGGATCCCACCCCCATCGCGCGCCTGAACCCTGATGCGCCCGCGGAACTCGAACGCATCATTAACAAGGCGCTGGAAAAGGACAGGGACCTGCGCTATCAGGGTGCGGCAGAGATACGAGCCGACCTGAAGCGGCTCAAACGCGAAACGGAATCGCGCCATCGTCCCTCGTCAAGTTCGGCAACGGTTGCCATCGCACAGGACAGCGGCAGCGGCGCTCCATCCACTGCGCAGCAGCCTGTCTCCGGCACAGCATCAGCGTCCGGAACGATGGCGGCGACGATACCCGCACAGGCGCATGCCTCAGGACAGACGTCTGGGCAAGCATTCGGACAAACCTCCGGGCCAACGTCCGGACAAACGACCAGCAGTTCCGCGGTCGACATCGCGAAAAAACACAAGCTCGGAGTCACCGCCGGCGCGGTTGCCGCGGTGGTCGTCCTGGTCGCGGCAGGATTCGGTGTGTACTCCATGCTTCGCCGCTCCGTCTCCCTGCCTTTTCAGAATTTCACCATCACCCAGGTCACCAATTCGGGTAAGGCGCAGGCGGCCGCCATTTCTCCGGATGGCAAGTACGTGCTCAGCCTCTTAGACGACAAGGGACGGCAAAGCCTCTGGCTGCGAAACGTGGCGACCGGCAGCGACACGCAAGTCATTCCACCAACTCAAGCCATTTACTTCAGCCTCGCGTTCTCGCCCGACGCAAACTATTTCTATTTCCGTAAAGCTGAAGACGCGCTCGGAACCACGTTTTACCTTTACCGCGCACCCGTGCTCGGCGGCACGCCGCAAGTGCTGGTTCGCGATATTGACAGTGACATCGGATTCTCTCCCGATGGCCATCGCATCGCCTACATTCGAGGCAATGACCCCGAGGTCGGCAAGTACCGGCTGCTCTCCGCAAACCTGGATGGCAATGACGAAAAGGTCCTGCTGATTGTGCCGGCGCCGGGCAACAATGGGCCAACTTTTCTCGCATGGTCGCCGGACGGCAAGCAGATTGCTTTGTCCGAGCCGCCGTCGGACAAAACCCTGAGCGCCATTGGCCTCTTCAGTTTCGATACGAATAAGGTGGAGCAACTTGCCGCTTTTGAAGACAAATCGGTCAATCAACTGAAGTGGCCGCCCGACGGCAGTGGACTGATCGTCAACTACCAGCAGGCGGGCCCGAGTTTCCTGCGCGCCCAGATCGGTTTCCTGTCCAGTGGCGGCGGCGTCCTCAAACCGATTACCCGCGATACTAATAGCTACCGGACCATGACCCTTTCCGCCGATGGAAAGTCGCTGGCCACGGTTCAGCGAAAAAATGCTCAGAACTTGTCTCTCGCTCCCGGCGCCGGCAGCGCAAGTTCGGAGTTGCCATCCATCGTGCCTTCCGGAGAATTGGTGAGCGGCTTCGGCTGGGACACCAGCGGCAATCTGCTGATTGCGGAGTCGGGGCATCTTTCGCGCATGCGTCCGGATGGTAGCGGCTCCAGTCAGGTGCTGGGCGATGCAGCGTCTGCAATTCTGGATCCTTCGGGTTGCGGGCCTCGCTACATCGTATTTACCTGGGTGTTTCACGCCGGCGCGCGGAACGCGAACATTTGGCGAGCCAATGCGGACGGATCCAATCCCGTAAAGCTGACGGACATGGCTTCGCGTTACCCACTTTGCTCTCCCGATGGAAAATGGGTGTATTACGAAAATGACGCCGCCGGCCAGATTTGGCGTGTGCTCACCGACGGCTCCGGCAAAGCAGAGGTGATTCCCGGGTCGGTCGTGCCAAACACCATTCTCGCTGGCCTGCCGCCCAGCCTCGCGCCGGACGGAAAGCTTCTGGGGTACGTCATTGTAAACGCCTTAAATCCCGACGTCATGAAACCCGAAGACAAGATTGTCCTCGTCAATGTGGTGGATTCGGCGGCGGCGCCCCTCCTGCTCAAGGTAGAACAGGGGCTGGCTGGCGGCCCTTTCCAGTTCACTCCCGATGGAAAAGCGGTGGCCTATGCCGTCAAGGAAAACGGGGTCGACAACATTTGGCTGCAACCGCTCGCTGGTTCCCCGGGACGAAAGATCACGAATTTCAACTCCGAGCAGATGGGGGAGATCCATTGGTCGCCGGACGGAAAGTACCTCGGTATACTGCGCAACCATGCCGAATCCGACGTGGTTTTGCTGCAGGAATCCAAACCCTAGCGGCAATCTAACAATCGGTTTCGCTAGACCAATCGGTTTGGCTAGAGCACGGCTTTATAGCACGCGAAACCTTCTCGTGTAGAGACGGGGCTTGCCCCGTCTGGGGCCATCCGAGGAACTATGTTCAAGCCAAAACGGGTAGGGCACGGCTTCACAGCTTGCGGAAAAACTCGGCATTGCCTTGGATTTTGGGTGGCGCAGCGGTTCACCGCTGCGATAACTGCTTTGTTTCGAACTAGGCTTTAGCCGCTGAGGGCGCGACTCTAGCTCAAGAACGACTTTTCCGCAAGCTGTTCAGCCGTGCCGCCCAGGGCCAATAAAGACGTGGGCTTTAGCCCCCGAGGCTCAAATCGCCAAAAGTACCGTAGACCAAAGTACGTCCCAATTGAATATTAATGTTGTGACCAGAGGCCAAATTTCGGTAGAGTAAACAAATGTTTGCACCGCATCCCAACCTCAGCGACGAGGTGAATCGGAATATCGTCCAGTCCGAGATCGAGGGAGGCGTGTTTCTGGAAGGCTTGCCGCCTGACACCGTGCTGCAGATTCGGACGCAGCACCACGACTACACGGCGCAACTTCTGGGCGAAGGATGTGCTCTTATCTCAGGACATCCGCAATACTGCCCGCAACCGGTGCAGGTGACCATCGCCGGCTCGACCTGGGGCGGCTCCATGCTCAAGGTGCGCTTCATCGGTCGCGGCATGCAAATGGAATTTCATCATCCCGCCTACGCCACGCCGATTGTGACCTCTCCCATTCAGGAAATCTGCGAGCCTTATAAGTCTCCCCGAGTTCACCGCTCCGGCGTAGCGGCCGCCGACTGACGCTACTCTCCCCAAAAATTCTAGTGGTGTGCAGGAATCATGTGCTGTCGGAGCTTTGCTCCGCCCCGGACGAGGCAAAGCCCAGTCCCCACAATTAAAATGCCCTTCCGTTCAGAAACGAGCGGAAGGGCATTATCGTCATCTCTCGGAAGATATCCCGTTACTGCTTGTCATAAACCGCACTGTATTTGAACTTCATTCCCTTGGAATCGGTTCCGCTGACATCGAGAGTGCGGCTCTTGCCGTCGGCCGACACCTTGATTCGACCCGTAGTGGTGACCTTGCCACCCTTCTTGTTGGTCAGCTCCGTCGTGCGTTCGTCAATTTTCTTGTACGCCCGCGAGTCTGCATTCGAATCGCCGACGAGCGGATAGTCTTTCCCATCGTACTTTCCCGTCCACTCGTTGTGTGTGGGCTTACCTTCGCCGTCGACGCCATCCACCGTGACTTTTACGCTGTCGCCCGCGGCCTCATAGACGACCATCGTGTTCTTCGCTCCGCCAGCGGGAATCTTCGACTTGGCCTCGTTCAACTTCCATGTGCCCATATTGGGATCGCTGGCAAAGGCCAACGCAACTAGAAAGAAGCACACAACTGATGGCAAAAGAATGGTTCTTGTTTTCATGTCTCTCCTGAAATTGTGACGTGGGATTTTTGAATTGCTTCAGAGGGGACAATTCTAACGGCGCGTGCCCTATTCGGCAAGCGTTGGGACGGCAAGCGTTGACATGGGGATCAAGAATTTAGGGCTACCCGCGATCCGAGGAACCGGTTAGTTCCGCGAATCCCAAGGTAGCCCCATCACCACAAGGCCATCCAGGTTGGACTACTCCACACCCAACGAGGCCAGCGATTCCTCAAGAGAATACGCGTCGATGTGAAGTTGCCGCCCTCGCGCCTGCATGTCTTCCAGTTCGTCGAAGGCGCGGAAGAGGCGCATTTTGACGGCCGCATATCGCTCGGAATCGGTAAGGGGCCGTTCGTGAGATTCGGCCCACGCCGTGACGACTTGCGGCGGCAGATAGATGCTGACCGAGTAAGTCAACTTGCGGTCGGAGGTAACATCAAAAATATACTCATGGGAGCCCGATAAATCGGCGTCGGATTTATGCGCGTCCGCTGCCGGAGCCAGCCGTTTTCCGACAAAGTAGTACTGGTAAACATAGCCTTGTGATCCGGTGTAGGTCTTAAGCCGGCGGATGGTCATAGTGAAGTCGTTGGTCGTCTGTCGTTGGTCGTTCGCGCTGATTTCGTTTCCCCCGTGTACCTCTGTGCCCTCCGTGGTTCAAGCTCTTAGTTGTCATCATCAATTCCCCGGGGTTCGAACGACCAGCGCCCAACGACCAACGACCGTCTCCCTACCGGCTGCTATTCCCCGGCGAAATCACCCTCCCATACGCGCTCGCCCGCGCTAACCGATCGAACATGCGCCAGGCGGCAAGCGAAATATTCCGGATCGCCTCTTCTCCGTCCCGCTCGCGACGGAGGTAGGTTGTCATCACACAGAGGATGTACGGACGCTGGTCGAGAAAGATCACGCCCGAATCGTTGCGCACCCCTTCGAGCTCGCCGGGCTTATTGGCAATTTTCAAGTCATCGGGAAGATCGCGCGGGATAAAACTGTCTTTGTGCGTGGAGAGGACCTTGAAGAAATCCGCGGTCATCTCCTGATTCAAAATCTGACCGCGATAGAGCGCCTGCAGCAGATCCAGCATCTCGCTCGGCGTGGAGACATTTTCCCGCCCTTCGGCTGCCGCTTTCAGGTCCATCATTTTGCGACGGAGGCGGGTTTCGCGCAACCCCTGCGCGCTCAGGAATGCGTTCACATTCTCCATACCGACACGGTCGATGAGCACGTTAGTGGCGGAGTTGTCGCTCACCGCCACCATCATGGTCGCCAGATCGCGCAACGTGAGCCGTGTGACACCCGGCGTGAGTCCTCCCATGATGTCGCTGTCTTTGACCAGATCGGCCGCGTTCACGGTGTAGAGGTCGGTGAGCTTCAGCTTCCCTTGCTGAGCCTGACGGTAGAGTTCCGCGAGCACACAGATCTTGATGGAACTGGCTTGCGGAAAAACGTCGTTGGCGTGGAGCAGATATTTGTGGCCATCCGTGAGGTCAACGATGGCAACTCCCATGACGCCATCCAGACCGCCGTCGATGTCAGCAATGGATTTTTCCAGCTTCGTCCAGAGCACAGTCTGCTTCTCGGTGGAAGGCGGCGAAGTTTGCGCGGAAGCCGCCAGACTCGCAGCCAGACAAAGACAACTCATAATCATCAAGCCGGCGAGCGTCTGTAGTCTGGTTGGGGGTGCGGCCATTCGTAATCCAGATCGTCGTAGCCTCATCAGATTTCCGCTTTCCGCAAGCGTTTAACCGCCGTCTCCGACGTCACCGGAGAATAGTAGATTTCTTTGAAAGTGTAGGACCTGGCCTTGGCTTCCACGATGGGCAGAATTTCGATGTGCCAGTGATAATCGTCCTCGAGGGTTTTCCAATATCCAAGCGTTGCCGACGGATGCTGGCTATTGGGCGAGGTGTGGAGCACAAGGTGGAAGCCTTCGGTCACGGTGCGTATCCGCTTGAGGGTACGCCGCAGGAGCGCCGCGAGATCGGTCACGCTGCCCACCCGCGATGAACCGGTGCGCTCGAACGCAGATTCGTGACTGCGCGGCAAAATCCAGGTCTCGTACGGAACCCGCGGCGCATACGGACAAAATGCCAGGTAGTCGCCGCGAATCTCCACCACGCGCACGTTCTGCCGCTCCTCCTGCGCCAGAATGTCGCAAAAGACGCAGCGTTCTTTGGTTTCGAAATAGTCGCGGCAGGCGCGCAGTTCATAGAGGACGCGGCGGGGCACGAACGTAGTCGCGGTCAGTTGGGAAGTAGGGTGCTCAAATTCCTGTCCCGCCCCCTCGCCATGATTTTTGAAAATGCTGATGTACTTGAAGCGGCTGTCGCGCTTCAGATCCTGAAGGCGCATCGCGGCCAGGCGCAGGAACTGTTCCACCTCAATGTCAGTGGCATTCCAGAGATGGCCGTCGTGGCGCGGGTTCTCGAGCAGCACCTCGTGAGCGCCTACCGATCCCATGCGGTCGTAGAGGCCATCGCCGCGACGCCCCGGCTCCCCTTCGATGTGGTAGAGCGCATGCGGGTGGACAACGGAGCGTGCCGACCATGGGCTTCCATTCACGCCCGGCAGGTTGGCAATGACCTGCGTGGGCTCAGTGTAAGGACCGCAGAACAGGCATGCCTGCGAGCGGGGAGTGGATTCGATGACATCGTCACCGGTGATCACCCACGAACGGGTGATGGGATCTTTGCGGAGTTCCATGCCGTAAGGAGAACAAAAGAATTTGTAATTTGCAATTGGTGATTTGTGATTGAGGACCGTTAAGATGGTTCAGTCGCGTCGTTCTAGCAGCGAATTGCAAATTACCAATTTACACATTACAAATTACCAATCGCCAATTCCCTTATGTCTGAGCCCTCGACGCCATTGATGAGGCAATATGCCTCGATCAAAAAACAGTACCCCAACGCTCTGCTGTTCTTCCGTCTCGGGGATTTCTACGAGCTTTTCTTCGACGATGCGATCCTGGCGGCACGCGAGCTGCAAATCACCTTGACCTCGCGCAATAAAGAAAAGGGTCTGGACATCCCCATGTGCGGCGTCCCCTATCATGCCGCCGAGGGCTACATCTCGAAGCTCATCCGGCGCGGGTTCAAGGTCGCAGTCTGCGAACAGGTGGAAGACCCTCGGCTTGCAAAGACACTGGTGAGGCGCGAAGTCACGCGGGTCGTCACCCCAGGCACGGCCACGGATGCTTCGCTGAATGCGGAGGAGAACAACTTTCTGGCGGCGGTGGCCACGGTCGGAGATCACGTCGGTTTTGCCGCCTTAGACCTCTCCACCGGCGAGTTTCGGGCGACGGAATTCGCGGGTGAATCGGCCGGTCGGCGCATTCAAGAAGAACTTGAACAATTGCGCCCAAAAGAGATGCTGTATGGATCTTTGGCTCCTCTTCTGGAGCGGATCGCAGACGTTCGGAGCCCTGGTGGTCGTGTGGAGATGGGCACCTCGTCCGTCCGGAGCGTAGCTCCAACTCCCATCGGCACAGCGCCGATCGCCCGTGTTGCCGGCGGTGGCTGGGCGGAGACCCCTCTTGACGACTGGATCTTCGCTCCCGACCATGCCCTGCCCCTCCTCGAAAATCATTTCGGCGTTCTCTCCCTCGAGGGCTTCGGACTCGCTGGGAAACAGGCGGCGGCTTCCGCGGCGGGGGCGATTCTCTATTACATCCGGTCAACCCAGCGCGGCACGCTCGATCATGTCGACCGCATCGGCTTCTACGAACGCCAGAAATGTCTGGTGCTCGATGCCGTGACCGTCCGCAACCTGGAACTGATCGAGCCGCTA
>OBLU010005410.1_pt1 | contig 11439 bp, 14 predicted proteins | sample 1518681 | NCBI WGS metagenome assembly OBLU01 (sample SAMEA3539304, study PRJEB22396) | soil metagenome | biome: tundra; feature: field; material: soil | place: USA | collected 2010-05 | depth 0.15 m
CTCCGGGCTGCACGTTCATCGCGGCGGAGTATCCTGGCGGGGTCGGACGTGCTGGCGAGCATCCCCGAGGCGGTTGCGAGCTTCTTCGAAGGCGGCGCGATCGCCGCCACCTGGTCAATGGTTGCCCGTGGAGTTCGGGACGCGGGAGTCCCAGCGTCCAACGCTTGGCAGGGCAACTCTCACCAAGCTCTCATGCTTTTCTCAGCTTTGCATGCGACGCTCCTTGTATGCAAGACGAGCAGGAGCGAGTGCGTGTTCTGGTCGTTGACGATGAGCCAAGCATTGTCGACGTTATTTCGATAGCGCTGCGTCATCATGGCTTTGGTGTCGAGGCGGCCGAGAGCGGTCAGGAGGCGCTCGATTGGGTGCGCAAGTGGCGGCCGCACGTGATGGTCCTGGACGTGATGTTGCCTGACATGCAGGGTTTCGAAGTGGCTCGTCGCCTGTCTGCTGAGCACGCGGCGGTGCCTATCTTGTTCCTGAGCGCTCAGGACGCTACCGCGGACAAGGTTCGCGGCCTGACGACGGGCGGCGATGATTATGTGACGAAGCCGTTCAGCTTGGAGGAGCTGATCGCGCGTCTGCGGATCATTCTGCGTCGAACCGGTGCGTTCGCGGATGATTGCCCTCGTTTGACTTTCGCGGATCTCGAGTTAGATGAGGAGACGCGCGAGGTTTGTAGGGCTGGCCGGCCGATCGAGCTGACCGCCACCGAGTTTCGCCTGCTGCGTTATTTGATGCTGAATCCTCGCCGGGTGCTCACACGTGCCCAACTGCTTGACCATGTGTGGAGCTATGACTTCGGTGGTGATGCCCGCGTGCTTGAGACCTACATCAGCTACCTGCGCAGGAAGATCGATGTTGAAGGCTTGCCCGTGCTGCATACCGTCCGCGGCGTTGGTTACGTGCTTCGGCTTCCGCGAGGTTGAACCGCTTGTCGCTGCGCGCGCGACTGCTGATCGGGCTGGTCGCGCTGGTCGCGATCGGTCTCGGAGCGGCCGCGATTGCAACCTACGAGGAGCAGCGGTCGTTCTTGTTTCGGAGGGTGGATCAACAGGTTGTGGCTTCCGAGCTGCCCGTCTCTGTCGGCATGGGCCTTGTGAGCCCGCGCGGCCCCACGCTGAAACGTGTGCCGCCGTTTCCTTCGCACCGGGACGGGCTGCCCGCGCGGCCCGAGACGACGTTCCAAGCATCCGGCACCTACGGAGAGCTTCTAGACGGCCACGGCCGAGTCCTGAGGATCCAGTCGTTTACGTACGGGGGTACGGCTGCTTCTCCGCCGGCACTTCCGGGGAAGTTCCCGGTCTCGCGGACGACCACTTCGGGCGTGCATCTATTCACGGTGCACTCGAGGTCTGGCTCCGGATTGCGCTATCGGGCTGCCGCATTCTCGGTGGGCCAGGATCGGGTATTGGTGATCGCTGTTCCGCTCCGTGATGTCGATCAGACACTTCATCGTTTGATCGTCGTGGAGGGCCTGGTCGGCGGCGCACTGATAATTGCGCTGGTCGCGCTCGGATGGATCGTTATCCGGTTGGGGTTGCGTCCGCTCGAGCGGATCGAGCGAGTGGCCAGCGATATCTCCCACGGCGACCTCTCTCGTCGTGTCAGCTCGGCAAATCCGCGGACGGAGGTCGGGCGCCTGGGAGCATCTTTGAACGAGATGCTGGTCCAGATCGAGCGTGCGTTCGCCGACCGAACGGAGAGCGAGGATCGCCTGCGCCGCTTCTTGTCCGACGCCTCGCACGAGCTCCGGACACCACTCGCAGCGATTCGGGGGTATGCGGAACTGTTCCGGCTGGGAGCACTGAGCGACCGGGCCGCCCTTGGGCGGGCGTTGGCCCGCATCGAAGCGGAGTCCGCGAGGATGGGAGTCCTGGTCGAGGACCTGTTGCTGCTGGCGAGCCTCGATGAGCTGCCCGAGGTCCGACGCCAGGCGGTTGACTTGTGTGAACTCGTCGAACACGCGGCCCAGGACACGCGAGCGATTGCCCCCGATCGGAAGATCCGCCTGACTGTCAACGGACCGTTGCCGGTGCTGGCCGATCCAGACCAGCTGCGGCAGGTCATGGCCAATCTGACTCGCAACGCGCTGATCCACACGCCAGCCGGCTCACCGATCGATCTCAAAGCATACGGTGGTGACGGTCATGCGGTGATCACTGTTCGCGATCACGGGCCTGGGCTGCCGGGGAACAGCGGCGATCGCGTGTTCGAACGTTTCTGGCGCACCGAAGGAGGCCGCAGCCGTGGTCGCGGCGGCGCGGGCTTGGGGCTTGCGATCGTGAAGGCGATCGTAGAGGCGCACCAGGGTCAGGTGCATGCGCGCAACGTTCCTGACGGGGGCGCTGAGTTTGTGGTGACAATCCCGAGCACGGCAGAGCTGCTCGCTCACAGCGTGTCCACCGAGAGCGTCGGAACACGAGAGTTGAGCCTCGGGGGCAGGTGAGCGAAAAGCGACGTGCTCCCGGACCGGTCCGCGGCCCCGGCTTGGTCCTCAGGGAGCTCGCGGGGGGAAGTTCACCGAGGCTTTGAGCCCGTGACCGCACAGAGTAGGGGGCGACGGTCCGGGAGCGTCACGCATCGTCGCCAGCGAAGCTCGGTGGAGCCTGAGCCCAGGCTGAGGAAACACCGAGTGCGTGCTTGGGCAAGCGATCCTGCTCTCTGACCGCTGCCAAGCGGAGCCGTTCGTTTCTCGGCAAAATCCCAGGCTCTTCATACCTTGCGCTCAGCTGTGTCCACCACACTGGACCGATGCTTCCCCAAGGACAGGAATCAGGAGGTCAGTCCGGGTCAGGCTGGGTCCCGATGCGGGTCTTGCTGGTTCACCGCCGGCCAGAACCGGAGCTTGTGCGTTTGCTGGCCCGCGAAGGACACGACGTGCTGGCGGTGAGGGATGAGGAGCGTCCGATCCGCTTTCTCGGCGTTTTCAAGGCGGAGCTGGTGCTGGTCGCCACGGATGATCCGGTCACGACATGTCGCGCGATACGCAGGGCTGCGCCTGGGATATCGATCCTCGTTCTCCTCCCTACCCAAAGTCTGGATTCGCGGGTCGCCGCTCTTGACGCGGGAGCCGATGACTGCCTTGGCACACCATTCCACCGCCCGGAGCTTGCCGCTCGGATGCGGGCCGCCCAGCGGCGGAGGCAACCTAGAGCATCCGTGCCGACGTCGACCGCGCGCCTACTGATGGCCGGCATCCGATGAGCAGACACCAACCGCGTCCCTGGCACCTGTACCTGCTGCTCATCGTGGGCGTCGCTCTCGCGTACCTGGCGGTGTCGGATATCGGAGCGCCGACCAGTTCGGCCCGTACGTCCAAACAGCTGGTGACCGCCCAGAAGGGCGTCGTTCAGTCGAACGTATCGGGCAGCGGGAACGTTGAGGCCGGGACCGATCTCAACGTGAATTTTCGGACCAGCGGCACGCTCATGGACGTGTATGTGCATAAGGGTCAGCATGTTCAAGAGGGTCAGCTTCTGGCTAGGCTCGATCCAACTGCCGCGCGCCTCTCGTTGAAGAATGCGCAGGAAACGCTCGTCTCGGCTAGGGATCAGCTCAGCAGCGCGAAGAGCAACTCGTCATCAACTAGCACCAGCCTGGAGAACACGAGCTCCGGCTCGACCGAGTTCGTGTCTGACACGACGAGATTGACGGAGACGACGGCCAACACCGCGACGACCTCCACGACCTCGACCTCGACCTCGCCGACGACCCCTTCCACCACGCCGACGACCCCTTCCACGACGACTACCCCCACCACGACCACGCCGAGCACGACGACGACTACCCCGACGACGACCACGCCGACGACTACCCCGACGACGACTACGCCGAGCACGACGACTCCGTCGGCTCCGACGGCAGCGTCCGGCGGCTCGAGCGGCGCCTCGGGCTCCAGCGGCGCCCCCTCGGGCTCGAGCGGCGCCGCCTCCACGAGCACGACGTCGTCGGCGTCGAGCATCGCGTCGGCCCAAGCGTCCGTGTATAGCGCGGAGGAGAGCGTGGCTAACGCCAAGATCGCGCTGGCACAAACGTGGCTGCGGGCGCCGACGAGCGGCACGATCGTCTCATTGGAGAGCCTCTCGCCGGGGGATTCCGTGTCCTCGGGGTCGACGGCGTCCTCGAGCTCGGGTAACTCGTCGTCATCGGGCTCGAGTAGCGCGGCGTCGACGAGCGCTGGGAGCCTTGGCGGCTCATCGTCCTCGTCATCATCCTCGAGTTCGACGACGTTCGCGGAGATCGTCAACGCGAGTACGCTCACGATGACGGTCGCGTTCAGCGAATCGGACATCAGCAAGGTCAAGGTCGGTCAGGCAGCCACAGTCACGATGGACGCACTGACGGGCGTCGAGCTTGCAGCGCACGTGATTGCGATCTCGACGGTGGGAACGACGAGCAACAGCGTGGTCTCCTATGACGCGACCCTGACGCTTGACCAGACGGATTCACGGGTCAAGCCCGGGATGAGCGCGTCGGCGTCGGTGATCACGGGACAGGCGCAGGGAGTGACGGTCCCCAATGACGCGGTCAGTGGCAGCGGGTCGCTGGCCACTGTCTCGTTGTCGCGCAACGGGAAGACGTCCTCCCAGCAGGTAGTGGTCGGGCTCAAGGGCGACAGCCGGACACAGATCGTCAGCGGGCTGAGCGCCGGCGACCAGCTGGTCGTAACCACCACGTTGCCGTCCCTGAACTCCGGCAGCTCGGGTTCTTCCAGCAGCAGCTCAAATGGAACGCTCGGCGGCGGGAGCAGTCGTCTCGGCGGTGGCGGCTTCCCTGGCGGCGGTGGCTTCCCGGGCGGCGGTGGCGGCTTCCCGGGCGGCGGTGGCGGCTGATGCCTCGGCCCAGCCGCACACCTCGTCGAACGGCGGTCGCACGTGCGCAACGAGCGTTGAGCAACCGCCGCACCGAAGAGGCTCCGACTCTAAGGCCACGCATACATCAGGCATCACGGTCGAGCGGTCCGGTGATCGATGTTCGTGATGTTCACAAGACCTATCGGATGGGCGACATCGCAGTCCATGCGTTGCGGGGTGTCAGCCTGACCGTACGGTCCGGTGAGTACGTGGCGATCATGGGTGCCTCGGGCAGCGGCAAGACGACGCTGATGAACATCATCGGCTGTCTCGACGTGCCCACGCACGGCGCCTACCTGCTCAATGGCCTTGACGTCCGTGACGTTGATGAGGATGCGCTGTCTGACCTGCGAAACCGGTTCATCGGTTTCGTGTTTCAGAGCTTCAATCTGATCCCCCGCACTCGAGCGCTAGCCAACGTCGAGTTGCCCCTGTCATACGCCGGGGTCCCCCGCGCAGTGCGGCGTCAACGAGCACTAGCGGCACTCACGGAAGTGGGGCTTCGCGAGCGCGTCAACCATGTGCCGTCCGAGTTATCCGGGGGCCAGCAGCAGCGGGTAGCGATCGCGCGAGCGTTGGTCACCAACCCGGCGCTGATCTTGGCCGACGAGCCCACCGGAAACCTCGACACCGCCTCCGGCGAGGAGGTGCTCGGAATCTTTGAGCGACTCAGCGACGAGGGGCGGACAGTCGTCTTGATCACGCACGAGGACGAGGTCGCGACGCACGCGCGGCGCGTAATCCGTGTCCGCGATGGAGAGATCGTCGCCGACGAGCACCCTGAGGCCAGCGAGACGGTGGCGTGACCGAGACTGTGCGGGTCGCGCTCGGCGGACTGGTAGCCAACAAGCTGCGGACAGGATTGACAATCCTTGGGCTGATGATCGGGGTGGGCTCGGTGATCGTGTTGATCGCGGTCGGGACGGGTTCTTCTGCCGCGGTTGAGAGCCAGATCGACGCGCTCGGCAGCAATGTGCTCATGGTCACGACCTCCGGTGGCCTCGGTGGCCTCGGTGGCGGCGTCAGCACGAGCAGCACAAGCCTCACCCTGGGCGACGTGAGCGCGCTCCAGAACAAGTTCCAGGCTCCAGATGTTCAAAGCGTCTCGCCGACGGTCAGTGCCAACAGCGTCACCCTGACCTATAACGGGACCACCTACTCGCCGTCGTCATTCACGGGCACTACCCGGACCTACCAGCAGGCGCGTAACTACACGATGTCACAGGGCTCGTGGTTCACGAACGCTGACGAGCGAAACCACAGCCGTGTACTCGTCGTCGGTCCGACGGTCGTGACCCAGCTCTTCTCGGGCCAGAACCCTGTCGGAGACAGCGTCAAGGTCAACGGCACTAGCTACACGATCGTCGGCGTGACCGCGTCCAAGGGCTCGAACGGAACCTCAAATCAGGACGATGTCGCGATCGCACCGCTGACCGCGGTCCAAGACACCCTGACCGGCTACGGCAGCCTGAGCCAGATCATCGTCCAGGCCAAGTCCCGGGACCAGCTCAACGCCGCTCAAACCGAAGTCACCGACATCCTCACTCAGCGCCACCCGAGCACGACCTCCGCGTCCTCGACCTCCTCGTCCTCGAGCACCTTCAACGTCATCAACCAGGGATCGATCCTTCAGACCTCGACCTCGAGCAGCAAGGTGTTCACCACGTTGCTCGGTGAGGTTGCCGCCATTTCGCTGCTGGTCGGCGGGATCGGGGTGATGAACATCATGCTCGTCTCGGTCACCGAACGCACGCGCGAGATCGGGATCCGCAAAGCTGTCGGAGCTCGGCGCAGCGACATCCTGACCCAGTTTCTCGTCGAAGCGGTGCTGGTCTCCGTGTTCGGCGGCCTGGCCGGCGTAATCGGCGGAGTTCTCGGCAGCCAATTCAAGATCGCCGGGGTGCACCCGGTAATCGCTCCGTACTCAGTCGCGCTTGCGTTTGGCGCCGCTGTCCTGACCGGCCTGTTCTTCGGCACCTACCCAGCCAGCCGAGCCGCCGCACTGCGCCCGATCGAAGCGCTGCGCTTCGAATGACGCCGTCCAACCCACCATCCAGAGGACATGACATGAGCGCCATCCCCTACGAAGGCCACGAGGAAGAATGGGACGGCGAGGAACAGGAGACACTCGCGCGCCCCGGCCGTCCACGACGCCAGCTCTTCAACCGCCGAAGCGCACTCCTGCTCGCGCTCGTCGTGGGCGTCATCGGCTTCTACGCCGGCGTACGCGTCGAGAAAAGCCAGCTCAGCAGCTCAAGCAGCACCGCCTCGTCCCTGCCCTCGTCCCTGTCTTCGCTGGCGGGCAGCAGCACGAGCTCCCGCGGAGCTACCGGAACCAGCTCCGGTTCGCGCAGCAGCGGCAGCAGCAGTAGCGGCAGCAGCAGGAGCGGCAGCAGCTTGCCCGGCCTCGGCGCGTTCGGCGGCGGGGCTTCGATCGGGACCGTGAGCAATATCAACGGCAAGACGATCTACATCAGTGACACTTCAGGAAACACGGTCAAGGTCCGGCTCTCATCGGCGACCAAGATCACCAAGAGCCTGACCGTGGGCAAGAAGGCGGTCCGTCCGGGCGACTCGGTCGTGATCCAGGGAGCCAAGAGCTCCAACGGCACGATCAGCGCAACCTCACTCAGCGACTCCGGGGCCAGCACAACCGGCAGCGGTTCAAGCGGCAGCGGTTCAAGCGGCACAAGCAGCAGCTCATCCAGTTCCGGATCCGGGGCCAGCTCGCTGTTCGGCTCCGGAAGCGGCTGATCAAAGACCCGACCATCGAACCCCAGGAGTTGACGTTGACCTACAGACATCTGACCATCCGGAGCGGGCTTATCCCGCTTCTAGTAATTGCACTGGCCGCTCTCGTGAGCGCCTGTGGCAGCAGTTCGGGCAGCAAGACCTCTTCCTCCGCCTCGGCGAGCGCTAACGCCGGGGGGAACCGAGCAGCGCTCGTTGCCTGTCTGCGCAAGCACGGCGTCAGCCTCCCCACCGGCGGCGGAGCGCCGTCCGGTGGGGCACCGGGTGGAGGCACGCCCCCGACTGGGAGCGGAGGGGCACCGCCGACCGGGGGTGCCGGTGGCTCGGGTCCGTCCGGATTTCCAGGCGGGGGTGCTGGAGGCTCCAAGTTCCAAGCGGCGTTCAAGGCCTGTGGCGCGAAGTTCCCGTCGCGCGCGCAAGGTGCCGGCAACTTCTCAAATCAGACCATCCAGCGATACGTGACCTGCGTCCGCCAACACGGGTACCACATACCCAACCCCAACTTCTCCGGTAAAGGGTCAGTGTTCCCCGCCAGCGTCCGCTCCAACAGCAGGTTCAAGACGGCAAACCGCGCCTGCCAGAGCCTGCTGCGACCGACCGGAGCACCAAACGCGCCAACAAGCAGCTAGGTTCGTCACGGGACATTGACCGCGAGCACAAGCCTATGGCCCCTCTGAAAAGCCTCCCCGACGATCAGCGCCTCGTGCTCCACCTGCTCTTAGAGGACGGACGAAGCTACGCGGAAATCGCCGAGCTGCTCTCGATCGACCGAGCAGCCGTGAGGGCACGCACACTCGCCGCTTTCGACACGGTGGGCCCCCCATCCGACATCCCCTTCGAGCGACGGGCGCTGATCGTCGACTATCTCGCCGGTCAGCTGCCCCTCCGCGTCGCAGAGGAGATCAGGGGCCACGTGAGCGAGTCAGCAAGCGAGCGTGCGTGGGTGGCCGCGGTCAGAAGCGAGCTCGCCCCAGCACTGAGTCCCGCGATAACTGACCTCCCCAAACCCGCCTCGACGAGACCAGCTACGAACCAACAGGCACCGCACACGCCGGTGGCAGCCCCCGCGATCCCAACCGAGGCCACCCCACCAACCGTGGAAGAGCCCGTATTTGCGTCCACCCGGCGACGCGCCCCGCGACTCAGCACGCCAGTCCTCGCGACGAGCACGGTCGCGATTCTCGCCATTGGCGCCGTCATCGTTCTTCTTAGCTCCGCTGGCGCCAGCCCAAAGCACCCGTCCCTGCGCACCACCGGCAGGGCTTCCGGAGCGGGTTCGAGCGCCTCCAGCACAGCGGCGAGCACATCTACGTCGACCACGAAAACGTCCGTCCACGTGTTGGCTCACCTCAAGCTCGCGTCGGCGACCCCCGCAAGCAAAGTGACCGGCATTGCCGAGGTGCTCCAAGACGGCTCCACCAAAGGTCTCGTGGTTGGCGCCAGGAATGTGCCACCGAACACGACGCACCCCCCAAACGCATACGCCGTCTGGCTGTACAACTCGCCAACCGACGCCAGAATACTGGGCTTCGTAAGCCCCGGGGTCGGCAAGAACGGCCGTCTCACCACGGCAGGCGCCTTGCCGAGCGACGCCGGTCTCTATCGGACGCTGATCGTAACCTTGGAAACGAACAGAAACCCAAAGACGCCAGGCACCATCATCCTCCGGGGAACCCTGGCCGGTCTGTGACCGGTGAAGCCCAGGACGTCGGTCTCCGAGGCTTCATTCCCGGTGGCATCGGCCACACGCCGCTCGAGCCTGTAGCCGCACCGTCGCAGCCTCGTTGATTCAAGCCGCGATCGGCATCTTCACGGCGGGTCTCGTAGACAAGCCTTGGCCACCTGAACCGGAGGTCGTGGACGGTTCCCGGCTGAGATGCCATCTCAGCGCGTCAATCACGGCGAGCGCGACGGTGATCTGCTCACGCGCGGCGGGCGACAATGGCTGTGCCGCGAGCCACGTCCGGCCAGCCAGGGTCAGCAATTCGCCGCGCTGTGGGCAGCCGTGGTGATACAGGACCGCCTGGATACGCTGCTACCACTCACCCCGCCCATGCGACAGCGTGTGCCGCAACCGGACCTGAGCGCGGAGATCCAGCAGATGATCGGGCAGGATCCAGGAATCGGGCAGCCGTCCGATCGTCAACAGCTCCCCGGATATGCCGCGCGTCGGCGCGATCGCTCTTGGCGCGCTTCTTGTTGCCTCGACGAGCGGCGGTCTCTGCCGGCTCGGCCAGATGCACCACCGCGCCGACCTGCGCCAGCTCGTCGGCGACAAACCGCCAGCCGGTCGTCGCCTCCAGCGCAACCTCAAGCTCCTGGCCGCGGAACTTCTCGCAGAACCGCCGCACGCCCTGCCGGTGCGCTGGCGTGATCCGCGACCGCGTGATCTCACCAGTCTCGGTGTCCAGCCACACCGCGGTGATCTGCGCTCGGTGCTGATCAAGGCCCATCACGAACGTCATCGCTGCTCCTCACTCGCCAGGCTCGCGCGGACCACGCCGCGCGCGGACGCCAGCAGGCTTACCGCCGGACCCGGACGGCCCCGCTGCACATGGCATCTATCAAGTCACGCCGGCGATCCTCGGCGGCGGCGGGCGACACGGCAAAAGCCGGTCAGACCCAAACAAGGACGACAGGCGAAAAGAGAGTCAGCCCGCCGCCGTCCGAGACGCCAAACTGACGAGCCGGACGCACCGACCGCCGGGAGCCCAGGTTCTCACTGAGGCGAGAAGGAGGCCCGCTTGGAGTCCCGGACAGCACCCCTGCGTTTGTGGCGTGACGGATATGCAGCCTGTCTTGCCTCGCGGGGGGCTGGGTCAGTTCGACGATGTTTCGATCCGGCGTGCCCGAAGCGATATGGCAGTGAGCCATCCGAAGCCGGTGATGATCGAGGCCCGTTGGAGGAGGCCGCCCCACTTCCGCAACGTCGGCGCTTGGTTAAACGCGGCGCTGAAGAGCACGAAGGTGGTCGCCGTCAGCACAGCAGAGCACCGTGAGTACCGCGCCCATGCCATCTGTTGACGCTTGCTGAAGCCTCGGGCGGAGGTGGCCGCGGCAGCCGGGATCCCGATGAAGATCGGTACCGCACACAGGTTGTGCAGCAGCTCCTCACGGCTGATGGGAGGGGCGGGGGCGGACGCGCGATGGGGTGATTCCTGGTTCGGCCCTGGCACAAACAGCCCAGACCCGATGAGGCCGATGCCTACACCGGCGATGATCGCGGGACTGACGGCCGACCCAGCCAACCGGGTCGGCTCCCGCGCAAGGCCGAGAGCAGCCGCGAGATACAGCGTGCCGACGGCGACGAAGTTGGTCCGCTGCGCCCATCCTTGCCGACCTACAGCGAGCAGGCTGACGGGATCGCGTCGGACGTCATAGCCCTCCTTCCGTGCGCCGAGCACCGTGAACGTGGCTATGAACAGCGGACCCGCGATGGCGCCACCCGCAAGCAGGCGCGTGCTGCCGGTCGGCTGACATCGAGAAGCCCTGCCGCAGTTCACGGCCGTAAGGGCTGCATGGCCGCCGACGTCGACGACGTAGCCAACATGAACACGCTCACATCATCGCGCGCCGTGCGGCGACGGCCGTAGCCGACACCTGCTCCCATCGCTTGACGGGAAAGGAAGAGCTCGGGCACATCGCCCATCACCACGCACGTCCACGCTCCTGGGTTATCGCCCTTCTGAAGTTGGGCGTCGAAATCTCTCAACATGACTCTCAGACTTTCACAGGCGTCCGACCTCATCGCCGAGCGAGCTGCTGAAGTCGCTCTCGCTTTCGCGCCACGACGAGCATCTCGACGTCATCGACGAGGAGCCTGCAATGCGCG
>OBLU010005412.1_pt1 | contig 11437 bp, 9 predicted proteins | sample 1518681 | NCBI WGS metagenome assembly OBLU01 (sample SAMEA3539304, study PRJEB22396) | soil metagenome | biome: tundra; feature: field; material: soil | place: USA | collected 2010-05 | depth 0.15 m
CGGGCGAGCAGGCGGTGGTAGATGGTGACGAGGACCCACATGGCGGCGCGGCTGTCGCGGTCGAGCAGGGGGATGAGCTTGTTGGCGGCGAGGTAGTATTTTTCGGCGCGGATGGCGAGGGTGGCGAGCATGGCGCGTTCGCGCTCGGTCATGGTGCGGCCGGCGGCGAGCTCGTGCAGCTCGGGGATGGTTTCGCCGAATTCGTCGAGCAGATCGATGGGGAGATAGACGCGGTTGCGCTCGATGTCTTCCTTGACGTCGCGGAGGATGTTGGTGAGTTGGAAGGCTACGCCGGTTTCTTCAGCGAATTGTTCGGCGCGGGGGTCGGTGTAGCCGAAGATTTTTATGCAGACGAGGCCTACGACGGAGGCGACGAGGTAGCAGTAGCGGTAGAGGTCGTCGAAGGTTTCGTAGGTCTGGACAGGTTCGAGGTTCGAGGTTCGAGGTTCGAGTTGGGGTTCGAGATCCATGGTGGTGCCGGCTACTAGTTCTTCGAGGAGGCTGTCGGGGATGTTGAAGCGGTGCTGGGTGTCGGCCAGGGCGAGGAAGACTGGGTCGGTGGTGGTTGCGGTGCGGGAGTTGCGCCAGGATTCGAGCCAGGTGGACATTTCGGCGCGGCGGGTTTCGAGGGATTTGGATTCGTCGTCGGAGATGTCGTCGGCACGACGCATGAAGGCGTAGACGGCGCACATGGCGTCGCTTTTGGGTCGGGGCAGAACGCGGAAGGCCCAGTAGAAGTTCTTGGCTTCGCGGCGGGCGATGTCGCGACAGAAGCGGTAGGCTTCGGCGATTTGGGCGGTGGGGCTGGCGGCTTCGTTCACGTTGCCTGCATCGCTCACGCGCTGGGGACTCCGGGAGCGCGACGCGTGCGGAGCTTGCCGAGGAGTGCGCCGAGCAGGAGCATCAGCTTTTTGCGGCGGGTGACGACGGGGCGGCCGCGGAGGACGTCGTAGTCCTGTGCGGCGATGCCGTCGAGGATGGCTTCGCCGCCTTTGCGGAAGAGATCGAGGGTGACGCTGAGTTCGTCGTCGACCATGGTGCTGAGGGGCGCGCCTGCCTGGAGCATGTCGCGGGTGCGGTCGACGAGCGAGCGCATCATGGCGGCGAACTCGGGAGTGAAGACGCGGCCTTCGATCTGACCCTCGGCGACGCCGAAGCGGTGCATGTACTCGGCGGGGATGTAGCGGCGGGGGATTTCGGAATCGCGCACGCAGTCCTGCCAGAAGTTGGCGAGTTGCAGGGCGGTGCAGATTTTGTCGGAGAGCAGGGCGCGGCGCTCGTCGCGGTAGCCGGAGATCATGAGGACGAGGCGGCCGACGGGGTTGGCGGAGTAGCGCGAGTAGTCGACGGCTTCGTCCCAGGTTTCGTAGTGGGTCTTGATCTGGTCCTGGATGAAGGCGCGGAGGAGGTCGTGGAAGAGGCCGCGCGGGAGGTCGCAGGCGACGATGGTGGGGCGCAGGGCGATGAAGACGGGATGCTGCGATCGCTCGGGAGTGTCGTAGCACTCGTCTAACATCACACCCCAGGTTTGGAGCAGGCGGAGGGCGGTGGTGGTGTCGGCTACCTCGTCGCCGAGGTCGTCGGAGACGCGGCAGAAGGCGTAGACGCTCTCGAAGTGGGGACGCACGCGTTTGGGGAGGAAGAAGGTGGCGACGTGGAAGTTCTCGTAGTGCGAGGTGGCGAGCTGATGGCACCAGGCGCGGGCTTCGTCGAGGGTGGGCCGGACTTCCGGAGTCAGATATTGGGGGGGCGCGCCGATGAGGGAGTCGACGAGCGGGGCGGCGGTTTTGGCTTCGCGGGGCGCGAGTTCTGCGTTGCCGGTCATCGTATGCTCCCGTGGGATGCGTTGACGGCAGAGCGGTAGCCGTTGGGGAAGACTGCGGTTTTGATGTCGGCGCGGTTGTCGGCGCCGCGGGTCATCATGCGGGCGAAGACGGCGGGGACTTCGTCGAGGCTGGCGGTGCGGGTGATGAAGTCGGCGGCCTGGAAGCGGCCGCTCTGGATGAGGTCGAAGGCGGCGGCGCAGGCGGTGGGAGTGTGGTGGAAGCTGGCCTTGAGGGTGATGTCGCCGTAGTGGAGGCGGTTGGTGTCGAGCGTGACGGTGGTGCCTTTGGGCGGGCCGCCGAAGAAGTTGACGATGCCGCCCTTGCGCACCATGGCGACGGCGGACTCCCAGGTGGCGGGGGTGGCGACGGCCTCGATGACGATGTCGGCGCCGCGGGAGTTGGGAGTGAGGGCGCGTACGGCGGCAATGGTGTCTGCGGGGGTGCCGGTGCCCTCGGCGATCTGGACGACTTCGGATGCGCCGAAGTGGCGTGCGGCGGCGACCTGGTCATCGCGCTTGACGACGGCGATGACGCGCAGGCCGCGCAGGTGCGCGACGTGGAGGAACATGAGGCCGATGGGGCCGGCTCCGATGACGACCATGGTGTCGCCGGGCTGCGGGCTGGTCTCGTCGAGGCCGTAGACGACGCAGGCGAGCGGCTCGGTGAGGGCAGCGTGTTCGAGGGGGATATCGCCGGGGATGAGGAGGGTGTTCTTCTCGACGATGCGCGCGGGGATGCGCATGTATTCGGCGTAGGCGCCGTTGTTGAAGAGGATGTTCTCGCACAGATTGTGCTGGCCGCGGCTGCAGAAGTAGCAGGCGTCGCAGGGCGCGGAGTTCATGGGCAGGACGCGGTCGCCGATGGCGAAGCGGGTGACTCCGGGGCCGGTGGCGACGACGGTGCCGGCGAGTTCGTGGCCGAAGACGATGGGCGGCTTCAGCATCAGGGCGTGGTAGCCGCGGCGATAGACCTTGAGGTCGGTGCCGCAGGTGAGGGCCGCGCCGACGCGGAGGAGGAGTTCGCCCTCGCCGATGGGCGGGACAGGGATGCGCTCCATGCGGAGGTCTTCCTTGCCGTGCAGGACGGCGGCCAACATGGTGTCTGCAGGAGGTTCCGCGATCATGCTTCTATCTTCTCACTTTCGTGCTTGGGCCGGGGAGGCGGTTATGGGCCGAATCCTGCCTGCACATGCGAGCTAAGTTCGTGCATCTGATAACCTGAGCCTCATACGATATGGCGTTATTTTCTCCAGACCTGTTCCTGAAGCAAAAGGTCGCGGCTGTGCAGGACTACGCGATTCTTGCCGGCACGGCGGTTGTGGACGTATTTACAGGTCCGCATTACTGGGCGGACATGTTCACGCAGATGGACTCCATTGGCGTGGGCTCGATGCCGATTATTGTGCTGACGGGATTTTTTACGGGCTGCGTGCTGGCGTTGCAGTCGGTTACGGCGCTGCAGCAGTTTGGGGCGGTGTCGAAGACGGGCTCGCTGGTGTCGCTGTCGATGGTGAAGGAACTGGGGCCGGTGTTGACCGGGCTGATGGTGTCGGGGCGGAATGCGGCGGGGATGGCGTCGGAGCTGGGATCGATGAAGGTGACCGAGCAGATCGACGCGATGCGTGCGCTTGGGACGGACCCGATGCGGAAGCTGGTGGCACCGCGGCTGATTGCTACGGTGTTCATGCTGTTCTTCCTGACGATTGTGGCGGATGCGTTTGGGATTGCAGGCGGAGCGCTGGTGTCGATTTACCTGGAGGGGCTGAATGGGAGCTCGTATCTGCACAGCTCGTACCAGAGCCTGATCCACGGAGACATTGTTCAGGGGCTGACCAAGCCGCTGTTCTCGGGGTTCATCATCGCGACGGTGGGCTGCTACTTCGGGATGAAGACGACGGGGGGTACGCAGGGGGTGGGCCGCTCGACCACACAGGCGGTGGTGGTGTCGTCGGTGGCGATCATTGTGGTCGACCTGCTGGTGACGCGGGCCATGATCGGCATCTTCGGCAGTTGACGGGAGCCTATGAGCGAAGCGACCTCCAGTTCCGCCGCGGTGATGGACCTGACCGACGATAAGACCCCCGTGGTGGAGTTCAAGGACGTGACGATCACGTTCGATGTGAAGCCGGTGCTGCAGAATATCTCGTTTGCAGTGGAGCGCGGGGAGACGCTGATTCTGCTGGGGCCGGCGGGGTGCGGGAAGTCGGTGCTGCTGAAGCTAGCGAATGGGCTGCTGCGGCCGGATGAGGGGTCGATTCGGATCTTTGGGCAGGAGATTACGACAATGCGCGACCGCGATCTGTACCCGTTGCGCGCGCATGTGGGGATGGTGTTCCAGGAGTCGGCGCTGTTCGACTCGCTGAATGTTGAGGACAATGTGGCGTACCGGCTGCACGAGGAGCATGTGCCCGAGGAAGAGGCGCACGCGCGGGTGGTGGAGGCGCTGAAGTTCGTCGAGCTGGAGCAGGCGATTGCGAAGTTTCCGTCGGAGTTGTCGGGCGGGATGCGGCGCAGGGTGTCGATCGCGCGGGCGATTATTTCGGGGCCGGATTTGATTCTGTACGACTCGCCGACGGGCGGGTTGGATCCGATTACCTCGACGACGATCATTGAGCTGGTGATGAAGCAGCGGGATGTGACGCATACGACGTCGCTGCTGGTGACGCACCGGCTGCAGGATGCGTTCACGCTGGCGACGCATCGGTATGACCCGGCGAAGGGGATGGTGGCTCTGCCGAAGGATGGGCCGAACCATGGGGTCGACGAAACCACGAAGTTCCTGATGCTGAATGAGGGGAGCGTCGTCTTCCATGGAACGACAGAGGAACTGGTGCACTCGACGGATCCGTGGATCAAGGAGTACCTGGAGTAGGTTCGAGGTTCGCGGTTCGAGGTTCGAGGTGGGGCAAGGATGCGGTGCTTGCGGAGGGTCGCGGAAGGATCGTGTTCGTTGGCCGCGGCGGCGACGGAGTGAAGAGTGGGAAGGATGCCGGTTGTTGGTTGCTGACTGGCGTTTGCGGGGGGAATGGTGCGGGCGGTTGAGACGGCGTGAAGGGCGTCGGGGTCCCCTCGGCGAACTCGGGGCAGGCTCTTCGACTCCGCGCTGCGCGCTCCGCTCAGGATGACGGCTTCGGTGGGGAGGCTGGTGAGGTCGGCTTCGGTGAGGACGGCTTCGGTGGGGACGGCTTCGGTGGGGACGGCTTCTTCGGTGGGAAGGTCGGGGACTTCGATGGTGCGGCCTGGAGGGGCGAGGTCGGGGTTGGTTTCGGGGATGGGGCTGCAGGACTCCTTGTGGACGTCGCGGACGAGTTGGGTGGGTCGGCGGACGATGCGCAGGCCGCGGGCGTTGGTGGTGGCGAGTTGGAGGCCGTAGAAGAGGGAGTTCGCCTGCTTGCGGTCGATGTAACGGCTGGCGAGCGCGTTGAGGACGCAGGAGATGGCGAGCTGGGCGGATTCGCGGTCCTCGACGGCGGGGAGCTGGATGGCGGTGTCGTGATCGATGCGGGCGGGGTGGAAGTACACCTGGTCGCGGTAGGCGGCGTGGCTGCGGTGCAGGCGGCGGTGGAAGTAGCAGAACTCGGAGCCGGCGAGCTGGACGCCGTGGCATTGGAGGCCGTTGGTCTTGATGTGTCGGCAGAGATTGACTTGCATGGTGGTGCTCCTTTGGGTGGTACCCCCCCCGGGGGGGTGGTGGTCCTAAGTGTCTGCGGTAGAGCGAGTTAGGATTTCGCGTCTCTGCAAATATTTGATTCGCCGATGGTTACGGGCAAATATTTGCAAACACACGAGTTATGGATGACTTGCGGCAAATTGGGACTTCCGACGGACAGATTCGGATCGATTTGCTACGCCTTCCCCCTGAAGGCGTTTTTGGGTGGAGAAAAGGGCCAGGCGACGAGGCCGCGCACCTTTTGCTCCATATCTTAATTGTAGGCCTTCGTGTCAAGGAGATTGCGGTGGAAAAGGCGGTTGCGGGCTGTGGTGGAGCGGGTTTGGGGGGCGTGTTCGGGATTTCAGCTGGTAGCTTTGAGCGGTGAGCTATGAGCGAATACGGAAATTCTGGCTGAGCCAGGATGACGATGACCAAAAAAGTCTTGACGGGGCGGTTATTACGTCATACGTTATAGTACGTGAGGCGTAATAGCGATGACTGATCCTACGATTCTGGTGCTGTCTAGCCTCGCTGGTGGGGATAAACACGGCTACGTCATGATGGAAGACATTGAGCGGTTCGCCGGGGTGCGGCTGGGGCCGGGGACTCTGTATGGGGCGATTACGCGGCTGGAGGAGCGTGGGTGGATTGCTCCGGTGGCGGCGGAGGACCGGCGGCAGCCTTACACGATTACCGGGGTGGGGCGGGAGTTTCTGCGCGGGCAGCTTACAGATTTGGGGCGGATTGTACGTGCGGGGCAGCGCAGACTGGGGGACGCATGAAGGGTGTGCTGAAGGTGCTGGCGCGGCTTTATCCGGCGGAGTGGCGAAGGCGGTATGGGGTGGAGTATGAGGCGCTGCTGGAGGAGGGGACGCCGCGGGTGCGGGATGTCGTCGATGTGTTCTGGGGAGCGTTCAAGATGCAGATGACGTCGTGGAGCTTTGTGCGGATCGTGCTGGTGTGTTCGGTGTGCGGCGCGCTGGCGGCGGTGGCGGTTTCGTTTGTGGCCCCTAAGAGGTACTTGTCGCAGACGTTGATTTTGGTGCAGACGCCTGAACCCCAGGCGATCGACAAATACCTTGCCGGGCAAGTCAAGGACTTGTTGTCGCCGGAGTTTTTGACTTCGATCATTGAGCGGGAGAATCTCTATCCGGACGAGCGGGCGCGGATGCCTATGAGCGACGTGGTCAACATGATGAGGAAGGGGATTTGGATTGCGCCGGCGAATGGTAAACCTGGCTCCGCGTTCACTATCGCGTTTACCTATCCTGATCCGCATGTCGCGCAGCGAGTGGATGCGGAGCTAACTTCCGGGCTTATGACTTTGAACACACGCGCGGAGGCTGCGTATGTGACAAGGGAATATCTAAAGTATCAAGCGGCGGCTGCAAAGGATCCCGCGACGAAGGCTGTAATGGAACGCAAGCTTCGGCAAGCGGTCGCCGCACCCTCCTATTTGCCTGTGCCGCTGCGAGTGTTAAACGTAGCCAGTCTTCCGAAGAAGTCTGTCTTCCCGAAGCCGGGTATATTCGGGGTGGGTGGATTGATGGTGGGGCTGGTTGGAGGGGTGGTCGCGGCGGCCGGGGTGGGTTGGCGGCGCAGAGTCACGGTTATGCATCGCTGATCGAGAGCGCGCCTGAAGGTCTAGCGCCGACTTTCAGTCCGCACACATTTCGGGTGCCGCAACCCTGGGGCGTTACCCCAGGCTAAATTAACGCGTGCCTTCAGCACGCTTTCGCGGGTCCGTAGTCAAATTCTAGCGTTTGGTGTTTTGCCATTCTTCGTAGGAGATGCGGGGGACGGTGACGAACGCATCGCGGGTGCGGACGTAGTTGCCGAGGCCGTTCATGCGGCCGATGGCGTGGAGTTCGTCGGCGCGGATGTAGGGGCCGGCGGGGTCGACGTAGCGGTCTTCGATGTACATGGCGACGACGCGGCCGAGGATGATGCGGGAGCGGCCGATCTCGGTGGTGGTGAACTCGCGGCACTCGAGTGCAGCGTGGGCTTCGGCGATGCGCGGGACCTTGACGAGGGACGAGGGGGCGGTGGTGAGGCCGGCCATTTCGAGCTCGTTGACGCCGGCGGGGAAGTCGGTGGCGCAGATGTTCATTTTTTCGAGCAGGTCTTCGGTGACGACGTTGATGACGAATTCGCCGGTGCGGCGGATGTTGCGGGCGGTGTCCTTGGGCGGGGCGTCGCGGCCGGCGCGGTTGGTGACGCCGAGGGCGACGATGGGCGGGTCGGTGCAGAGGTAGTTGTAGGCGCTGAAGGGTGCGGCGTTGAGGATGCCGTCGCGGTCCATGCTGGTGACCCAGGCGATGGGGCGGGGGGCGACCAGGCCAATGAGCAGGTTGTAGATCTCGCGGTGCGGCGTTTTTTCCATCTCGAAGAGCATCGATTTCTCCCTGGTCTTTAGGGTATCGCAGCGAGGTGCGGGGACACAGGTGTTGCGGCGGACTGGGCGGATGCGGCCCGGCTTGGGATTTTGCGTCTATCCGAGCAGGAAATTCGGCGGGTGCGCAACTGGCGAGGATTTCGTGGGTTTACCGAGGCGATACGCAGTGATGGGGCCGCAGGCGCGGTCTTACTAGCCGGACGTAGGGCTGGCGGACTAAGCTATTGCATGCGGGAAGGTTGGTTTCGATGCGAGTTGCGGGATGTGTGCATAGGCGGGGTAAAGGATTGCGGATGCAGGGAGTTGGCTATCAAGGGTCGGCGCGGGCGGCGCTGGCGTGCGTGCTGTGCGTGCTGATGGTGGATCAGCCGCTTCTCGGGAGCGTGGTGAAGCGCGGGCCGACCGCCGGGGTGCAGCAGACCAAGGGGGAGAGCCGCGCGCTGCATGCGCTGAACCGGCTGACCTTTGGGCCGAGGCCGGGCGATGTTGCGGCGGTGCAGGCGATGGGGCTGAGCACCTGGTTCGAGATGCAATTGAATCCGTCGAAGATTGACGATTCGGCGTTGAATGCGCGGCTGGCGCAGTTTCCGGCGATGCAGTTGCCGCAGTCGCAGTTGCTGGCGCGGTATCCGAGCCAGCAGATCATCCGGGTGATGTCGCAGAGGAATATATGGCCGCCTTCGGACCCGACGGAGCGGGCGATCTACGGCGACCAGATGGCGTTCTACAAGATGCAGCAGGCGAATAAGGCCAGCAAGGACGCCGCTGCCGCTGCGGCTACGGCTGCGGGGAACGGCGAAAGCTCCATGGCCGGGGATTCGATGGCGGCGGGGACGGCTCCCGCGGCGGGTGCGGCGGGGAAGAAGAATGCTGGGAATAAGGCTGCTGCTGCGGAGCAGAGTGCTGATGCGGCCGGTATGCCGACGACCAGTGCGTCGGCGGGTGGCGACATGGCGGCGGGGGTTCCGGACTACGAGGCGATGGCAGGTGGGCCGGACAATAGCGCCGCGAGCAATGCAAGCGCGATGCTGCCGAAGTCGGACGTTGTGGACACGGGGCAGGCTCCGGCGGAGCACGTGGAGAAGCTGTATCGGGACCTGGATGCGATGAACATCATCAACCTGCCTCCGGACGAGCGGATGCGCAAGGTGATTGCGATGGCTCCGGCGGACTTTGTGGCGTTTCGGCAGAGTTTGAGCGGGGGAGAGCTGGCGCAGTTTGCGCAGGGGTTGAATCCGCAGCAGAGAGAGACGTTCGCAGCGATGCAGAACTCGACGCGGATGGTGGGCGCGGAGGAGATGCAGGCGCGGCTGATCCGGGACATTTACAGCGAGCGGCAGTTGGAGGCGGTGATGACCGACTTCTGGCTGAACCACTTCAATGTGTATGTGCGGAAGAATCAGAATGAGCCGTACCTGATTCCGTCGTACGAGCGGGACGTGATCCGGCCGAACGCGCTGGGCAAGTTCGAAGACCTGTTGGTGGCGACGGCGAAGAGCCCGGCGATGCAGGTGTATCTGGACAACTGGCAGAGCATCGGGCCGGATTCGGCGGCAGCGAAGCAGGGGCCCGGGTTCCCGGGACGAGGGTTTCGGCCTGGCCCGTTTGGAGTGATACGGCCGGCGCTGGCGCAGCAGAATCCGCAGGCGAAGGCGGCGCAGAAGGACCGCGGATTGAATGAGAACTACGGGCGCGAACTGATGGAGTTGCACACGCTGGGCGTCAACGGCGGCTACACACAGAAGGACGTGACCGAGGTTGCGAAGGTGTTTACCGGATGGACGATTGCGCAGCCGGAGCGGGGCGGCGACTTCCAGTTCGACGAGCGGCGGCATGAGCCGGGATCGAAGACGGTGCTGGGCAAGACGATCAAAGACAACGGGATGAACGAGGGGCTGGAGGTGCTGCACATGCTGGCGACCAGCCCGGCGACGGCGAAGTTCATCTCGACGAAACTGGCGGTGCGGTTTGTGAGCGACGATCCTCCGCCGGCGCTGGTGGACCGGATGACGCAGTCGTACCTGGCGAGCGGCGGCGAGATTAAGGCGGTGCTGCAGACGATGTTCGAGTCGCCGGAGTTCTGGGCGCCGGCGGCGGAGCGGTCGAAGGTGAAGACGCCGCTGGAGTTCGTGGTCTCGGCGGCGCGGGCGAGCGGTGCGACGGTGAACAACTCGCTGGGGTTGGTGCAGGCGCTGGATAAGCTGGGTATGCCGCTGTATGGGATGCAGACGCCGAATGGCTACTCGTGGATGAGTGAGCCGTGGGTGAGCACGGGGGCGCTGGTGAGCCGGATGAACTTCGCGCTGGTGCTGAGCGGAGACAGGCTGCCTGGCGTGCGGACGGACTGGACGAAGCTGCTGGGTGAATCGGCAGCGGCGGGTAAGCCGGTGGCGATGGAGTCCGGAGATGGGACGATCGATCCTGAGGTTGCGGCGAAGGAGAAGAAGCTGGAGCAGATTCTGCTGAATCTGCCGCTGAGCGAGAAGACGCGGGCGGCGGTGCTGAGCCAGTCGAATGACCAGACGGCGGCGATCCAGGCGGTGAAGGAGTTCCAGGGCGGCGGTGGGCGCGGGACTTATGCCGGAGCCGGAGGACCGATTGCGGGCGAGTTCGGGTTGGCGCTTGCGGCGAAGAATGGGGTTGCGGACGATCGGCAGGCGGCGATTATGGCGGGGTTGATGCTGGGGTCGCCGGAGTTCCAACGGCGGTAGGCACCAGGTCCCCGGCGCCAGGCGCCAGGTGAGGGCGCAGACGATACAACGGTTGGGGGATGGCGGCAACTTTGCTGCGGGTGTGGAGTTTGAAGAGGTAGGCGGTAGTGTGATTCGGGACTTGCGCACGTTGCAGTCCGGGCGACAGGAGCAGCGACTATGACGAGCAGAGGATGGAATACGGCGGACCATAGCGACTGGGGTTGCGACATCTGCGGACGCGATGCAGAGAAGCGCGGAGTGACGCGGCGCGGGTTTATGAAGAACGGCGCGCTGGCGCTGATTGGGACTTCGACGATCCCTGCGTTTCTGTCGCGCGGTGTGCTGGCGGAGATGACGACCGCGGCGGCGAACAAGAAGAAGCTGGTGGTGCTGTTCCAGCGCGGCGCGGTGGATGGGCTGAACGTGGTGGTGCCGTACACGGAGAAGAATTACTACGCGATGCGGCCGTCGATCGCAATTAGGCAGAACGAAGTGATCGACCTGGATGGATTCTTCGGGTTGCATCCGCAAATGGCGGCGTTCAAGCCTCTGTACGATCAGGGACATCTGGCGATTGTGCATGCGGCGGGCTCGCCGGATCCGTCGCGCTCGCACTTTGACGCGCAGGATTACATGGAGAGCGGCACGCCGGGCGTGAAGGTGACCGAAGATGGTTGGCTGAATCGTGCGCTGGCGGTAGAGAAGACGGACGGCACGCCGTCGGCGTTCCGGGCGGTGGCGCTGGGGACGCAGGTTCCGCGGACGCTGCAGGGGAAGGTGCCGGCGATTGCGCTGAGCAACCTGGCGGACTTCTCGGTGGGCGGCAAGGGACCGCAGACTTCGCCGATCTCGAATGCGTTCCAGGCGATGTA
>OBLU010005413.1_pt1 | contig 11436 bp, 6 predicted proteins | sample 1518681 | NCBI WGS metagenome assembly OBLU01 (sample SAMEA3539304, study PRJEB22396) | soil metagenome | biome: tundra; feature: field; material: soil | place: USA | collected 2010-05 | depth 0.15 m
GGAACGTAAGGGAACATCGCCTTGAGGTCCTTAATGTAACTGTCACCTCCGATGTGCCCACACGGCACGATCTTGACGAAATCCGGACCCAGTTTCCACGCGGCGATGACTCCGGTTGGTGTGAGGGTGCCGGGGATCACAACGACGTTCTGCTGCACCGCGAACTTTACGGTCTCGGGATCAAGGCCGTCACTCGAAAGAAACTTGGCCCCGCCATCCAGGCAGCGGCGCGCCGTCTCGACGTCGTGGACACTGCCGGCGCCGACAATCACGTCAGGTGCGTGTTGCACGACATGAGAAATGACCTTGATCGCTTCGGGCACGGTCAGCGTGACTTCGAGAATGGGGATGCCGCCACGGGCGATGGCTTCGGCAGCGAAAAGCGCGTCCTCCGTCGTCGACACGCGAATGGAGGGAATGATCCCGAGTTGTTCGATCCGGCTCCGTACGTCTTGCTTGTTCAACGCTCCGGCTCCTCTGGGCGACCGGTGCAAGGGTCGCCGTGTGGACTATGGTTAAAGCGCGAAACCTTGCCTCGTCACGGCAGCGCCCTTGTACCCACCGCCTGCCGCATCTGCTCCAGAGCGAGCAAGTATGAAGCCAGGGCCTGACGATAGGCAAGCTGAGTCGCGCGATAGTTGCGCTCGGCATCCAGAAAGTCGAGCAGGCTCACCGCGCCGCGCTGATACGCATATTCGGCGATGTCGCGGTCTTTTTGCGCCACGTCGAGATAGCCCGAGCGGTACAACTGCACGATGCGGTCGTTCACGCGCAATCCTTCATAGGCGTCGCGCACATCAGTGAGGGCCTGTCCGTTGGTAGCTTTCTCCTGCTCTTGCGCTTGCGTGATGGCGATCCGAGTTCTTGCTATTTCGCCCTGGTTGCGATTGAAAATCGGGAGTGGGATGCTTCCCAGAAAGTTAGCGGCATTAATCCCGTTGACGTGCGAATAGTTGCCCTGCACGGTAACGTCTTGCTTGCCAATCGCCCGCTGTAACTCGTACTGGCTCCGGGCCGCGGTTACGCCTTGCTGGGCCGCACGGAGATCAGGCCGGTTCTGCAGAGCCTTCAGCTGAAAGTCTTCCAGATTGCCCTTCAGCGGCTGATAGTCGAAGGGCCCAGCCACGTCGTAGTCCGCAGAGACGGATTCGTATCCGAGCAACTGCCTGAGGTCAGACAGTGCCTGAACCTTTGCCAGCTCGGCCTGCTGATAGTCGGTCTCGAACTGCAGCAGCTGCAATTTGATCTTGAGGTAGTCGTCCTCGCTAATGGCTCCCTTGTTGTAGCGTAATTCGCCGAGGTCGACGGTTTTCTGAAAGCTCTTCAAGTCCTTGTCGGCTAGTTCAAGCGCGGATTCGGCAAGCTGCGCGTTCACAAACAACGAAGCCGTATTAAACGTGAGACCACGCTCATTGTCGGCGACCAGGGAGCGCGTCTGTGCGGTGATGTCCCTCGCCGCCTGCAACCGGTGTTGCCGCTTCTTGCCGCGCTCGATCAGGTAGCTGAGCCCTATATCGGCTTCTGTATTGTTCTTCAGATAGTCGTTGGTCGACACACCTGGATAAAGATTGGGGTTTTGTTTCGAAGGCGAGCCGAGAGGCAAGTATTCCCAATCCGCGAAGAGCGTCGGGTTGGGCCGCAGGTTCGCCGTTGTTTCCTCGGCTTCGCTCTGCTGAATCGTAGTGCGCGCCGCCAGCATGTTGTGGTTGTGCTGGAGCGCCATCTGGATCGCTTCGTCGAGCGTGATGCTGGTTGGTCCGGTGCTTTGGGCGAACGCCGAACTGATCGGCGCGCACGCCAGCGCTAGGGTCACGACTACGTGCACGCCGATCTTCCGGAGCCATACGGGACTATTCAAGGGCCGCCTCCGGTTCTGGAAGTTGATCGCCATCTCGCGCGATCCATACATAAAACGTGGGCAACAGAACGATGCTAAGGAGCAGGTCAGAAATTAGTCCGCCCACGATCACAATCGCGAAGGGCCGCTGTGAATCTGATCCGATGTCGTGAGAGAGTGCCGCGGGCAGAAGTCCCAGAGTGGCCACGAGCATCGTCATCATGATGGGGCGAAGCCGGAGGACCGCACCTTCGACGGCCGCGTCCTGAATCGAGTAACCACGCGCCCGCAACTGATTGATGTATTCGAGCATGATGACTCCGGTTTGCACCGAGACTCCAAATAGCGCGAGCATTCCCACGCCCGAGGAAACGCTGAGATACGTTCCGGTCACGAGCAGCGCCAGGAAGCCGCCGACGCGAGCCAGGCCGACGTTCAGCAGAATGAGCAGAGCCCATTTGTACGAGCGAAACATCGTGTAAAGAATGATGAAGATGACAAGGATCGTCAGCGGGACGATCAAAGCCAGCCGTGCCTCCGCACGTTTTTCGCTCTCGTACTCGCCCGACCAGCCAAGGCTGTAGCCCGATGGTAGTTTCACCTTCTGGCCGATCTGTTTGATCGCGTTCTCCACAGTGGTTCCGAGATCGCGTCCCCTCACGTTGAAAGTGACTGCCACGTAACGGGTGTTACCCTCGCGGAAGATGTCGTAGGCGCCGTCTTTGACTTCGACGCTGGTCAATTGCGCCAGAGACACGCGTTCGCCCGTGGGAGAGAGCAGACGAACTCTTTCGATTGCCTGTTGCGTATTGCGGTACGGAGCCTGGTATCGAACTACCACGTCGTAGCGCTGCTCGCCGATGAGCACCTGGCTCACGGCATTGCCCCCGACCGCGGTCTGAACCGCGTCTTGGATGTCGGTCACGTTGATTCCGAAACGAGCAGCCTTGCGGCGGTCGATGGTCAGGTCGAGATTGGGCTGACCGAAATCGCGCAAGAGCTTGACGTCATGCATGCCCGGAATGTTCGACATGACGGCGGTGACTTCCTCGCCCTTCAGCTCGAGAGTCTTCAGGTCGTCGCCAAAAATCTTGAGCGCCAGCGAACCCTTGGTGCCCGTCATGGTTTCTCCGACGTTGTCTTCGATGGGCTGGGAGAAGTTCCAGATCGCGCCCGGGTATTTCTCCACTGCGCGGTTCATGGCGGCGACCAGTTCTTCCTTGTTTCGGTGGAAGACAGGCCTCCACTGCTCTTTCGGCTTCAAGTCGATGAAGTACTCCGTGTTCCCGAATCCTCCGGTGTCGGTTCCGTCATCGGGGCGGCCCACTTCCGATACCACTGTTTTCACTTCCGGAAAAGAAGCGAAGACGTAACGTTGATTGGTGGTGAATTTCTCGCCCTCCGAGAGACTCGTACTGTTCGCCAGAGTGCCGCGCGCCCAGATGGCGCCTTCGTCGAGGTGAGGCAAGAACTCCGCGCCGATGACGCCACCAAAGCCCAAGTAAAGCGTCCCTGCCAATGCGGCGATACCAACGCCCGCCACCACCCAGCGGTGCTGGACAGCCCACCTCAAACGCTCGCGGTAACGCTCCGTCAGATAATCCAGCACCCGGTTGCGCCGCTCATGGACGCCGTTGCGAAAAAATATGCCAGCCAACACGGGCGCGACGAGAACCGAAAACGTCATGGCGCCGAGCAGCGCGAGAGCCACGGTCCACGCCATGGGCCGGAAAAGCCGTCCCTCCACACGTTGCAGCGTGAAGATTGGCAAATAGGCGGTGATGATGATGGCGATCGCATAGAACACAGGCCGCTGTACCTCGTGCGCGGCTTCGCGAATCGCTTCCGCGGGTGTTTTCTTGCTCGCCGATCCGTGGCCGTTGTTCAGGCGGCTCATGTGTCGAACAATGTTTTCGACCATGACCACCGCGCCGTCCACCACCATTCCGAAATCAAGCGCGCCCAGAGAAAGAAGATTCGCCGGAATGTGGCTCAAGTCCAGCCAGATCGACGCAAAGAGCAGCGAGAATGGAATCGTCAACGCGACGATGAGAGCAGCACGAACGTTCAGTAGAAACAAGAACAGGATCACGCTGACCAAAATCATGCCTTCCGCCAGGTTGTGCATGACTGTGTGGAGCGTGAAATGGAGGAGGTCGCTGCGGTCGAGCATCGGAACGATCTTCACGCCGGGAGGCAGAAGGCCGTTGTTAAGGTCGTCGACTTTCTTATGAATGGCATCGAGCGTGGGCTGTTCTTCGGCACCCTTGCGCATCAGCACCGCCCCCTGAATGATGTCGGGCTCGTCGATGATGCGGCCGTCCTCCATGTGATTGGCTCGTGCCATGTGCCCCAAGCGGATTTTGGGACCCTGCGTGACTTCGGCGATGTCCTTCACCCGCAGGGCGGTTCCGGTTTGGCTCTTTAGAACGGTGTCCTCGATGTCCCGCACGCGAGTAAACAGGCCAAGTGCGCGGACATTCATCTGCTGCATCCCGACTTCAACGAAGCTGCCGCCAGCGTTGATGTTGTTGTTGGCGAGCTGCTGCTCGACCTGGCCGATGCTTAACCCGTAGGAGACGAGTTTGTTGGGATCGACGCGAACCTGGTACTCGCGCACCGTGCCACCGAAGTCGGAAACATCGACGACATTTGGCACGGACTTGAACTGCTTGAGCAGCACCCAGTCTTCAATCGACCTGAGCTCCATCAGGTCGTATCTCGGATTCGTGCTGCGCAGCGTGTACCAGTAGATTTGGCCCGTCGTGCTCCAATCGGTGCCGATTTGCGGCTGAAGATTTTGACCCGGGGGAAGGTTAACCTGAGTTAACCTCTCTAGCACTTTCTGGCGATTCCAGTCGTTCACCGAGCTGTCGTCGAAAATCATGATCACGTACGACAGGCCAAAAATCGACTCGGACCGCAAGAAGCTCATGTGCGGCATTCCCGACATTTGAATCTCTATAGGGATCGTGACCTGCTGTTCCACCTCTTCCGCAGAGCGCCCCGGCCATTGGGTAATGACGGTCACATAGTTGTCGGCGATATCGGGATAGGCTTCGACTGGCAGGTTGTGGAACGAGATGGCTCCCCAGCCGGCCAGCAGGACGGCGATGGCCAGCACCACAAACTTGTTGTTCAGCGCAAAGTCTACGAGGGCCCGAATCATTTCCTGTCCTGTCCTGTTTGCCGATGTGCCGGCTCAACCGCTCGTGACGGCCGCTGCCTTGGAATGTCCGCCATGAGTCGCACTCGCGAGGCCGGATACGCTTGCTTCAGCTGTTATTGAGCGAGCACGTGGTCCAACACCAGAGCGTTTGTAACTACCTGCTGCCCCGGCTTGAGGCCTGATTTGATTTCCTGCAAATTCGTGTTCTCGGTGAGCACGTCTCCGCTGACCACTTCCACGCGGCGAAACTTCTTGTCGGGCGCCGGGACAAAAACAAAATCGCGATCGTGCATGCGCAGTACAGCTGACGCTGGGACAACGGTGTGCATTTCGACGGCCTGGCCACGGAATGTCGCTTTAGCAAACATGCCGAGCCGCATGATGCCAGGATTTTGTACTTCGATCCGCACTTTGGCAGTGCGAATATTGGGATCGAGAACAGCGCCAATATTGCTGACCTTGCCCTTGAACGGCCGATCGGGATAGGCGTTCAGGGTGATCTCTGCGGTATCCCCGAGCCGGACGTTCGGCAGATCATTTTCATATACGTCGCAGACAATCCAGACCCACGAGATATCGGAAATCGTAAACGGGCTCGGCGATGAGTAGGCTTGCACGGTCGCCGCGTTGGTCACTTGTTGATCGGTAATCACGCCCGAGGTAGGCGCAACGATGTCGACGATGCCCCTGGGTTTGTCGGGATCGTTGCCGAGGAGGCGCAAATGTTCGGTCGCGGTTTCGAGGGTGACCTTGGCGTCATCCGAGGCGTCTTGCGCGACCTCGAGATCTTGCTGTGCGATGGCGCCATGGGCATACAGGTCCACCGCGCGATTCAACTGCTTGCGTGCGAGAAGTTCATCGGCTACGGCCTTGCGATAAGCGTCGAAGCCGCCAGCCACATCGTCGCTTCGAATGGTCAGCAACAATTGGCCTTTTTGTACGGTGTCGCCGAGGCGCGCATGAATGGCTACGACGCGTCCAGAGGCGAGCGAGACCACTGGGACGTTGCGAGCAACATCAGGCGTGACCGCCCCCGTAACGATCAACTCGGAAGTTGTGGGACGTTCTACAGCCGCGGTGAGTGGAAACTGCTCAGGATGATCTACCGTGAATAGTGCGGGATCCGCTCCCGGCACAATGTTTGCAGGCGGCGGCGCCTCCGCCGCCGGGTCGGCATGTGCGGTGCAACCCACCATTGCCAAGAGCCCAGGCAAAGCAAGAGCAAAGAGGAAACGGAGCAACGCCGCAGTAGGAAATAACTGTCCAACGCTGCTCCGGTTCATGTCGCGCATGGTCGTCGTCTCGTCTCCCTCGTCGCCTGGACTAGAACTTCACCATGATGGCGTACCGGAAGCTGGGTTCATCTTTCCGCAGATCGGGGCAGAAACCCGCGCTTCCAGCCGCGCATGTGTAGCCAGGAGTTGCGGAGAGGAATGGACCTGGTACGAACGTTGTGTTTCCCACCACAGATCCCGCGCCGGGGTTCGGAACCGTACTGGGAAATAGGTTATCGCCGGGCGTTATCCCACCGCGGCCAGTCCAGTACGGCACGTTCGCGTGGCGATACCCGTACTCCGTTCGGAAAGTGATGTACTGTCTAGGCATCCAGTCAAAGGTGAGCGAAGCATCCCAGGCTTTGTAGGGGTCTCCCGGGTTTTGCGTGAAGTACGGCGATCCTGTAATGGCATCAGCCCCATTGATCGGTGGAAGCAAGGTCAGATAGCGCCCTGGATTGTCCATCACGCCCCCGCCAATGGTGAGGCCGTACGTGTCCTTCTTGAACCACCAGCGGTTGTATACCATCCATCCGGCGAAGGTCTGTTTGCTGCTCGTCGCCGTGTTATGGTGGCAATTCACGTTGTTATTGATGGTTCGACCCTGCGCACTGACGAACGATCCGCTTGCGCCATATTCGCAACCCAGATCGCCGGTAACAGAGAAGGCCATCTTGTCGAGAAATTTCTCAGGATGGTCGTAGTACTTGACCTCAACGCTGTCGTCGGTGTGGATGCGCGAGCGGCCAAAGTGGCCGTCGCCATTCCCCAGCGTATCTTCACCCATGCCGTAGTTGTTGAAGACAAGAGAGAGCCAGGACTTCGGGCGATACAAGATCTGGCCGCCCAGGCCGGGCTTGCTGCCCAATCTGCCGTAGGATTGCCATCCGTTGATGATCCAAGGCTCAATTTTCAATTTGTCCGTGGGGAACCACTGGATTCGCAATCCGTTAAAGAACCAGGGCGTATTGGATGACACGTAGGACGGTTGGTACGTCCAGTTATCGAAGTTGTAGTAACTAAAGAGACCGATGTAGGAAACGAAAATTCCCGCATCAACATTGAGCCCGTGGTTTACATCCCAGTGATAGCCGGCGTTTGCCTCTGAAACGTATTTGTACGCACCACGAAGGTCCCACTGACCACGTCCAGCGCTGGCGTCATTGCGCGGCGTGGTGATGCCGAACATTCCATTCATAGTCAAGATTCGAGCGTTCACATTTTGCCAGTGGAAGTTACCGCCAAAGCTGATTTGCTCCACCTGAAATTCGTTCGAGCGGAAAATTTCAGTGGAGCCACCCATAGTGTCGTCCTTCGGATGGTTGAGATCCTGGATGTAATGGATGTCCATGCGGATCTCTGGAGTGAAGAATTTCGAATCCCAGACCGCGTCTTTGTTGCGCGGGTTGCCATTCAGCCACGTCCAGTCTGCATAAGCAAAGGGAACCGTCGCCTCCGGCTTTTCGGGCTTGGTGGTCGTCTCCGCAACCTGCGCCGGGGCAGCCGGGTTCGCAATCGTAATCGCGGGTGTGGGTTGGGCCAGGGTCGGAGCTGGCGCCATCGCGCGTGCGGATGCTGGTTGCAATTCTGCATTGCCCTTCAACAAAGCCTTGAGTTCTTCGATTTCCGCCTGCATGGTGGCGAGTTGCTTCGCGACCGCGGGTGATATCTCCGGGTCGGGCGTGGCGGCGGTCCCGCTCGGTGCGGGCTTGCTGGCCGCACCTTCGTCGTGGGGCGCTCCGGCGGCTGGCGGTTCATGTAGAGCGGCTACCGTCGACTGACCTCCAGACGCGGCCTGATCCTTCGCTTGAGCCTGACAGCGCGCCCCTGGAGCCGAGACAAGAATCGTTCCCAGGGCAAAAGGCAAAGTTACAGCGGTCAACATCCGATAGAAATGAATTCTCATGGTCATCACGCCCCAATCTCCTGCTGATTTACGTTTGTTGTTGCATCTTGCGGAACCGAAGACTGAAAGTCAGTCGAGCAGAACTCGATGTTCACATCGCGTTCGCGCTCTGGGTAGAGCCAATTACATCCAGAAAGTCATAAAGATCGCGTAAAACAATCGTATGGAGTGCGTAAGGCTCCGAAACGTTTCACCTGTATGCAGTGATGAATGCCTATGATGTTGCCGTCGAGCCCTCGGCTGCGCATCCACCGGTCTCTTGGTCCGAGAACAATACAGTGCAGGGCGTGAAGAATCCGTGAAGACCAGGATTCATAATTTGTTTGGGCGGGATAAGCGTTTCTTATGAGGCGAGCGAGCCCTGTGAACGCTGTCTTCCGGAAGAGGACCATACAGATAAAGTTAAGACTCGTGGAGCGCTCGTCAGCGGAGAGGGGTGGAGTATTCCTGAGACGGATCGCACAGCCGGTATCCGACCCAGGGCTCGGTCAGCAGGTACTTCGGCCGCGAGGGATTTTCTTCAATCTTTTTTCGCAGTGCTTTCACGTAAGAGCGCAGATAGTCAAGCTCGGTGCCATACTCCGGTCCCCAGATCGAACGCAACAGCTGGGCGTGAGTGACGAGGGTCCCCTGATGCCTCATCAAGAGCGCCAGCAGGTGGAACTCGGTCGGAGTGAGATGGATGAATTCACCATCGCGGTAGAGCAAACGGCGTTTGACGTCGAGTTCAAGATCGCCCACCCGGAGAACAAGCGATTCGAGCGTATCTTCAGCGTGCAGCCTGCGCGATACAGCCCGCAGGCGCGCCACCAGTTCGCGAAAGCGGACAGGTTTGGTGAGGTAGTCGTCCGCACCCGCCTCGAGAGCCCTCACCATATCATTCTCCGCATCGCGCACAGTGACCATGACAATCCCAATCTTAGGCAAGAGCGACCGGACCTCGCGGCAGGTCTCCACTCCTCCGACTCCCGGCATGTTCATGTCGAGCAGCACCAGATCAAATGGGCGTTGCGCTAGGATCGCGATTGCATCTTCACCACTAGGGGCCTCTTCGACCGCAAATCCGCTGGCTGCCAGCGATGTCCGCAACACTCTTCGGAACGACGGCTCATCGTCAACGAGCAAAGCACTCAGCTGTTCAGTAGACATAGCGAAACGATCCTCAGAGAGCAGATAGCGCGAGAGGCAGCGTGAGACGGAAGGCGGTATCCTCGCCGGTTGTGGCCGTTCGCTCCTCGAGTTCCAGGCAGCCTCCGTGGGCCTGAAGAATTTTGTGCGCGAAATACAAACCCAAACCGGAACCCGGAGCCAGACGCCGCGCTTCCCCTCCGCGATAGAAGCGCTCAAAAATCCGCGTCCGTTCATCCGCACGAATTGGAAGCCCGCTGTTCAGCACGCGTACGGCTGCCTTCTCGTTTTGCAGTTCCAGACTCACCTTGACCGCCGAACCCGGCGGCGAATATTTGCAGGCATTGTCCAGCATCTGCCGGAGCGCAAGTTGGAGTAGGTCGCTATCCGCCAGCACTTCAGTCGCACGGGTTTCCTTGGTGACAAAGAAACGCCGGTCAGTGCACTCCCGGGAGTACTGGTCCACCAAGTTCACCACTAATTCAGCGATGTCGGTCCGATCGAGTCGTGGCTTCACGTCTTCACTATCCAACCGGCTCGTTCCGAGCACGCGGGAGGTTAGTCCGCCCAAGCGGGCAGCCTCTGTTTCTATGATCTCAGCGAGTTCCGACTGATCGGAGCAGAGCGGGCCAACCTCCCGTAGACCTCCGGCAGCGGTGAGAATCGTAGCAAGGGGAGTTTTGAATTCGTGGGCGAGAGCATCCAGAACGGCCCCACGAAATAACTCCGCCTGGGCGGCTGCTGCGGCTTGGCTTGCGTGGCGGAAGGTGCGCGTTCTTTCCAGCATGGCAGCGGCCAGCGCTGAAAGCGGTCCGGCCGTTAGTTCCGGGTCGAGCAGACCTTCGAAGCTAATCGCCCCAATTGGATTTCCCCCGGCATGTAAACATCGAATTAGTATCCCGGAACCTACATCGTTATCTTCGCCGGAGGAGTGTGCGGCCCTGGTCTGCTCAGCGAAGCCATTGGGTTGATCGCCCGCGCAGTGGACTTCTCCCGTGGCAGCATCGAACAGGCAAACCGCCTGAAGACCAAAAACATCCTGAAATAGTTTGGTCGACGTAGAGTAGGTCGTTGTTTCGGGATTCAGGGCGAGGAGTTTTTGCGCGAGCTGGTACAGTCGATCCACCTGACGCCGCTGACCATCCGAGATCGCTGCCTCCTTGCGCACCCGGGTGGTGAGTCGGGTAATAACAAGACCCGTGGTCAAGAACGAAATCAGCGCCAGAATGTCCAGTGGATTCGTAACCTCGAAAGAAAAGAGCGGAGCTGTAAAGAAGAAATCCAGACAGAGAACTGCAACCACCGAGACTACAGCGGATGACGCGAAACTTCCGGCCAGGGATTGCAGCACGATTACGATCAGGTAGATGAAACCAGTAACACTAAAATTGAGCTGAAGACGATAACAGACGAAAGTGATCAGGCCGATTAGAACACAGCCGACTGCAGTGCGAATGAGGAAGGGCCAGATTCTGTAGATTTGTCTCATGTGCTGCTCGTGTCTTCACTACTAGCTTTCTTGCGATCCTAGCCCTCTAATCACGGCGCCTGACTGCGTAGCTGCCGTTACCTTCGAAAATGAAACATGGCCGATCCCCCCCAAGACTTTCTATGCGACATCGCAGAGCGCAAGAATTAATCCTTATTGTTCTACAGACTTGGATCGGGTTCGAACGATGCGCAGACAGTAAAGGCAGGCGTGAATCGAGTCCAATTCATATTTCTTATTGCCCCCATCAGACTCTCCAATACGCCCGTCGTGAGTTAGACAGTGTCTAAACCAGGCGCTTCGCGCCCCCAGCTTGGGGCGAGGGGGAGGTTCCTGGGTATCGCAGAAGGTCGCTTCTGGCGGTATCGTGCGAGTGAACTCGATGGCTGGCTTCGTGTAAAATCAAACAGCCGAATCGCTCGCGTGGCAGGAGAGCTTGGGCCCCGCAAACAGCAGAATCACGCTGGATTTTACACGCCCGGGCTGATGCCAACCAAGCGCCAGGCCCAAGGCCGCGTGGTAAAATCTTTATTGGCCCCATGCTGGCAATGTCGGTTGCTGCAAGTGCTTGAAAAAAATGTAGGCGCGTAGCTCAGTTGGTTAGAGCGCTACCTTGACACGGTAGAGGTCAGG
>OBLU010005414.1_pt1 | contig 11434 bp, 11 predicted proteins | sample 1518681 | NCBI WGS metagenome assembly OBLU01 (sample SAMEA3539304, study PRJEB22396) | soil metagenome | biome: tundra; feature: field; material: soil | place: USA | collected 2010-05 | depth 0.15 m
AATATACTAAGCGGCCCCTATGGCTCGTGCTCATGCCGGCTTGGGGTTGGAAGCCTGCAGGCCAATCAGCCGGTGGCCCGTTTTGAGCGCTGCCCTGGCGTTCGTGCGTGGCGGCTCGCGGACAGGCAGCGAAATTGATGTGTTGACGTGTCGCGCTGCTTCAAGCCAGCCCGTCGAATGTATCAGTTCTTTCATCTAGTCACAAGAGTGCGTCCGGATCAATGTTTACGGCCCTGTCCCTCAGAAAACAGGCCCAGTTTTGCAAAAGTCGGGCCAGGGGAACTGACAATCATCTCGGTCTCTGCAGAATTGCGTTCTCCGCCAGCTTAGTCATGATGGCCCGGCTCTCCCGCTTGTCCGGTGTGAGAAGATTCAATTGGGCCGTGTAGAGGACACCGTTCCATTTCCATTCGATGGCAGGAGGCGAGCACGACCCGCCGCAGGATGTGGCTTTGAAACGTCCTTTTGTGGCTTTGCCGATTTGTACCACTTCCGGAAAAGAGAATTCACCGCCCTTCTTAGCCCGAAACATTCCCAGAAAGCAAGCATCGGCATGATCGCAATCGGGGTCGGATTCCAGGCGGACGGCATAGCTTTCGGCCTGTCCCTCGGCGCTCGCAAAGACCGGCGCTCGACCGAGTGGCGGCAAGTGGTCCGGCAGCAAGATGGGAATCTGCGTCTGCTGTTTTAGGCCGGGGAGGACCGAATCAAAGACGCTGGCCGGCGCACTGGCCCGCTGGGCGCCAGAATAGGCTATAACGAGCAACAGCACCAACGAAAGGGCTGACCGCCGTCCGATCATAGCCATAACTTGCCGTTGAATCTTCATGTTAGCGAAAGATCGTGCGAGCGGTTCACGCATAGTGAGACAAATCTAAGTCGGGGGCGGGATAGGTCTCAGGCACCTCCAGAAGCGCCTTGAAACGCAGCGTGTTGGCCAAAACGTCGCGAGAGTAATCCTGCCCGGTAGTACCTTGATCCGCATCGTGGCCTTTGCAGTAATGATAATAGGCCCACATACCACAATTGTAGGCCGCAACGGTAACGCGCAAAAGATCCGGGCCGCTGATCGGCTTACCGTGGAAATGATAAGTGTGGCCGGCAAGAGTTCGCACACTGATGTCTTTGCCTATAGAGGACGTAATTTCTTCTTGTTTCGACGCCAATACTTCCGCCCCTTTTAAGATACAGGCCCTGGCATCTTTCCAGTGCCCCGCTTTCACCCAGGCAGGATATGAGCGGATGTCAATCTGCATCAGCCCATAGCCGTGGCCGTTGTCGCCGGCTACTTTGAGGTACTTAGGATTCAGATTCGATTCGCGATAACCGATCGCCATAAGCAACTCCGGCGCAAAAGGGAAAGCCAAGGAGGCCTCTTCGAAGAAGGGAATCCAGTCAAGCTGTTGGCATCGGCGAAAGGCTTTCTCTACGCCGGTCAGTTTGGCGGCTGGCGCAGCGACGGCCAGGCGAGCCGCATGATCGTTGACGCCCAAAGGCCCCGGCGTATCGCCCAGAAGCTCCGAGAGGCAAAAGGGATAAGCCGCATCGTTGTGTCCGAGCGGGCCGGGAGTACGCGGGGAGGGGTGAAACGGATCTTGGCCTTTAGCGCGGGGGTCGTAAGACATACGTGGCAAACCTCGTAATAGCCAGCATCCCAGTATACAACAGGCAGCCGGGCGCGGTTCGGCTGGCTCACCCGCCAATGATCACGGTCGGACAGCCGACAGCGGATCACGATGGATGCGCCGTGGGTTGTCATGTCGCCGGGGCGATCAGTCAGGTCAGCGTCGTCAGCAAGGAAACGGTGCACAGTGTGGCTCAAATGGCCACCTGCCATTCTCCATGGATGCGGCAGAGCAGGAGCGGGTAATACTTCGGGTAACCATCGCTCAGCACGGCGGTGCGGAGCGTGGGGCGCCAGTCACGATTGATGCACTCCAGCAACCGCCCGCCGGCAACCAACCGGAAATCGAAGCGCTCGCGGTCGAGCGGAGGGAAGGCCCAACCGGGCGCGCTGGCATCTCGCGCCACCACCCGCCGGAACTGTTCCACCAGGACATTGTATGGCCGCGCCGGAAAAGCCACGGCGGCATTGGCGAACTTGCCTGTGGCCAGGCGCAACAACACCTCCGGGTTGCTGGCCGCGAGTGAGGTGCGAATGCTCTCGAGCACGTTCGCAGCGCTGTCGATTGTGGCCGTATCCAGTTGCAGCTTCTCCGCGCTTTCCCATCCCCATCGGCCGAACAGGGGGCCGAGATTGCGGGTGACCTGCACCGAACGGGGATAGGGACCGGGTTCGGCCTGTGCGGCGTCCCATGCCAGTTCGAGCAGCAACGGCGCGTTTGGGGCGCCGGTGAAGTCGCCGACCATATAAGCTGCCAAGCGGGCGGTGGCGCTGCCTTTGGCCTCCACAGCGCGCCCGCCCTCGCGAGCATGCGACGGTGTCGGGCCCGGGTAGACCACTATTTCAAGCGTGTTCGTTCCATCGAGTAGATAGAGGTGGGCCGGTATAGACACGTTGTGTGAAAGGTCCGGCGCCAACCGCGGCGACTGACAAAAGGCAAGCGACAAGCCTCCTTGTAATGTATACAAGGAGTTTACCCTACTACAGGCTGTATTGCAATATTATTTTGGAATCGATCTACTAGCTTAGCTAGGCCGCCAAATGCAAGTTTCAGAGTCTTGAGTAACCCCGATCCTCCATGCCCAACGCGCTGATCATCCGGTATTCGACCATTGCGCCCGCTCACCCTCCAATGATAACCGTCGGACAGCCGATCACGATGGACCCGCCGTGGGCGGTCATGTCACCCATGCGCGCGGCGAGCAGGCCGCCAATCATGACAGTGCTGGAGCCCATCGCGATCACATCCGGAGGTCCCACGCACACTAACATATCCGTGACGCGGGCGGCCGGAAGAAAGCCGATCATTACCGTGGGGCAGCAGGGTCCGGAAATCGGTCCGCCCACATGCGGCACCAGGACGGTTACCATGGGGCACACATGCATGTCAGTCAGTCGGGCAGCGAGAGGCATATCAGTTCTTCTCCATAGCGACCGGGTGTTCCTGCCGGGCCAGCGCTCCGGATTCCAGCCCGAATCGCAGCAGCTTGTCCGGCTGCTCGTCCTCCAGCAAAAAGGCACTTACCGGGCCGAACATGGAGACCAGTTCGGCGGCGTTGCAGGTAGGCAGATAGACGCGCAGCACACGCGGATCATAATAGCGGAAATAGAGCGGCTTACCGGCGCTGTCGTGCACTACCAGAAGCGTACGCAGATGGCGGCGCACGGTGGCCAGATCCGCGTCCGAGACCGCAAAGATGCCCCAGTGATTTCCCCAGCCCTCCTGGAGGATCCAGGCGGTAAATTCAGTGTCCGGTTCCATTTGCACGAGATAGGGGGCCATTTCCGCCAAATCCGGCTTGATCTCGCCGCGGTACAGGCATTCCCGCGCAGGTTCCCACTGCGTGAGCCGATCCAGCAGCCCGGGAACCGATGCGCCGTCCAATACCGCGTAGACGCCGGCCCCGGCTTCGGCGAACAGAAGATTACGGAGCGTCTCGATCATTTTTTGTTCCGGCCGCACGGGCCGGATCACTCCTGCGCTCATATATCACAAAACGGCGCACCCGTTTGGGCCGCCTGTTGCAGGACGAGGGCGGCTGGGCTGTAAGCCGCCACCGTTGGCCGCGACTTGGGCGGAGACACCTCACTCAAGGCTCCTGGATCCGCCTTGTCAGCTTCTTTCGGCGGTTTGGGGTCCTGGGGCGAGGCTCCCGCCCCCGAGCCCGCCGCCCCGCCACTGTTGATCATCACCATCGTGCCAGAGATGAAGACTCCGCCAGGATTCAAATTGATGAAGTTCCCGCCGACCTTCAAGGTCATCGCGGTGCCAGCTTCGATTACCAGGTTCATGCCGGCTTTGAGGTGGATCTCCATGCCTGCGTCCAGGGCGCAGTTATTACCCACTTTCTGCTGCAAGTCCGTGCCGATCTTGAGCGACACTGTCCCGCCTACACTGATGTTGTGATCGCCCGTGACCTTCTGGTGCTTGTCGCATTTGACCTCCTCCAATTGGTCCTTTTCGACAATGAGATGGCTCTCCCCGCCAATGGTTTCGTACAAGTCTTTCTTGATGCGGACATCCTGATTCTTCTCAGCGTGGATGAAGATCTGCTCCTTGCCCTTGGCGTCTTCAAAGCGGATTTCGTTGAATCCGCCCCCGCCTTTAGAACTGAGAGACTTGATGGTGCTCTTGGTTTTTTCGTCAGGCAGCGCATAGGGCGCGGTCTGCACGGCGTTGTAGACGCGGCCGGTGACGATAGGCTGATCTGGATCCCCCTCCAGGAATTCGACAATCACCTCCTGGTCCACCCGAGGCAGCCACATGGCGCCCCACTTCTTACCCGCCATCAAGTGCGAAACGCGGATCCAGCAGGAGCTATTCTCGTCGTATTTGCCCTCGCGGTCCCAATGAAACTGCACCTTGACGCGGCCGTACTTGTCGGTGTAGATCTCTTCCCCCGCAGGGCCGACCACCACGGCGGTTTGGGGCCCCTGCACGACCGGTTTAGGAATTTGGCGCGGAGGCCGAAAGGTGACATCCTGAGGAATGCAAACGATCTCGTTGGAATAGGACTCGGGCGCGGCCTGCTCGCCCGTATAGAACGAGCCCACGGATGCATAGTGATGCACGCGTGTGAGAACGTAAGTATTGTTCAGATCGCGCCGATAGTGGTCCGCTAGGCTAAAACGATAGCCGGCGGCGAAGGCGCGGCAGGTGCTGGCGCCGTGCGTGACGAGGTAAGGGGCTTCCTCCTCCTGCATGCGCAGCTTAGCGAGCTTCTCGCCATCGGCTTTGGCGGAGTATGCGCCCGGATAGTCGTAGATCTCATACTTGGGCAGGCTGCCCGGACCCGCTATGCCGTTGACGTTTGCCATGAGCGAAGTGGCCGGCGTTTCGTAATTGTAGTCATTGAGAGTGTACTGGCCCGGCCGGAATTCCTGCTCCACATACCATTGGGTGATGGTATCCGGCTCCTGCTGGCCGCCGGAGCTAGTATCGTAGATGACTTTCGATATACCCGGGCAATCCTTATGGACGGCCGGCGAATCCCCCAGCACAAGGGTGTGCTTGTCCTTGTCGTGCTCGAAAAAGTAAAAAATGCCGTTCTCTTCCATCAAGCGGGAGACGAAGTTGAAATCGGTTTCGCGATATTGAACGCAATACTGGCGGGGCGAGTAGCTGCCTTGCAGCGAATTTTTGAAGTTTTTGAACCCCAATCCCTGGAAGACCTTGGCGATGATATCGGGCACCGCCATCTTCTGAAAAATGCGGCAATCCGCGGTGCGCGTCAGGAACCAGAGCCAGGGAACCAGTTCGGCGCGGTAATGTGTAAAACGATCGTCACGGCCGCTTTGCGCGAAACGGCTCAGGTGGCCGTTGAAATATCGCAGGCTGCCGTCGCCCAAGTCGAGCGCGACGCTGGCCGGCTGGCCTACAATGTCGTTAAACGAGATCGCGCTGTTCTCCGACAGCAGCTCGAGATCGAAGCGGAACAGTCCCGAAACGGATTCCTGGCCCACCACACGTTGGAGCAAGAGAACGTCTTCTCCCAGGGGGGTGAAAATCGCGACGAGGCGGCTCTGCTGCGTGTAAGCACCCATATCGGAAACCTCAACTATATACGAACGATCCCCCTGCGCCGATGCCGACGCGGATCGACTGCACCTTTTCGCCCTCCACCATGCGCCCGAGCAACTGGCGGGAGATATCGGGCAGCATTGTGTTGGTCAGAATGTTGTCCACGTTCCGCGCGCCGCTCTCGACTTCGGTGCAGCGCTGGGCGACTTCGTCCACTACGGCGCCGTCGTAAGTCATCTCGATGCGATGATTCTCGTACAGCCGCCGTTTGACCTTGTCCAGCTTCAGAACAATAATCTGTTTCAGCGCCTCGTCCAAGATGGGGAAGTACGGCACAGCAATCAAGCGCCCGAGAAAAGCCGGCTTGAAAATCTTGTTCAACTCGGGTTTCAAGGCCTTGACCAAGCCAGCCGGACTGGGCATCGTCTCGGGATCGGCGCAGAGCTTCATCAAGGCATCCGTGCAGGCATTGGTCGTCAGAATGATGATGTTGTTCTTGAAATCGATCTCCCGGCCTTCGCCGTCCTCCATCACACCCTTGTCGAAGACCTGGTAGAAGAGTTCCAACACATCCGGGTGGGCCTTTTCCACTTCGTCAAGCAGCACAACCGAGTAGGGGCGGCGGCGGACGGCCTCGGTCAGCACACCGCCTTCACCGTAACCCACGTAGCCGGGCGGCGAACCCTTCAAGGTGGAAACCGTGTGGGCCTCCTGGAATTCCGACATATTAATGGTGATGAGGTTGCGCTCGCCGCCGTACAACAAATCGGAAAGCGCCAGAGCGGTTTCCGTCTTTCCCACTCCGCTGGGGCCTACCAGGAGGAAGACACCGACCGGCTTGACTGGATCGTCCAGCCCGGCCCGCGCGGTCCGGATTCGCTGGCTGATGGCTTCCAGCGCCTGCGGCTGACCGACCACGCGTTTGCCCAAATGCCGCTCCAAATCGAGCACGGTGGCGATCTCGTCTTTGAGCATTTTGCCCACCGGGATGCCGGTCCAACCGGACACCACTTCGCCAACGACCTGAGCGTCCACGCAGACACCCATGATGGGCGTTTCGCCTTGCAGTGCGGCGAGCTTGGCATTGAGTTTGTCCAGCTCCTGGCGGAGCGCCACGGTATCCACCGCGGGTTGAGCGGCGGCGGAAGCACCGGCGGCAGCGCTCTGCGCGGTGGATTCCAGTTGGCCTCGAAGCTCCCGAATGCGACCGACCATCTCGCGTTCCTGGTCCCAACGCTCGCGTAGGGAGGTCAAAGCGGATTCCAGGCTGCTCTTGCTTGCGGAAATGGCTGCCAAGCGTTCGCCGTGGTCGGCTCCCAGCGCTGCCTCCCGGCAAAGGATGCTCTCTTGCACCGCCAGGTCATCCAATTGCCGCTCGGTGTCCTCGATGGCCGGAGGCGTCGCATTCTGCGCCAGAGACAAGCGCGCGCAGGCCGTATCCAACACGCTGACGGCCTTGTCCGGAAGCTGCCGCCCGGCAAGATACCGACTGGAAATGCGCACTGCGGCGGTGATTGCCTCATCCAGGATGCGCGTCTCGTGGTGCTTTTCGAGCGTGGGCGTGAGGCCGCGCAGCATGACCATGCATTGCGCTTCGTCCGGTTCTTCGACCTTGACCACCTGGAAGCGGCGCACCAGAGCGGCGTCCTTTTCGAAGTACTTCTTGTATTCCGACCAGGTGGTGGCGGCGATGGTGCGCAACTCGCCGCGGGCGAGCGCGGGCTTGAGCAGGTTGGCGGCATCATTTTGTCCGGCCTGCCCGCCAGCACCGATCATGGTATGGGCCTCGTCGATAAACAGAATGATCGGCGCGGCCGAGGACTTCACCTCTTCAATCAGGCTTTTGAGCCGGTTCTCAAACTCGCCCTTCACTCCGGCCCCGGCTTGCAGCAGGCCCAAGTCCAGGCTGCGTAGAGTGACATTGCGAAGCGGCGGGGGCACATCGCCCCGCGCCAGGCGCAAAGCAAAACCCTCGACAACGGCGGTTTTTCCGACCCCCGCTTCTCCGGTCAGAATCGGATTGTTCTGGCGGCGGCGCGTCAGGATATCGACGATCTGGCGGATTTCGAAATCGCGCCCGAGCACCGGATCGATCTTTCCGCGCCGCGCATTTTCCGTCAGATTGATGGTGTACTGATCGAGATTGGGCGTGGGACCGCCGGTGGCCGGCGCGCCACCGAGCTCCGCGGGAGAACGTTCCGCGGCGGGAGCCTCCTCGCGCGAGCCGGATACGATGTTCGCGAAATCCTGGTGCAACCGAGCGGGTTCGATGAGCTGGAATTCCTGGCTGATTTCCCGCATAAAGCGGGCCAATTCGGTATCCGATGCCAGGGCCAGAATGGTGAAGCCCGAGCGGATGCGCCTTGCCCCAAAGTCGATGGACCCGATCATCCATGCCTCTGTGAGCATGCGCTGCGTAGTGGGGCTGATCGCCGGACTGCGGGCATTGCCCCGCTTCAGTTTCTCCAGGCTGCGCGACAACTCCTTGGAAAACCGCGATGAATCGACGCTGAAATGCTTCAAAATGGCGGCCACGTCGCTGTCGGCCGCATCCAGCATCTTCGTCAGGTAGTGCTCCACTTCAATATCGTAGTGCGTAAGCGATACGCACATGCCGGCAGCGGCTTCCAAGCCGTTGCGCGTGGCGCCATTCAGTTTCCCGATCAATGCTTTCAAGTTCAAGGACATAAGCTATAACTTCAAAACGGTGTCAGCCACGTCGGGTGAATCCGGGGGCCGCCGCATCCAAGAAACCCAGCCGAGCTGCGGGGCGGTTGCGGATTCGTCGCCCAGCACACACAGCGGCTTATCATCGTGGTTGTGCCGCAACACGAGCTGGACTTCGAACTCCACGGCGGCGGAAAAGAACCGGGTGAGGGCCCGAAGCGAACGATAGGCGCTGCCGTCCGGGAGGAAATCTCTATAGCGATCAAGCGGCAGAGGCCCCAGGCGGATGCGCACAAGGGACTGTTGGTCCCAGATTTCGTCGCCCACCACGACGCCCAGTCCTAGGCGGTCCGAAGGTCTATTCCGCTGTTCGAAGCGGCACAATTCGCCTGCGTCCAGACGCCGCCACGCCCCGGCAAACTGTTCAATCTCGACGTCAACCTCGAATGATCCTACACAGCTACTGAAACCTTCCGGGGCTGGCAGCGGTCTTTACACCGGAAGTTGGACACCCAACAATGTGTCGGCCAATTCCCCTGAGACTACGGTTGAACTAAAGGTCGACGCGGCAGTTCTCACAACTTCGGCGCAACCCCAGTTTGTCTACGTACCGGTGCAACTCAATAGCGCCACGACCGCCACAACCACAAGCATTAACGCGGCCAATAATGGAGTGGGGGTGCTCAATTCGGCGAGCTACGACTACGCTGGCGTTATTTCTCCGGGCAGTCTGGTGTCTATTTTCGGTGCCAATATGGCCGATAGCCCGCCGGTCACTGCCAGCACCCTGCCGCTGCAGACCCAGGAGGCGAACGCACGGGTGCTGCTGGATGGCCAGCCCGTACCACTGCTGTACGCTTCCGGCATCCAGATCAACGCGCAAATTCCCTTCACTATAAACGGGGACATGACACACTCGCTCAGCGTCATGCACGGCCAGAGTTCCTCATCTCAGCCGCAGACAGTCACGGTGGCTGCCGTGGCGCCAGCAATTTATACAACCAACGCGCAAGGATTCGGACAAGCTGCCGTGATCGGCGTGGCTGCGGATGGCGCGGGTTTTCTGGCGGACATGAATCACCCTGTGGCGGTCGGCGAGGCCATCGAGATTTTTTGCAGCGGGCTGGGGACAGTCACCCCAGCGGTAGCTGCTGGCGTGCCCGCGCCTGCATCGCCGTTGTCCAGACTCACCCGTAGCAACCTGGTCGTAACGATCAACAATGTTCAGGCGAATGTATTATTTGCGGGGCTGGCGCCGGGCTTCGCCGGGCTATACCAGGTAAATGCGGTAATACCTGAAGGAGTCAAAGGCGGCGATGCTGTGCCAATCGTCATTAGTTTGGCGGGAGTCCCCAGTCAGCCGCTTGTAACAATAGCCGTGCAGCAAACACAATAGGTTCTCGGAGTTAAGGAGAGCTAAGGAACAGGAGAAGGAATGCACCTAACATTTTGGAGATCCTGCATGAGAATGTCTGGACGAGCTTTGCTGCTTTTCGCACCCGTGTTGTGGACCGGCGCTGGAGTCCCACGGCCCGCATTTGCCCAGGCCGTGCCAACGGTCAAACAGGGCAACCTCGAATTGGGCCTATTCGCCGGCGAGAGTTATGGTTTAGACCGCTTCCGCCCTATGGGCGGAGGCAACGTCGCCTATGGAGTGTCGCGGTACCTGTATCCGTTTGTCGAAGCCAGTTACCTGCCCGGGCTCCTGGGAACAAAAGACCTCGGCAATGACACTACTTTGCGATACAACATCAACATGACCGATTTTCACGGCGGAATTCATTTCCGCTTGCCCCTGGCGGAACGCCGCGTCATTCCTTATGGAGTGGTTGGGTTGGGACTCGTCCGAGAGTCACAAGCTACAGGGTATATAACGCAGACCGGCTTTCAAGGGCAGCAGTCGGCAACCTCGACGGCGCCAATCTCTGCCGTTACGAGCTTCGCCGTGAATTTTGGGGGCGGACTGCGTTTTTTCTTAACTGAACGATTCGGCTTGCGGTTGGAGTTCAAAGCGTTCAAGCCGGTAAGCGCAGGCAATCTAGAACTCACGGTGAACAGTACGACTCCTCTGCAGGCACATATGTTCTATCGATTCGCCATCGGACCGTACTTCCAGTTCCGCTGAGAAGCGCCAGAGCGATCCCGAATAGTCCGAGAATCCAGAAATAGAACACTAGACGGCAAAATGTGCCCGTGATCTGATCGATGGCAGCGGCGGTCTCCGAAATCGGGACGCCAGGGAAGGGATCTGGCTTACGAAACATGAGCAGTTGGAGGTGGCCTGGTTGATCCGAACCCCACATCGACATCTACTGCGCTCCCGGCGCCGCCAAACGGTGGCAGCCAAACGGGCGTGAAGATCGGCGTGCGCGGTTGCCGAAAAGCACACGGTGCTACGTAGGCGGATCTCTGAGGACCTTCCGATAACGCCGAATATACCGGCCAATCTTAGCAGTTTGAGGAAGGCTTCGCACATGGGCACCAAAAGCTGTATTCTTTTTTTGTTCGACTCTGACTTACCAGGAGGGTTAAGGCCGGCCACGCGATTCGAACTCGGCAGGACGGTCTGCGTTCAAGCCTTCACACCAACCGTGGTTCTTTTTATTGCACTGCCCGAGACGGAAAAGACCGACCTGGCGTGACCGAGCTCCCCCTGGAGCTGCTTCCTCGGCTCTGCCCGTTTTGCGGCGAGCGGACCATCATCGGTCACGACAGCATCATTCATTCGCGTGTCTGCGATCCTCAAGCTGGCGTTCGAGACAACGGATAACAGGCTGCGGGCGCCCGAGTTGGCAGCCCGGCATTGCCCGCGAGAAGGGCGTCATCTCGATTGCCGCACGGAGAAGTCGCTGTCGCTGAAACAGGTGCAGGCGCTTGTAAACGCGCCGGACAGTTGTGACGATGCCTTTCCATGCTCTGCAACTGTTAATGGTTTTGCAACGGTGTTGGCAAGAATCCAGGAAACTCCAGGGCAAAGGTCCGCGCGAAGAATCAACGAGATGCGGTTCGAGGGCACGCCACGAAACCGTGTCAAGTACCTTGAGGTGCTAGCGGGAGCAATCTCGTGGGGGTTCAAGTCCCCCTCTCCGCACCAGTTTTTCTCGCGTGTTTTCATTAGTTTA
>OBLU010005415.1_pt1 | contig 11434 bp, 12 predicted proteins | sample 1518681 | NCBI WGS metagenome assembly OBLU01 (sample SAMEA3539304, study PRJEB22396) | soil metagenome | biome: tundra; feature: field; material: soil | place: USA | collected 2010-05 | depth 0.15 m
GACCCACGCCAGTGGCACGGTGACCGCGTTCACCGCCAGTTCGATCACTTTGAAGGATCGTCATGGCAACTCAACGACCTACGCCACCACGGGCACCACCACCTACTTCGAAGGCTCCACCGCCGGCGTTTACACCGACCTCGCGATGGGCGAACAGGTCAAGCTCGACCTCACCTCGGCCACTCCCCAGACCGTGACCAAGGTCACCATCTCCCTGGTGCACGTCTCCGGCACCGTCACCGCGGTCGTCGGCAACGTGATCACCATCGCCGGCCACTCGAGCATCACCACGGTTGACGTCGTCCCGGGAACCACGACCTACACCTCGGGTGGCGCCGCCTCCACCTTCGCCGCCGTTATCGACGGAGCCAAGATCAGCGCCGTCGGCCTTCCGGGCACGACCGCGGGCACTCTCAACGCCAACTCCGTGAACATCAGGGCGCCGCACGTGGAGACCCACGCCAGTGGCACGGTGACCGCGTTCACCGCCAGTTCGATCACTTTGAAGGATCGTCATGGCAACTCAACGACCTACGCCACCACGGGCACCACCACCTACTTCGAAGGCTCCACCGCCGGCGTTTACACCGACCTCGCGATGGGCGAACAGGTCAAGCTCGACCTCACCTCGGCCACTCCCCAGACCGTGACCAAGGTCACCATCTCCCTGGTGCACGTCTCCGGCACCGTCACCGCGGTCGTCGGCAACGTGATCACCATCGCCGGCCACTCGAGCATCACCACGGTTGACGTCGTCCCGGGAACCACGACCTACACCTCGGGTGGCGCCGCCTCCACCTTCGCCGCCGTTATCGACGGAGCCAAGATCAGCGCCGTCGGCCTTCCGGGCACGACCGCGGGCACTCTCAACGCCAACTCCGTGAACATTGATATCTCATCCGGGCACGGAGACAACCACGGCCACAGCCGACGTGACAACCAAGGTAACAACCAGGGATCAGGCCACGGAAAGTCTTTCGGTCACCACAGTCACCTGTTCGTATCGCTGTCGTAATTAATTGTCAGGAGTCCCCCGGCGGGCGTAGCTCGCCGGGGAATTTCATTTCTCGCCCGTAGTCAGACCTGTGAATTCGACCCGGCCTCGACGACATAGTTGTCGCGGTGATGCGGTGCGCACTTCGTGGCGACGTTGCCCCCTTCGCACTCGCCGCAGAGAAGAATCAGTTTGCGACAGGCCAGATTCGCGCAGTTGTGAAACTGACTCGTCGGCGCGCCACATCGTTCGCAGGCGCCAATCGCTTTTGAATGGTCGCTGAATTCGTGATGCATTCGAGCGTCGAAGAGATACAGCGATCCCTCCCAGAGTCCGTCGTCGCCATAGGTTTCGCCGTAGCGCACGATGCCGCCGCCAATTTGATAGACCTCCTCGAATCCCCGTCGAGTCATGAGCGCCGAGAGAACCTCGCACCGCACGCCGCCGGTGCAGTACGTGACGACGGCCTTCTGCTTTAGATCGTCGTAGCGACCACTGTCGAGCACCGACGCGAAGTCGCGCGTCGCGCGCACGTGGGGTACCACGGCGTTCTTGAAACGACCGATCTCGGCCTCGAAGGCGTTTCGCGCGTCAAAGAAGACAACGTCGTCGCCGCGTTGATCGACCAACTCGTGGATCTCCTGGGGTTTGAGATGGATGCCGCTCCCGACGACGCCGCACTGGTCGACCTCCAACTCCTCGGATGCGCCGAAAGAGACGATCTCGTCACGAACGCGAACCCGGAGACGAGGGAAGTCGTCGGCTGATCCTTCGGACCACTTGAAGTCGATTCCCTTGAAACCAGGGAACTCCTTGGTTGCGGCGATATAGCGTCGCAAATCGTCGAGATCGCCGCCGAGCGTGCCGTTGATGCCGTGGCGCGAAATGAGTATCCGACCCTTGAGCGAGAGCTTTTCGCAGAGCGTTCGCTGCCAAAGTCGAATGGCCTCGGGATCGTCGAGCGGGGTGAAACCGTAATAAAGAATGATCTTCTGCGGTTTCACACTTCGAGTGTACCGATGCGCACGGAGTGGACTGCTCGACTGGTTCTACCGCGAACAAGAGTTCAATCCAAAGGATCTCTCGCCTGAACTACTTGGTCTCGGACACCTGCACGACGGCGACGCTGTGCGCGAACCACGGGACGACCGCCGAAGTCGAGCGTTGGAAGAGTTCGTACTCGGGATAGCGCGAGAGTGAGATCTTCTCCGTGAAACGAGTCGATCCGACGAAGAGCAACGTCAAGAGAAAGGGACCGATCACGGTCCATTCCAAAACCGACCGGGCCGCCACCGCGCCAAAGAGGAATACCACCCACCACTGGGCCAGTTCGAAAAAATAGTTGGGGTGCCTCGAGAATCGGAAGAGACCGCTCTGGAGGAATCGAGGGTTCGGCATACGGCCGGCGTGGACCTCGGCGATCTTCCCTTGGTGGAAGTTCCACTGCTGTTGATCGGCGACCGTTTCACCGATGGTGAAGAGAAGGAAGAGCAACGTCAACAGAAGATCGATCGGTCCGAAGCCAGTGGATCGATGCTGATAGGCGGTCCAGGCGGGAAGAGTGATCAACACCAAGAGGGCGTTCTGATACAGCACGATGAAAAACAAGTTGAAGAGCTGGAACTGCCACGGTCGCATTGACGAACGTAGTACGGCCCAGCGATAGTCCTCGACCCCGCTGTAGCCGCCTTTTCGAGCGAAGTTAAACGTGAGACGCGCTCCCCACACCGTGATTAGTGCGGCCACGACGTCGAGCCGCGCGTTGTCGAGATTGGCTTTTGCCGCAAAGACCCACACGTAGATGACCGGAACGATCGACCACATTCGATCGACCCACGACGTATCGCCGGTTGCGAGCGACGCCATCCACGCGAATGCGCACGCCGCAGCGGCTACAAATACGGTGAGGAGTAAGGGCGACATGGAGCGACACTATCGCGAGGAATCTATCTGACCGAGAACACTTAGGAAGAGCTCTGAGACTCTCCGCCCTTTTGAAACGAACTAAGCGCGTTGTCAAGGTCTAAAACGACAACTCGCATTCAAGCTTGAGAATCGGGATGATCGTCCCCGATTGGTAGGGATTGGTTTGGGCTCGGCGTCGTTGATGCGGCGTAGATTGTGGCGTCGAAGTAAGAGCCGAAGGAGCTGGCATGTCGTTTCCGATCGTGGATGGTCTTCGAGCTCTCGAAATCGGTTCGCCGGGAGCGATGCGAAGGCGTCTCAATCAACTCATTCTCGATGGGCACAAACGAGCGACCGCAGGACTCTTGCTTGAGTACGTGAGAGAGAACGAGGAATTGGAATTGGAGGGCGAATTGCTAGCTCTCGTCGACGACGATACGAAACGCATCGCGACGGTGGTTGTCGTGGACGTTTTGACGGTGCCATTCATCGAGGTTCCTTGGGCATTCGCTCAAGCTGAGGGCGAGGGCGACGAATCTCTGGAAGGGTGGCGCGAGGGCCATCGTCGATTCTGGATCGCGGAGGGCGAGAACATCGATGATCAGACTCCGGTGGTCCTGATCTGGTTCGAACTGGTGCCGAGTTGAAAATGACCCGGGCTTCACACCTGGCCAGAGTTGTCGAAGCCACTTAGACTCTCGTCGTGGCCCAATTGGACGACCGAGAATTGGCGACGCAACTCTTCAATCGGTGTTGGGAACTGCTGGAAGCGACACGTGATTCCGATGATGACGTCGAGTTGTTGACCGCAGCGTTCGGCTCTCGATATCACTGGTTGAACGCCGGTGCCATGGAGCAATGGATCGTCAGCGATTGGATGGTTGCTCGGGCGGCCGCAGCGCTAGGTGACGGAGAGTTAGCGATTCTCTTCGCCCAACGAGCTCATTCTGCCGCCCAGGAGAGTGAGAGCCCGGACTGGTTGGTGGCGTCAACCGCCGAGGGCGTCGCGCGAGCATTCGCGGCTCTCGGTGACGTCGAAGAGTTCAACCATTGGGCCGCGTTGGCGAATCGTCTCGTCGAGGTCATTGCCGATCCGGAGGACCAAAGCCTCATCGCGAGTCAGTTGGCCGACATCGAGGCGCCCTAAGGCATTCTGGCTACCGGGGCACGAGTGCGTTGTCGCCCTTTGGACCTGGACTTACGACTCGACGACCGCGTGGAAGGCCCGATTGGCCGCCGCTCGTACCCGAGCGTTGTCGTCATCCAGGAGCGTGACGACCGCGTCGATCGCCGGTTTCACCCGATGTCGCGCGATCACCTTGGCCGAAATCTCGCGAACCCGCCACGAATCGTTCGTCGCGGCATCGATGATCGCGTCGGTGGCCACGTCGTCCCACACGTGTAACAGGCCTCGTGCCGCCCATACCCGGGGCCAGTAACCGTGGACGCCGCCCGCGCGATCGTCGAGGACGGTCTCGGCGCCCGGCCCACCTATGACGCGCAGAAAATGATCGTCGAACGAGTGGCCGTTGAGAATCGCGATGCAGTCGCGAACCACGGCCTCGCGACTGCGCCGATCGCATTCGAACAGGATTGACTGCCGGGGCGTCATTCCCCAAATGCTCGACGTCACGTCGCTGCTGAGCCCTCGGGACTCTGGCGTTCAGGCTCGACGCCCAGTCTCGACGCGAGAAATTCGAGCATGCCGTCGAGCGCGCGGCGCGTCGGCGAGGTGAGCTCGTCGGAGTAGTCCTCGGTGAGCACCGAATGAGCCGACTTCTTGTAGCCCCACGGATTGCCTGGTGACGAGTCGATCTCCACTCCTATGAACTTGTCACCGAGCGTTTCCCGAAGACGGGTGAAGCGCTCGGCCGGTGACTTCGTGTCGCCACTGAAGCGCAGTCCCATGACGCAAAGGTCTTCGTTGGTCCTTCGTTGAACGACCGCAAAGTCCGCGTCGGAGAGCCCGAGTGCGCGACGATGTTCGGGGTTGGTGGGAAAGGGAAGCGACGGCTGACTCATTACCGGCGCTACGACCGACGGTTCGACGCTCATGGCCAGCGCGAAGCCGCCGGTGAGACACATGCCCACGGCGCCGACGCCTGGTCCGCCATGTGCCTCACGTTCGTGTACCGCTAACTCACGAAGGTAGGTGACGATCGGACTGGTCTTGTTAAGCGCAAGAAGTGTGAACTCTTTGCTTACGCAGACGTGTGCGAACGATGTGAGGGCGTAGGGAATCGTCATCGGCCTTCCGGCCGTTCCGAAGAGATTTGGTAAAACGGCGGTCATGCCTCGGCCAGCAACACGGCGAGCGAAGGCCGCTACCAACGGCGTGATGCCTGGTACTTCGTGAATGATGATGACCGCAGGGCCTGAACCCATTCGATAGATGTGACGGGTGCGTCCGGCCGAAGAGGTAAAGGGCTTCATCTCGAAGCCATCAAGGGCGAAAGGCACGACACTCATTGTTGATCCAATCTCGGGATTTCGACCATTCTTTCAGCAGTCGGACTCGGGAGCGGCTCGGAATCGCGGATTGTCCTACGAGTGCAAATACAAACCTTGCAATATGAATTCGCCTGGCACTAACTTTCGCCCACAGCAGGTGCTCAGCGATCTTTTGTCGTGGATCATGAGGTCATTAGTCACATCTGAGATATTTGTGAATGGGAGAGATACATGGGTCCAGTTGAGTCAGCAATCCGGGAATCAATTCGAGCGGGAGAGGATCTCAAGACACCAGCCCGAAAGAAACCTTTTACAGTTGGAGCGATCGATGGAAATGGGGTCGTTCTTCTTTTGGGAAGAAAGCAAACGAGGACCCCGTTCAGTTGGGAAGCTCTGGAAGGTGTTCGAAACGAATTCTTGAATTCCGGATGGATTGCTATCGGCGGGATTCGCAATGCCCAAGGCAATCCCGGCACGCTTGACGGCTACGTCAAACAAGTCATGAAGCGAGATACAGCTGGTTGGATAGCGTCACTTCTCGAAGCAGCTGGAATTGTTGAACTCGATCGGGCTCGACCAGGCCGGTTGCGCGTGATTGCCTGATATTTGGTCGATGACTACTTGGACAGACACGCACGATGTCGGTTCTCTGGGACCGCGCAGAGAATCGCGGCGAACACTGAGCGACCCAACGGGGGCGCTCGTTCCACGAACTTTTAAGTAGGTAAGGCACCACATTTGTCGGGCAAGGACCAGTTGCCGGACCCGACAAACGTGGTACAGCAGGCTAACGGTTTACCGCAGGCGTCTTTTGAAGGTCTTTGACGTACTGGGCAGTGATGGCGTTGCCACCGATTCCCCAGTCGCCGCTTTCGACTTCTTCGATCGTGACCCACGTCACTCCGCGTAGGGCCTCGCCTTCGATGTTCACCATGGTCTCGGTGAGTTGCGAGATCATGTCTTGCTTCTGATTGCTGTCGAAGACTCCCTTGATGACTTTGACCTGTACGAGCGGCATGATGCCCTCCTTTAATTTTTGCTCCCGTTTTGGGGCTGGGATTGAGTATCCGATGGGACGTCTGCGCAATGCCTGCGGACCCTTGGCAACTCTCTGGCCACCGGCTGCAAGCGTCTTGCAAGGTGGCTTGCAATAATGGACCGCGTGGAGTCTGATCTCGACTTTCGGGTGTTGGGGGCCATCGAAGTGGTGCGTTGTGGCCAGCCAGTACCGATGGGCGGACCCAAGCCACGTTTGGCGCTGGCATTATTGGCCGCTCATCGAGGGTCGGTCGTTTCGACAGACCGATTGTGCCACGAGTTGTGGGGTAGCAGCCCTCCAGCAGACCCCTCCGGTGTGCTGCAAAGCATTCTTTCGCGGTTGCGACGGATCCTTCGGCCCGACGCCGAAATCCTTGCTCGACCACCGGGCTATGTGCTTCAGATTCCAGATAACTCGATAGATGCAGGTCGTTTCGAACGGTTGTGCCAGCACGCGAGCACCTCTACGGACCCGACGGCGACAGTTGAACTTCTGATGGAAGCTCTGGGGTGCTGGCGAGGTTCGGCGTTTGAGGAATTCTCCGATTACGACTGGGCTCGATTCGAGGCGATGCGGCTCGACGAACTCCACGTTGTTGCGCAAGAGGAAATTGTGGAGGCTCGCCTCGCCCTTGGCGATCACGCACCTCTTATTGGCGAACTTAATGCCCTCGTTGCGCGGCATCCTTTACGGGAAAGATTGTGGCAACAGCTCATCGTCGCTCTGTATCGCAGTGGCCGTACAGCGGAAGCGCTTCGACGAGCGGAAGAGTTTCGGGCACTCATGCTGGAGCAACTCGGACTCGATCCATCGCCGGTGTTGCGCGAGCTCGAAGGTCGTGTACTGAACGAGGACCCGACTCTCCTTCAGCCGTCCGTGATGCCACGACGATCAGCGGTGCGACAGGTCCCGACCGAGCCCACCAAGCTGGTTGGTCGCGCCGAGGAGCTTGTGTTTCTCATGGGCCGGCTGCAGATCGATCGTTTGATCACGCTGACTGGCCCTGGAGGAGTCGGCAAGACGCGAATCGCAATGCGGCTGGCAAGTGATCTCTGGGATGAGTTCGACGGCGAGGTCTTCGTGGCCGAGCTCGCACCCGTGAGCGATCCCGCATCGACAGTTGGCGCCATCGCAACGGCTGTCGATGTTCAACGACGTCAACATCTTTCTATTGAGGACACCCTTGTTGAGTATCTGCGTGCGCGTCGCGCACTGCTGATTCTTGACAATTGCGAGCATCTTCGAGGCACCATTGCTTCGCTCTCCGAGCGATTTCTCCGTTGGTGCCCCGGCGTGACGATTCTTGCAACCAGCCGTGAAGTGCTCGGACTTCCCGAGGAGCAGGTGTGGCGCGTTCGTCCACTAGCGATTCCAGAAGAGGGCTCCGGCCCCGCAATCGCAGCGGAGGTTCCGGCCGCGCGTCTCTTCGTTGAACGTGCTATCGCAGCTCGACCAGGATTCGCGATCGGACCGGACAACGTGGGGCACATTATCGAGATCGTCCGCCACCTCGATGGACTTCCACTCGCGATTGAACTCGCGGCGGCGCGCATCCGGGCAATGAGTCCGGCAGCGCTCGCGGAACGACTCAATAGGGGTTTCGACCTTCTGTCCGGCGCGCAAAGTTCGATGATTCCCCGTCACCGTACCGTGCAGGATTTAGTGAAGTGGTCGCACGACCTTTTAGATCCTGATGAGCAGCAGCTGTTCGCGCGATTGTGTGTCTTCGCGGGCACCTTCGGGCTTGACGCCGTCGAAGAAGTATGCACTGGTCCGGATTTGGACAGGTCCCGCGTGTCGTCGTTGCTCGCGAACTTGGTTGATAAGTCGATGGTGCAACTTACTGACGAGGATCTTCCCCGTTACCGACTATTGGAAACGCTCCGTGACTTTGGCCGCGACCGGTTGGTCCAAGTTGAACGCGACGTGATTCAATCTCGACACGCAGCTTGGTATCTAGAAGTCGCCGAACGATGTGGTCGATCCCTAGCGAGTCCGGATGAGGCGATCGCCGTCAAAATGATCGATCGCGACTTCGACAATCTGCGCGCCGCACATGTGTGGTCAATCGAACATGCTGACATAGACATGGCGTTACGACTCGTTGCCGGGCTCAGAGAGTATTCGTTTCGGTGCATGCATGCGGAGATCACGATCTGGGCCGATGTCGCAATCGCACTACCTGGGGCCGATGCGCACGTTCGCTATCCGGTTGTCGTTGGGGTCGCGGCCTATGGTCGGTTTGTGCGAGGTGACTTCGAAGGCGCCATCGAACTCGGTGATCGTGCCATCGCCGCCGCTGAACATCTCGCAATTGATGGCTCCGGCCTCGCCGAACGCGCTCTTGGCAATGCATGGTTCTATCGAGGCGACACCGAACGGGGGACTGGATGGATGGACTGCATGATCACGTCAGCCCGGAAAGGTTCGCCGGCCCGCCTCGCCCACGCTCTGTATATGCGATCAGTCGCCTTCACCAGTGTGGGCGACAGTGTGAGTGGTGTCCGGTTTGCAACCGACTGCTTCTCCGCCGCTGCCAAATCCCGATCTCCTACTGCGCTGGCGCAAGCCCACTACGCGCAAGGTCTCGCCCTCAAGTCGACGAACCCGGTCGAATCTGCGGCTGAGCTACAGCGAGCGGCCGACATAGCCAGCAATGCTGGGAACCGGTGGATCCAAGCATTCGCGCTCACTGAAGTGCTTTGGCTCGAAGCCAATCAAGGTCGACCGCGCGAAGCACTTGCGCGCTACATCGATGTCATCGATCTTTGGTATCGCGGCGGGGACTGGGCTAACCAGTGGCTGTCGCTTCGGCACGTTTTCGGCATCCTCGTTGAGCTTCGGGCTGACTTCGGCGCGGCCACGCTTCATGGTGCGCTCACCGCTGCGGGCGCTGCGTACGCCTTACCGTTCGAAGCCGCTGACGCGCAGCGAATTGGCGTCCTTGTAGACATCCTCCGTGACCGGCTCGGCGCTGCCGCCTTCGCTTCCGCGGTGCGGCGCGGAACCACCTTCAGTGATGGCGAAATCATCGACTTTGTGCGCGCGCAGATTTATTCGCTCTCAAAGTCGTAGGCACTTCAAACTCGAGTTTGGATCAACTCCTTGCTTGGGCCATTCCGTGGGACACTTTCAATATCCGATGCCCCGACACCTGGTCCACCATGTGCCTCATGTTCGGATTTTGCAAGTTCGCGAAGGTAGTTCACCACAGGACTGGTTTTGTTCGTGGCGAGAAGCGTGAGCTCTTTGTTCACACAAATCTTGGCGAGAGTTCCAAGCACGTAGCCGATTGACATTTCGCGGCCGGGCGATCCAAAGAGATCAGGCGGTACTGCCGTCATTCCTCGGGCAGCAATCTTGCGGCCAAAGGCGGCAACTAGTGGCGTGATTCCGGGCATCTCATGGATCACGATGACGGCTGGCCAAGATCCGATGCTATAGATATCATGAGTCACGTTTGCTGTAGAGCGAAACTGATCCTTCTGAAAGCCCTCTAACGCATTGTCATCTGTGCTGGTAATCACTTTCCTGCCTCTCGACTCCGAAGAACATTGCTTCCTCACCACGACGTTGAATTCTGTGTCTCTTTGTGCTTCTCGCCAACGAGAATCACGTAGTTTTGGGTTTCACAAATGTACGCCGCTTCGAATGAGATGAAAAACACGGGCAGCGGTGGTCAACTGTGGTCACTACTGGTTAAGTGGAAACCCCTAGATCTATTGGGCGCTAGATCAAAATCCTTGGAGCGGGCGACGAGAATCGAACTCGCGTTCTCAGCTTGGGAAGCTGAGAGTGCCAAATGCGAGCCAGACGTGTAAATCCTGATTCGAAGGGAGAAGTCCGTTCGCAATGTGCCGGATTCTCATGGACGGGCATACTGCGGGATACTGCTGACGGTTGCTGGGATTGCGCTAGCAGTTGACTCGCCTGGCAAAGCGAACGTAGCGAGCGAGAGGGTGATCATGGCCCCTACGAATACCCGAACAAATCGCATGAATCCATTGTGTCACTCTCATTCTTGAGTGTCATTTAGGAGACGTGACTCTCGATTGTTGCGATTGAACTGGAAAGTCAGTTTGGACTCAGCCTGAACTTGTCTCCAATGCAGGGTGCCATTCCTGTTGCGTCGGGCCGCGGATATGAACGCGCAAGGACTAACCGAGGTGCCAGTGCAAGGTGGCATTTCCGTCAAGCCGGGCCTCCGACACTCGGCAACTTCGATTATCGCGATTTCCGAAAGGAGCTTTGCTCCGCCGATGTGACGCATCGCAAAACCTGACTATTTCGCGCATGGTTTATATTGTTATGGCCTTACCTCCGTAAGACGCAGCGAGAGCTTGAGCGACGTTGAGCGCGTCAATGTCTCTGACGTCTCTTGGAGTCGGAGGCAGTAAATCGTCCCAGATTGCGAAACAAGTTCCACGCATTTGGACAAATCCATTGGGACGAGCGAAGAAGAAAACATGGAGGTGCGCTCCGCCGTCACCCCATCTCGACACGTGCGCGCGAGCTATGTTCGGCAGCGATTCAACCGCTCGTGCGATATGTACGATGAGCCGGCCGAACTCTCCTGCGAGGTCGTCAGGCAAGTCGGTCAAGTCGAAATGAGCTTTCGGTTGCAACATGATGACGAGTGGCGCACCAGAAGGCTCTGAGAAGGTGATGAGCCGCCAGCGATCGTCTTCCCATATCACTCCTCGACCATTTGCCTCACACGAATCACACGGCGAACCGTCTTCGCCTCGTCGGGACGGCTCGGGTATTTCTGGCTCCGCGAGTGGGACAACTCGAAGGCCATCGGATTCAAAGGGAAATATCTCCCACGCGGTGAGTCGTGACAGTGGCAATCGTCCCTCATCGTCCGCCGCGTCGAAGGCATTGGCGTAAAAATCGTCCGGAGTGAGCGGCATTGATGGATCGTACATCGGCTCCTATGACTCATTGCCCACCAAGCGCCAGTGCTTGGTAGCAGAACAGTTGCGTCGGGCCTCCGACACCACTGGTTTGCAACCTTGCGTCAAACCAACCTCATAACGCACTCT
>OBLU010005416.1_pt1 | contig 11433 bp, 5 predicted proteins | sample 1518681 | NCBI WGS metagenome assembly OBLU01 (sample SAMEA3539304, study PRJEB22396) | soil metagenome | biome: tundra; feature: field; material: soil | place: USA | collected 2010-05 | depth 0.15 m
CCAACTGTTCGCCGGCCTCGCCAGCTTTGAGCAGCTTGAGGCCCGCATCGCCGCGTTGCCCGACGAACAATCTCGCGGCGCTGCGTTTGAAGTTTTTGCCGAAGCCTATCTCGCCACGCAACGTAAATACGACGCCGCGCAAGTCTGGCCGCACGGTTCTATCCCGCTCGACCTCCTCAAAAATCTCGGCCTCACGCAGCAGGACCAGGGCGTGGACGGTGTGAAAAAAGTTTTCACGTTTCATCGAGACGTGAAATCCGCGCAATCCTTCGTCAACGACGGCCCGGAGGGAGTCGGCACGCATCTCGCCGGCGTAGCAGCCGACGTGAGGAGGCTCAATTTGAATTTCCGGCCGATGCGCCTCGACAACATGGACGACTCAAAGATAAATCTTGTAAATCTGGGTGTGAGGTATAAAACACGAAATGTTTAATGGGAAATGTCAAACGATGAAGAAGCGACTCCACACGACTGTTACGATAGCTGGTTTGATCACGATTCTGGCTGGAGTCTTGATTACAGAACGCACTGCATTTGCCCAGGTAGTCCCACAACCACAGTCGGCGGTCACGCGAGTGCTTTCAGACCGCGTCCATTCAGTCATCAACAACTTGACACCGCAGAGCCGTCTTCCTGCATCCAACCAACTGGATTTGGTCATCGGGCTGCCGTTGCGTAACCGTGAAACGCTCACAAATCTTCTCCAACAGCTATATGACCCGACCAGCACCAACTACCATCATTACCTTACGCCCGAGCAGTTCACAGAAAGATTTGGCCCTACCGAGCAAGATTATCAAGCGCTGGTCGCCTTCGCCCGGCGCAGTGGTTTCACGGTAACCACGACGCACCCCAACCGCATGCTGTTGGATGTCCGGGGCCAGGTGGCGGACGTTGAAACAGCCTTGCATGTGAAAATGAACCGCTACCGACATCCAGCGGAAAACCGCAATTTTTTCGCGCCAGACGCGGAACCATCACTCGCCCTAACCATCCCCATATTGGATATTGCCGGTCTTGATGATTTCATTAAGCCGCGTGCCCTATATCATAGAATTAACCTTAAGCAACAGGGCGCAAACGCAACTCCGATGAGCACAGGATCAGGGGCTGTGGGCGGATTCCTGTCGAAGGATTTTAGAGCGGCCTACCTCCCAGGCGTGGCGTTGACTGGAACTGGTCAAACGGTAGGTCTTCTCTCACTTAAATCGGGGTTTTACCAAAGCGACATTACTGCATACGAAGCGTTGGCAGGTTTGCCAAATGTCCCGGTCATTCCTGTTTTGGTTGATGAATTCAACGGTTTGGGCGGAGACATCGGCGAAACATCTGTAGACATCGAAATGGCAATGGCCATGGCACCCGGATTGAGGCAAATTCTGGAGTATGAAGGAGATTCGGCCGATGACGTTTTGAATCGCATGGCCACGGACAATGTTGCCAAGCAATTGAGCGCATCTTGGGATTGGTATATCGATGCAACGGCTCAACAGATATTTCAAGAGTTCGCTGCCCAAGGCCAAAGTTATTTCAGCGCCTCAGGTGATAGCGATGCTTATGTCGGGGGTATATATTCGACGGCCGACAACCCTTATATCACATGCGTGGGGGGCACAACTCTAACCACCAGCGGTCCAGGGGGCGAGTGGATTGCGGAAACGGTCTGGAATTGGGGTCATGCCGGCAGCGGTGGCGGTATCAGCACCACCTACAGCATTCCAAGTTGGCAAACGAACCTCAACATGTCGGTCAATCAAGGATCAACGACCATGCGGAATATTCCCGATGTTTCCTTGACGGCTGACAATGTTTGCTTTGTGTGCGGTGGTGGCATTGGACTGGTTGGAGGCACTAGTTGCGCGGCTCCTCTTTGGGCCGGCTTCACTGCCCTAGTCAATGAGCAGGCATTGGCAGGCGGGCGTTCGACGGTCGGCTTTATCAATCCCGCCATTTACGCCATTGGTAATAGACTTAACTATGGTTCAAACTTTCATGATATTATTACAGGCAACAACACCAATGCAGAGAGCGACGATCTGTTTTATGCCGTGCCTGGTTACGATCTTTGCACGGGCTGGGGAACTCCCGCTGGTGCGGGTTTGATTAATGATTTGGCTAAACCAGATGTTCTCCAAATTTTTCCAACCGCAGGCTTCGATGCTATTGGAGGGGTTGGCGGCCCGTTCACCATTGCTTATCAGGCATTTATATTTACCAACGCTGAAACAAATTCGTTAAGCTGGACTGTGGCGAACCCGGCGTCGTGGCTTAGCGTTTCACCCGCAGGAGGGCACCTTGGCCCCGGTGGGAGCACCCTTGTGAACGTAAGCTTGAATTCCACCGCTGGCGGTCTGGCGTTAGGAACTTACACTGCTATCGTTTGGTTCACTAATTTGAATAATTCTCTTCCGTTCGGACGTAAATTTACCCTTACCATTTTGAACCAGCCCGCCATTATAACTCAACCATCGAATCAAATCGTTTCGTGTGGGATGTCGCCGACTCTTTCCGTCGTAGCTAGCGGGAGCAAATCGTTGTCCTATCAATGGTGGCTCAATGGGACAAATTTGCCCGGTGCAAACAAGGCAAGCCTTACAATTACCAATGCCCAATTACCTGATTCGGGTAATTACTTTGTCATAGTCACAAACGTTTACGGCAGCATAACCAGCAGCGTTGCTTCATTAGTTTTAGCCGGCTTGCCAAATTGCGCGATACCGGCACTCACCGGGTTGATTTCCTGTTGGCAAGGGAATCTCACAGCCTACGATATAGTTGGCACAAATAATGGAGCATTGGACGGTGGAGTAACGTATGCACCGGGAGAAGTGGGAGAGGCTTTTAATTTTAATCATACAAATGGGTTTGTAATCATACCCGACTCTCCGACTTTTGACGGACTTACAAACGCAATGTCATTTGGAGCATGGATCAAGGTTCCAGGCTGGAATGATACGTTGGAGTGCATATTCTCAAAGGGGTTACCTTGGGCGCTTCAGCGAAATTGGAATACCAATTCTCTGCTGTTCAGCACCGAGGGGTTGAATACCGTTGACCTACAGGGAAATATTCCGGTTGATGATGGCAACTGGCATTATGTAGTTGCGGGCTATGACGGTTTGAGCAAGTTTATTTACGTTGACGGAGTTCTTGATGTTCAGGTGGCGGCATCGGGTTCAATTATGACAAGCACCTTTCCGGCAGTCATTGGAGATGATCCATATTGGGGTTCTCGTCCGTTCACCGGTCTGATTGACGAAGTAACGCTCTACAATCGTGCCCTGACCTCCAATGAAATCGTGGCCATTTACCAGGCCGGCACCAACGGAATGTGTGCTCCTTCGCCAGCTCCTTCTTTTCTCAGCACAATTCCACTTGACCAAACTTTAAGAATTGGAGCGACGGCCAGTTTTTCGGCTATTGCAGAATGCAGTGTTCCAGTCGCCTATCAGTGGCACAAGAACGGCCAGCCCATTTCTCAGGCAACTGGCTCCGCCTATTGTTTTGGGCCAACACAGTCAGGGGACGCTGGAAAATACTACGTTGTTGCAAGCAATCAATTTGGCATGGCTTCAAGCCGGGTTGCAACTCTTTCAATCAATAACCCCTGCGCCGTCTCCGCCCCATCAGGATTGGTCTCCTGGTGGGCAGGCGAGGGCAACGCCGATGACTTGGTGGGCACGGACACCGGCTCGTCCCAAAATGGAGTAACATACGCACCGGGAGAAGTGGGATATGCGTTTAGCTTTGATGGAACAGGTTCTGTATCAATCCCCGATTCTCCCTCCTTCCAGAGCCTTACAAACGCGATGTCATTTGGAGCTTGGATTAAGGTTCCAGGCTGGAATAATACTTTGGAGTGCGTATTCTCCAAAGGATTGCCTTGGGCGCTTCAGCGAAATTGGAATACCAATTCGCTGCTGTTCAGCACCGAAGGATTGAACAGCGTTGACCTACAAGGAAATATTCGGGTTGATGATGGTAATTGGCATTATGTGGTTGCGAGCTATGACGGTTCTCGCAAGTTCATTTATGTAGACGGTTTTCTTGACGTTCAGGTTGCGGCGACGGGTTCGATTATTACAAGCACCTTTCCGGCAGTCATTGGAGATGATCCATATTGGGGTTCTCGTCCGTTCACTGGTATGATTGACGAGGTTCAAATTTACAACCGCGCCCTTTCAGTTTCAGAAATTCAAGCCATCTACCAGGCCGGCACAAACGGAATGTGCGCGCCCACGCCGCTGATGTTCACCGGCACACCCAGCTATAGCAAAACCAATGGGGTTATCTTAAATGCCAGCTTGCGTAGCAGCCAAAGTTACCACATCCAAGCTAACACCAACCTCGCCTCTACCAACTGGATCACATTGACCAATTTCACCGCCGGAACCGCACCGATATTCCATTACACCAACAAACCGCCAACGAATACTTTACAGCAGTTTTACCGGATTGTTTCGCCATAGCCCGCCCCAATCCGGCAGGGCTGGCCAATCCGGCCCCGGCGCGGTCTTGCGTTGGCCGTTGGCCTTTTGCCCCGGTCCTTGCGGCCGGCCAGACTTTGCAGTCGGCCATCAGGCAAAAAACGTTTAACGCAAAGACGCAAAGGCGCAAAGGCGCGACCCAAAACAATTCCATAAGGAAGCCCGGAAACCATGAAATCTTTTCGGTGATTTTTGGCTTCCTGGTTTCGTAAAAATTTCGATTGCGTCGTGGCGGCTTTGCGTCTTGGCGTTAATTCCGTCCGCATCCCCGATGATGTCGCTCCTGAACGGAGCTTGAAGATTTATTGATGGGGTTTCTACAAATATGCCAGCCCTGACGGGCTTTCAAAATACTTTGCGGCTCTCCGCGTTCTCCGCGCCTCCGCGTTTATCCCAATTTTTCCTTCATGCGACGGCTGGAACTTTTCGTGCGGAATAATGGCGCTTGCATTTCGTCGAGGTCAATTCCATGTCGTGCGAAACTTGAACGTTTGTTCAATGGCTATTTCGTGCCATGCGGAATAATCTCACCACGATTTCACCCGCATGATGAAACTATTCTCCGCAATGCGCCGGCGCGCTTTTTGGGCACTGGCGTTTCTTTCCTTCACGGCGGCAACTTGGGCCGCGCCGATGATGGATGTGGCCGCGATTGACCACGACCGGATTTTGCAAGCTGCCGCAGTCGCGCTGAAACAGGAGCCGGTCAGCATCACGGCCTTTCGCGCGAAGTTGACCGACGGCGGGCCGAATGATTTTTATTCCAACGGCGATTATTGGTGGCCGAATCCAAACACGACGAACAGCCTGCCTTACGTTCAGCGCGACGGTCAGACGAATCCGGAAAATTTCACCGCGCACCGGCAGGCCGTCCGGCAGTTGAGCGACGCCGTGGCCGCGCTCGGCGTCGCGTTTAAAATCACCGGCGACGACCGCTTTGCAAAAAAGTCCGCCGCACTGCTAAAAGTTTTCTTTCTCGACGAAAAGACTCGGATGAATCCCAGCCTGCAATACGCGCAGGCCATTCCGGGCGTTTCGCCGGGGCGCGGTATCGGCATTATTGACACGTTGCATTTGGTTGAAATTCCAAAGGCGATTGAGGCGATGGAAAAATCCCCCGCGTTTCCGCCGGATATTTTAAGCGGGTTGAAAAAGTGGTTTGCCGATTACACCGCGTGGATGCGGACGAGCAAGAACGGCAATGACGAGGCGGGTGCCGGCAACAACCACGCCGTCGCCTTCTGGCTGCAAGAGGCGGTGTTCGCCGAATTCGCTGGCGACGAAAAAAATCTCGCCGAGTGCCGCCGCCGCTTCACGGAAATTTTCATCCCGAGGCAAATGACGAATGACGGCAGTTTCCCGGCAGAATTGCGCCGCACGAAACCTTACGGCTATTCCATTTTCCAACTGGACAACATGGTGACGCTTTGCCAGGTGCTTTCGACGAAGGAAAATAATTTGTGGAATTTCACATTGCCGGACGGACGCAACATCCACAAGGCGATGGAATTCATGTATCCATTTCTCGCCGATAAATCGAAGTGGCCACGCAAGCCGGATGTGCAAGCCTGGGACAATTGGCCCGCACGCCAGCCGAGTTTGTTGTTCGCCGGAATTGCGTTCGACGAAAATAAATATCTCGACCTGTGGAAAAAACTTCCGGCCGATCCGACGAACGAGGAAGTCCGCCGGAACATTGCCATCACGCAGCCGGTCTTATGGCTGAAATGAAACAGAAAACGACATGAAGCTAAAATCTGAATTTCTATTTGCGCTGTTGCTCATGCCGCTCGTGGCCGGCGCGGATTCTTCTAAGCCGTGCATGGACGCGCTGAAAAAATTTACTGCGCCGGAGGTTCCGGCGCTCGGTTCCGCCGAGACGGAAGTGACGCCGGGAAGATGGGGCACCAACACCACGCCAGCCGGCTTGCCCGGCAAAGGTCTGGCGCAACATCCGATGCTTTACATCGGCGAGGGCTACAACAAAATTTCTCGTCAACGATGGCAAAATCATCTGGACCTATTCCACCGGCAAGAGCAACGAATACGACGATGTCTGGATGCTTTCCAACGGCAACATTCTTTTCACCCGGATGCAATATCTCGCCGAAATTACGCCGGAGAAAAAAGTTGTCTGGCGTTACGATTGCCCGACCAACACGGAAGTTCACTGCTGCCAGCCGATTGGGTTGGACAAAGTTCTGTTCATTCTAAATGGCCTGCCGCCGAAGTTGATGGTCATGAACATCAAGACGGGCAACGTTGAAGTCGAACACGCGTTGCCGGCAAAGAGCTCGACCGACCAGAAAACGGTTCATCCGCAATTCCGCCGCGTCCGTTACACAGCGCAAGGAACCTACCTCGTGCCGATGCTCGGTCTGGGCACCAACGGCGCGGTGGTGGAATACGACAAAAATTTCAATGAAATCTGGCGGTATCCGATCCGCTCGCCCTGGGCTGCCATCCGTTTGAAGAATGGCAACACGCTCATCACTGATGAAAGCGACAAGCTCACACGCGAAGTGAATTCCAAGGGTGAGACGGTTTGGGAACTCAGGCCGGACGATTTACCGGAGCAATACCGCTTCCCCAACACGCAAACCTGCACGCGTCTGGCGAATGGCAATACCATCATCTGCTCGCGCGGCGGAAACGGCAAAGGCCCGCAACTGGTCGAAGTGACACCGGACAAAAAAGTCGCCTGGGTTTTGCAGGATTGGGCGGACCTCGGCCCCGCGACCGCCGTGCAAATTCTGGACGATCCCGGCATTCCCGAAAATCCGGGCGAATCGGAACATTGATTCGCTTTTGAATAATAATAGTCTTGCAGAAACCGTTTTGCGATATGTGGCTTAACTTGGTTTGATGGGCGCATCGGAGCGGCGGTGCCCTTTGCGAGAATTAGCTTCGGGTGTAACCATTTTCATATTTTCCAGCGAATCAGGACCGCCGGTTGCCAAAGAATCTGTATGGTCTGCCGCCAAATCATCGCCAACAAAAATCGGCGCATCTGAAATTGCACAAGTCCCTTTTTGTTTATGAATCATTTCAGCCTTTTGTGATTCACTTAATTTTAATTTTCGGTCCTCTTTTCGATACCGGTCATGGAATTCTTTGAGCCGGTCATAAAACGCAGATACGAGGTCGGTTGGTTGCGATGAATCTGTTACACCAGCTTTAATCCACTGCATCAATTTTAACATTTCAGATTTTATTTCCAACCGATGAAAACGAACCATTTCGAGATTAAGTGGATTCAGCATTAACCACAGGAAATAAAAATCTTGAGAAGTGCGAACTGCGTATTTCTGCTTTTTGCTAATAAACATCTTGTCTAACTCCCCACGAAGAAATGTTGCCACATCTCGTGAAACATCTTTGTCAACCAGCACGATCTTCAACTTACTAATTAAACTTTCAACTTGCTTGGTGCTGTCCAGCCAACGTTCTTTTTCTTTCGCGTTTTGAGACACCTCCGCCAAAACTTTAGAGATATCTGATTTAACCTGAACTCTAGCCGAAATTGAATCACGCCGGGAAAATATGGCAGGATGCTTTTTTGAAACTTGTCCCCGTCCATTGTAATCAAAATAGATCAAGCTCGTGTAAAGCTCTTCATTCTGCATTCGATACCGATCGTCTTTTTGCCTTTTCCGCATATAAAACCATTCCGAATGACGGTCGGTATTATCTTTGATTTTAGTGATGCAATCTTTGTCAGCCCAGGAATTCCACATTTCAAACGAATGTTCTTTAATCGGGTAGGGCTTATCGTTAAGCCGCACGAAGAGATCCACCGGGTTAAAATTAGGGTTTAGCGATTCTTGAATCTCAACTACGAACAATTCAAAATCAAAGATTTTTTCCTTTTGTCCTTGGCTTAAATCGTCGTTTCGTTTTCCTGATAATTCAGTCAAAATTCTTAAATCACGCAATGCAAACCGATTATTCTTTGAAAACGCCTGCTCATTTTTTTCGTTCAGATATGGCTCACCGATAAAACCCAAGATTGTCAAAAGCCGCTGTTGTCCGTCAACCACCTCGGAAACGCCGTCATTTCTTTTGAACACAAAAATTGGTGGCAGCGTCACGCCCAAAAGAATGCTTTCAATAATTCCAGAGGCTTTGATGGGATTGATCACTTCTCCACGTTGATACGAGGGACGAAGCAAGAACCGCCTCCGCTTCATGTTATTCAATATATCTTCAATAGAAAGCTGTGATGGCTGCGGCTTATTTACGCGCAATTCACTCAATTGACTTGTTTGCGTCTCGGTGTCTTTCGCTTGCTCTTTTGATTTCAAATTGCGCACGATTTCTTCTGTTCCAGCTAAATAAATTGCATAATCTACCCCGGTCTGCTCTTGAAATAATTTAGCCGTGCAAGAATATCTGCCAACGATTACTTGAAAATGGTGGCTTGCATCATCAAAGAAAACACTTGCCTCATTAGCAGCCAACTGCATCAATTTTTCTGTCATTCCCGAAACAATTGATATGCAATTCTTGCCTTCTTGATCGAGGACTAACATTGCCCATAATACGCACTCCCAAAAAAATCGGTTGGTTTTTACATTTCGAGTTTCGGCGGTCTGTTTCAAATTCCACACTGCTTCCACAAACTTTTCTATTTGGGAAAATATTTTTGACGGGTCATCGCAGTCATGCTGCGCATAATAATCGTAAAGCCGATCAAGCGTTTCCATACGTCCTGATGCGCGAGCATAATATCGAATCGGGTATTTGCAAAGCACGACCATTCGCCGAATAAATTGAAGAACTGTAGGCAAATTAAAGTCTGCGCCTCCGCTAGCAGCAGGAAGAAAAAGATCTTGAATCTTTTTTGCAACGCCTGATTTTTTCTCAAACGATTCTTTTAGGTATTCAGTCAAACCATCACTGTCATAAACGGCGTTATCAATTTCTGCGTTTCTGAGAGGCGTTATGCCAGTGTTGTATCGTCGAAAAATTTCCTTTTTGATTTTATCTTCAAGCGAAGCATCTAATGGCGGCTCACCAATGATTTCAAATTGAATGATTCGCAATTGCGTATCGAGAAATTGCTGCACAATATCGTTGTCGAGTTTAGAATAAACAAAACGAGCTAATTTTTTAACCGATCCAAGCCGCTGCCCGCAAGAGCAAACTCGTCTTTCATAAACCGGTTAATCGTTTCATAACGTTGGCGACCGTCAACCACCTCAATTTTACTATTGCTATGAAAAAATACGAGCGGCGGGATTTCTGTTCCAAGCAAAATCGATTCGATGAAATATGCGGCCTTTGGTTTGTCCCAAACATAATGGCGCTGATAATACGGAGAGTAATCAATCTTGGACCTCATTCGTGGGCCAAAAAGATTTGCGATTGGTTTCTGGCTGGCTTGGATTCGGAGATGATCTTTGAAGATTTTCCGAAAATCCGATTCGCGTAAAAATATGTCGTTTGCCATAAATCTGCTGAATTCTGCGCCTGAATTTTATCCGCGTCAATCAGCGAGAATCAGCGGTTAAAAAGTTTTCGGCACCTCACCCCGGCCCTCTCCCCATTCGTCCGACGAACGCGGAGAGAGAGAAGTTTTTTCCAGCCTGCACTTTGCTGGGAAAACTAGAACGAATGTCCAGTAACGGAGGGGCAGTCCGCAGCGCCATAATCCACGCGACCATGAGACTATTCAACCGAACCACTTTGTTTGCCTGTGCCGCCGCGATTTTGGCCACAAGCTCGATTCCTGTCCGCGCACAGGTCGCCGCCGCGCCGGAAATCCGCACGCCTGCCGCGCCGCCCACGCCGCGCATCAATGGCGCAGGCATTTTCGGCGTGCGGCCCGATCATCCATTTCTTTATCACATACCGGCGACCGGCGACCGGCCAATGCAATTCTCTGCCGATCATTTGCCGAAAGGTCTGACGCTGGACGCGACGACTGGAAACATTACCGGCACAATTCGCAAGAGCTGGTTCGGCGAAAAAAATTATTCCGTGACGCTGCGTGCGAAAAATTCGGTGGGCGAAGACAAAAAGAAATTCAAGATTGTCGTCGGCGAAACGATTGCGCTGACGCCCGCGATGGGCTGGAACAGTTGGAATCATTATGCTGGACGCATCACGCAGGAAATTGTTTTGCAAAATGCCAAGGCGATGGCCGATTCGGGCCTCATCAATCACGGCTGGAGTTACGTCAACATTGACGACACGTGGCAAGGCAAGCGCGGCGGACAGTTTCACGGCTTGCAGGGCAATGAAAAATTTCCCGACATCAAGGCGTTGTGCGACCAGATTCACGCAATGGGTTTGAAGTTCGGAATTTATTCAACGCCTTGGGAAACTTCCTACGCCACTTATCCCGGCGGCAGTTCCGAAAATCCCGAAGGCACCTGGACAAAGCCGGCCGAGAAGACGGTGAAGAATAAAAAAATCCTGCCGTGCGCCATTGCGTCATATCATTTCTACACCAACGACGCAAATCAATGGGCCGCGTGGGGCGTGGATTATTTGAAATATGATTGGAATCCGATTGAACTTCCCGAAACGCAGGAAATGTATGACGCGCTGCGCCACAGCGGACGCGATGTCGTTTTAAGTTTGTCCAACAATATGAACATCACCAACGGGCCGACGATTGGAAAGATCGCCAACAGTTGGCGCACGACCGGCGACATCAAAGCAAACTGGCAGTCCATGAGCAGCAAAGGTTTTGGGCAGGACAAATGGCGGAAGTATTCCTCGCCGGGCCATTGGAACGATCCCGACATGCTGGAAATAGCCACGAAGGAACGGAATCAGCCCGGCTTGACGCCGGATGAAGAATACACGCACATGACGTTGTGGTGCCTCGTGTGCTCGCCGTTGCTGCTGGCAAACGACATGAGTGAAATGGACGCGTTCACGAAAAATTTGCTGGAGAACGACGAGGTCATCGCCGTCAGCCAGGATTCGCTTGGCG
>OBLU010005417.1_pt1 | contig 11430 bp, 8 predicted proteins | sample 1518681 | NCBI WGS metagenome assembly OBLU01 (sample SAMEA3539304, study PRJEB22396) | soil metagenome | biome: tundra; feature: field; material: soil | place: USA | collected 2010-05 | depth 0.15 m
GTTTCCAGCGGCGCAAGAACCACATCACGATGAGTGGCTGGGCGATATGCATGCAGGGGAAGGCGATGAAGTATCCGGAGATGCGCTGGGTCGGTACATGATTCCAAAGCGCCAGCGCATGCGCCATCATGTTTTTTTGGATGGTGTACACCTGCAAAGTGGCGGGAAACCGCGAGAAATGCTCGGGACACAAGGAATACGGACCATGGCTCGGCCATAAGTAAAACAGCCCGAGGGCAAGATAGTATGCCATGAGAATCGTGCCTACCAACTGCATTCCACGGTTCTTCCCTCCAGAAACACTGGCGAGGAGAATGGCCGCCCCAATCTGAGGAAACATGCCGAAATAAATGAATTCCAAAAAGCGGAAAAAGGGAAGCGGAAATCTTCCTATCGCCCAGTGCGACAGATCGGAAACGGACCATCCATGAAGAATCCACCTGTCCATCGCATTGAATGCGGCATCATATGCGAAATTGAAACGAACCGTGACGATGATGTCGTTGTAAGCGGGTACCAGCAGAAAACCGGCAAGCACATAAAGCGCGGGCAGTAGCACCGCACCCGCGGCCTGGCGCAACTGGTGGGGCTTCCGCTCGTGGAATTCGAGTATGGCGACGGTGTTGACAGTCAGAACCACCGCTGTCATCCAAGAGAATGTCCAGCCCAGAACCATGAGATAGAGCAGCAAGAGAACGATGCGAAGCGGTTCGCGCCGCCAACGATCGACAAGAGTTCTCGGTATCGCCTCCGCGGGCAGGCCGATCAGGCACAGCATCGCTGCCAGGAATACGGACTGCATCGTCAGGATCCAGTACGCGGTGGCAAGCGCTTTCCAGTCGAACCTGACCGGAAGGTGCAGTCGTCGCAAAACAGGGACGAGGGCCACGCCCAGGAGCAAGCTGATCCAGTAATGCCCATAGCGCGGCTTCATTGAGTCCTACCTCAGCCTCTCCGCCCTGCCGGCGCAGCAAATATTTTCTGATTCTGATAATGATGGACCAGCATCAAGGCAGCCACTCCCAGGGGGATCTGTGGCACCGTCCAAAGCGGTGCTGCCCATGCGCGCTCGACCGTTTCCTGCGATAAGACAAAGGAAAGCGCCGCCAGCGCGGTGCAACAGAACCATGGCCACGCCAATAATACGGTAACCGCGATCAGGAGGGCGCGGCTGACCAGGTTCCGTCCCCAGATCATTCGCCGATCGCGGGCGATCAGGAGGATGGCAGGCAGCAGCAACGCTTGATTATAGAGAGAAAACGTGGGTACCGTGAGTACGGTCAGCGCCATCACAAGACAGATGGATGATCGAAAAGCGTCCGTATTTTCCGGCTCTCTGCGCTGTTTAAAGCAAACCACTGCGACCGTGCCCGCAAACAATACCACCAGTAGTCTGCCCCACGGGTACGGAACAACCGCCTCCAGAACTGGAACGGCCTGCGTATATTGCAGGTAGGCGCCAGCCGCATGCCAGAAGCGCGCGATCCAGTGCGGCAGAAACCATTCCGCAGCAGCGCAGAGAACAACCATGACGATAAGAAATGAGGCAGCTAGGCGGTAGCGGCGCCTCAGGTCGCCGAGGCTCCACAGGCCGAGCCACAGCAGCAAAGGCAACACGAGTTGAGGCTTGATGGTCGCCAGGGCCAGCAGAATACCAGCGGGAATCAGGCATCCCGCAGCCAGCAGCGCCATGGAAGCGGCGCACATGGCGGCAACGAACAGACTGAACTGTTGCAGCTTGAGTCCCTGCAGCACGGGCAGGCTGCTCAGGCTCAGGACCACCATGGCGGCCTGCACTGAAGGTGCGACCGTCCAACCCAGCAGGCGAAGCCAGAGAAAAACGCTGGCCGCCGTTATGCCCACCAGAATCCAGAAAAATGCCCTTTGGACGATTCCAAAATGAAGGCGGACCGTAGGCGCCAAATAGAAAACGACGTACGCTGGATATGCGAAAGCTTGCTGGTCGGTTGGGTCCGCGGGCCGCGAAGAATCGAGGGGGCGCCCGTAGTATCCGGTTTGAATCTCGCGCGTGACCTCGGCGCTATAAGGATCCCGGCCATGAAGGAGCAGTTCCCTCGCGCCCAGCCAGCGAGGATAGAGATCGGAAAGATTGCCGCGCGGCCGGTCATGTGCGGCGGCGTCGGAAATCTGATGCGGAATCAGCACGCGATCGACGTAAGTCCACATGCCGACTGCGCAGAGGATCGAGAGCAGTGCGAACGGCCAGGAACGCAACTGCAGCAAACGCGAAGCTGGGGAGGTGGTCATCCTGGCTCGACCGGCGCCTGCGCTCTTCCTATGTCCACTCCCGCGGCCGCGTGGCTCAGCCTGCGCGCCAAGGCAATGCCTAAGGCTAGCAATGGCAGTGTCATTAGGCATTCGGCGTGAAGTCGGACTCTCGCAAACCAGTACACGGGCGTGAGCAGCAGCACCAGCAACCCGGCGGCTTCGAGATAGCGAGTGAGCCGATCTGCTTGGTGAGCATCCGCTGGTCGGGCACGCATGGCGAGCAGGGGGACGATCAGCAAGAGCAGATCATAATCGTAGGCATAATAGCTGGTCGTGATCGCGACGATCAGCGCCAGCCCAAACCCCTCTGCCAATATCCGATCTCCCGCTTTTCGCCAAAGGAGACCCGCGCCCACAGTGGCTGCGAGCGCCGCTGGCCCGAGTACCCAATGGATGCGTCCAGGATAGGGTGTGCGCCCGACGAAAAAAGTAAGCAGGCCACGGAGATTGATCTGGTACTCAGGAGTGATCACTCCGGCGCCGCTAGCGCGATTCAAGGCCAGCAAATAGCCAGGGTAGTGTAACAAGCCCCTCCAGCCAACGACGACGGCGGAAATAACTAGGACAGCGAAGGCAGAGAGTGCAAAACCAGGTAACACTTTCTTGCGACCTGCTATCCACAACATGACGACGAAAGGTATCACCAGTTGGAACTTGAACAGCGCCAGGCCAAGAATAACTCCGGCACCCACATCCCTGTCAGTCGCAAGCTGCCAGAAAGAAATCGCGAACAGGAAGGCAAGGAGTGGCGCATCCTGGCCCATGAGCAGATCCATAAACTCCGGAAATGTACCCAGGAGGAGAAGACCCGTCGCCCAACGTGGGAAAGGTTCTTTCCAACATCTGCCGCGCACCACAACGAACGGAATCGCCGAGAGGAGAGCAAGTTTGAGGCCCGTCCAGAGGCGCAGAGCTGTGGCGTAAGGCCAAGTGGCGAACACCGAAAACAACAAGGCTTCGAACGGCGGCCGAATGTAAGGCAAAGGGCCTTGCCGAATTTCTACTTCGTGAGCAAATTCCTGTTGCACTTTCCACTGGGCGGCGGGATTGTAGAGCTCGGCACCCAGTCCCCTGCGAACCAGCACGCCGGCGGTGTAAAACGAGGAAAAATCGCCGTAGCCCTGGCGTATTTCAACCCGCGCGTTCCATAACATAGCGCCGTTGATAACCGCCATCCAGAGAAGTGCTGTTACCGGCAACCAGCGGCGCAGTCTCGGTGTATCGGGCATGGTTCCAATGGAATGCCTATTCTATCCACATTCTGGTGTCTTCATGCGCCGCAAAACACATCCGTGCCACGAGCGCGCGCATTCTATAATCGCGACTCACGATGCGACGAATCCTCCAAGCGCTGGACAACACGCAGTTCGCATTCGCAGCGATCCTGTTTCTCGGCCTCCTGGCGATGACGGCGCGCAATGCGGTCGATCCCGATCTCTGGTGGCATCTGCGCACCGGCCAGTGGATCGTGGAAACCGGCCACGTCCCGCACTCCGACCCTTTTTCCTTCACTCGCGCCGGGCACGCCTGGGTGTCGCATGAGTGGTTGTCGGAGGTCGTGTTTTACGAACTCTGGAAACACGGCGGCGCCGCCGCGCTCATCGTGTTCTCCGCGATCGTTACGACGGCTGGATTTATGCTGCTCTATCTGCGCTGCCCCGGAAAGAAACACTGGGCAGCCGCAGCGACGGTCTTCGGCGCTCTAGCGTCGGCTCCCTCCTGGGGCGTGCGACCGCAGATGTTCACCTTTACGCTCGCCAGCCTGCTTCTATGGCTGCTCGAAGGTGGCACAAAAACGAAAAAAGGCCGGTTCAGGCTGCTGCTCTGGATACCGCCGCTGTTTCTCCTCTGGCTGAATCTGCACGCCGGATTTGCGCTCGGTCTCGCGTTGTTGTTTGCCTATGGTGTCGGCCTGATCATGGAGTCTGCCGTCGGCAACACGCCTTGGCAGGATGCCCGCCCCATCCTCCTGCGGGTGCTGCTCGTTCTGCTGGCTTGTTTGGCTCTCGTGCCCCTCAACCCCAGCGGCGCGCAACTGTATCGTTATCCTCTCGATACTTTACGGTCGCCCGCGATGCGGTCGTTCATTGTTGAGTGGTTCTCGCCGGATTTTCATGAATGGCTCTATCGGCCATTTTTACTGGTATGGCTGCTGCTTCTGACCGCACTCGCCAGTTCCCGCTCGCGGCCTAAAGGGCGTGTGATCGTGCCCCTGCTCCTTACCTCTTTCGCCGCTCTGGACGCCGTCCGCCACATTCCAATTTTCGTTTTGCTGGCGATACCGGTGGTCGCCGCAGCTCTCCCAGCCGCTTCAGCGTCCCCAACGGTCGCCCAGCGGCATCCGACCTCCTCACGGTTCCGTCCACTTTTTAACGGGGCTGTTCTCATGCTGATGGCTGTGTTTGCATTGGTGAAGTGGCTGACTCTTGCCCGCAACCAGGATGCTTCCGAGGCGGAGCAGTTTCCCCAAAAAGCGGTCGCGTTCTTGCGGGACAGCGACCAACCCCGGAAAATCTTTGTTTACTACGACTGGGGAGGCTATGCGATCTGGAAGGTCTATCCCGAATATCGCGTATTCGTGGACGGCCGCGCCGACCTCTATGGCGAAGACCTCCTCCGCCAGTTTGAGACCGCCGTGCAGCTCCGGACTGGTTGGCGAGACGTTCTTGACAGCTGGAAGGTGGAGGCGGCGCTTCTGCCCCCGTCCTGCGCGCTGGCGCAAGCCCTCCTGCTCGACCCCAATTGGCATGCCGCATTCCGCGACTCCAGGGCGATCATCCTGGTCCGAACGCTGGTCCGAACGCATCCCGCCGTTAAAAATGCCCACCTTTTCCAGGGGCCCGCAAAACACCCAGCATCAGAGAGTTACGAAGGCGAAAAAATGTTTCCCAGAGCCGTCCCGAATCTGCGAAACTAGCGCATAGGGACTGGCCCCACGGTTGTCCCAGATTGAGAGTTCCCGCGGAAAGTTCGAAGGAGTCTAGAATGACAGATCTGGCTAAGCTCTTGTGGCGCAATACGGAAGGGCAGGACATCGCAGAATATGCTGTGATGCTAGCCGTAATTTTGGTGATCGTGATCGGCACCGTCCGTCTGATCGGTGGCAATGCTAACAACGTATTTTCGCAGGTAGCCAGCTCAGTCGCTGCCCAGTAGGCCGCAACCTTTTGGGAGTACGTCGCACTCGCGGAAATAGCGGAAATGTACGTGCGCCATAGCGGCAAATAAGTCTGGAGTTGTCCGTTAAGGAGTGGAATGAATCGAAGCCGTTTGTTGATGATCGGAGGCCTGGCGCTCGCTGTCGGCCTGCTCGTCGCCTTTACCGTCTATAACCGACTACGGACCTTTGCGGGCTCAGCCAACAATGCGGGCGGGGTGCCAGTCGTGGTCGCTGCCGACGATATTCAGGTCGGAGCCAAGGTGCAAGCTCAAGATGTACTCGTCGTCACTATCCCGGCAGCAGCGGTTCCTCCCGGCGCATTCTCCGCCACCTCGAAGGTCCTGGGCCGCGGTGCAGTTATGCCGGTAAGCAAAGGCGAATTTATTCTGCCCAGCAAGCTGGCGGCGCTAAACGCTGGAGCCGGCCTGCCCTCGCTGATACCGCAGGGAATGCGCGCGGTTTCAGTACGTGTCAACGATGTGGTTTCGGTGGCGGGCTTTGTGCAACCGGGCACGCGCGTGGATGTGCTGGCTACGGGTACTCAAGGCAGCGGCAACGACCGTCAAACTACCACCGTCCTCGAAAACGTCGCAGTCATCGCCGTGGGCAAGACCCTGGACCGGAGTTCCACAGATGCGCAAACCGCCCCGGTGATTACGCTCCTGGTTTCTCCGGATGACGCGCAGAAGCTGGCGCTGGTTTCGCAGGAAGGACGGATTCAGCTCTCTTTGCGGAATCCGCTGGACACCAAAAAGGGAGGCATCGGCGCGACGCGGACAAGTTCGCTGTACCTGGGCGAGAAACCGGTGGCGACCGAGCCCAAACCCAAAGCCCACAAAGTAGTAGCGAAAGGCTCGACGCCTCCACCACCAGCGCCCTATACGGTAGAAATGATCCGCGGCAGCAAACGGGATGAAACCAGCAAGTTTTGAGCTCACAATACCGCAACGATTCGCGTCCGCTCATCCCTTGATGAGTCTTCTCTCGATCGGTCTGCTCTCGATGGATTTGCTCGTGCATCCTCGCAGAGGTGCGAATTCATGAAAGCTCCTACGCTCGTCGCAGCCGTGATCCTTCTCGGTGCGGCAACCATATTCGCAACAAGAGCGCTCGCGCGTACCGTTGCTCCCGACGGCGCTCCACCGGCCGCTCTGGCGACGGCTTCCCTTTCTTCTCCGAACCATGATTCTCCGAACCATGATTCTCCGAACCAGGGCTCACCAAACCAGGACAGCCCGCCTGCCGCGCAATCCTCCACCGCAGCCACGTCCGCATCCGGCCAGAGCATTACTGCGGGTGCCGCTCCGCTGCGCGTGATGGTGGGTAAGTCCCTCCTGATTAACACTACCGAAAGACTGAAGCGCGTCTCGGTAACCGACCCCGCAGTGGCGGATGCGCTGGTCGTCACGCCAACCCAGGTCCTGATCAATGGACTCGCTCCGGGCGAGGTTTCACTGCTGATCTGGGACGAACTGGAGCGCTCTCGCAGCTTCGATCTTCGTGTGGATGTCGACATCACGGCGGCTTCGGAAGAGATGCATCGCCTGTTCCCGAATGAGCAGATCAACGTGACGCCCTCGCGCAACGCGATTGTTCTCTCCGGTCACGTAACTACCGAGGACGTCTTCAAGCATGCGGGCGCGCTGGCCTCGGCGTATTCCAAGAATGTAGTGAATGTGCTGACATTTGGTCCAGTCGGGGCGGAGGAAGTGCTTCTGGAAGTCAAGTTTGCTGAAGTGGATCGGTCGGCTATCACCCAGATGGGTTTCAATCTGTTTTCCACCGGCGCTGGAAACACCCTCGGCAGCACGACCACCGGCCAGTTCGGCGGAGTCGGCACCTCACCCATCACCAGTACGATTGGCGGCGCCGGTACCACTGGATCGACCACAACGACGACGGTATCGAACCTGCTCAACATGTTCTTCTTTAACCCTCAGGTCCATCTGGGCGCAGTGATCGAAGCCCTTAAGACACAGAATCTTTTGCAGATTCTGGCCGAGCCCAACCTGATCGCGATCAATGGCAAGGAAGCCAGTTTTTTGGCAGGCGGAGAATTTCCCTTTCCGGTCGCGCAGCAAAACGCCAGCGGAATCGCCACCGTCACGATTCAGTTTCGCGAATTTGGCGTGCGGTTGAAGTTCACCCCGGTGATTCAGCCGAACGGCAACATCCACCTGCACGTGATTCCCGAGGTAAGTACGCTGGACTTCGCGGAAGCGGTCACGGTTGCCGGAACCACCATACCCGCCATCAGCACGCGCAAGGCGGATACGGAATTCGAACTGCAAGATGGCCAGAGCTTCATCATCGCCGGCCTGATGGATAACCGGGTCACAAACGTTGCGAATAAGATTCCGGGGCTGGGCGATATCCCGATCCTCGGCAATTTCTTCAAAAGCAAGAGCGCCCAAAAGAGCAACTCGGAATTGATGGTTTTGTGCACGGTGCACCGGATTTCGCCCAGTGTCGAGGCGCCGAAGGGTCCGGCGATGCCGTTGCCGACCCTGGATAAGGGCAAGTTCGATGGCAAGAAAGCGAAGTGACGTATTGAGACATTGAATCATTGAGTGATTGAAAATCGCGCTCGGGCGTTTTTAATGACTCAATGATTCAATGATCCAATGACTTTGGAAAGGGCGGTGGGGAACGAGTCATGCCGGAATTGTCAGTAGCCGTGTTCGCCACGGACAATGACCAGCGCGCGGTGCTTCAGGTTCTGGTGGATGGCACCAGTGTAGCCCGCATTGTCTGCAGCAGCCCCACTCTGCCTCTGGCCGCCAACGACCCGGTCATCCGCAGAACTCAAACCTTTGCGCCCGACGTGGTTCTGATCGATATCGCCACCGATGGCGTCACCTCGGCGCTACGGGCCGTGGAGTTGCTGCACCAGGAACTTCCCGATTCAGCCATGTTCGTCGTCGGTCCCATGACTCAACCCCAGCTGATTGTCAGTGCCATGCGGGCGGGTGTGCGCGAATACATTGAGCGCCCCACCACCACCACCGATTTGCTGGAAGCCTTCGTCCGCCTGACGGCAGCTCGCCGCAAGCCCGGACGCGAAAGTTCGCGGGGAAAGGTGTTCACGGTCGTGAACGGCAAAGGCGGCAGCGGCGCCACCACCGTCGCCGTCAATCTGGCTCTGGCCTTGGAGTCGCTTCACCACAGCACGGCGCTCATAGACCTGGCACCTCTGGGGCACTGCGCCTTGCATCTTAATCTCAAGCCTACATTCACCATCTCGGACGCCATCACGAACTTGCATCGCCTGGACTCGTCCCTGCTCGACAGCTTCATGGTCCGTCACGATCACGGCTTGCAGTTGCTGGCCGGCGCCGCGACGCCCACGGCTATCGAGCCCTCCGCTTCCGACTTTGCCCGCCTCTTTGACACCATGGTCGACCTGTTTCACTACATCGTCGTGGACGCTTCCTCCCGACTCGACAGCGCCACTCGCCTGGTCAGTAACCTGTCGGAGAAAATTCTGCTCGTCGCCCACGCCGATGTCGCTTCCCTATGGGGTGCCGGACGTGTGGCCCAGTATCTGGGCGAGAGCGGCTCCCGGGACCGGTTTGCCTTGGTGTTGAACCGTTATCGCAAGGTGGCGGGCTTCAATGAAGCGGAGACCGAGGCCGCCATCGGGGCGCCGGTGCTCTGGCGAATCCCCAATCAGTACTTCGCGGTCTCGGCCGCCATCGATCGCGGCGTTCCTGTGATGCAGCAGGGGAACAGCGAAATTGCCCGCTCCATTTCCGGGCTGGCGGAATACTTGACCAAGGACGATTTGGATCTGAAGCGCACCGCCTGGTCGTTGTTTAAGACGGTTTAGATTATTGAGGCATTGAGGTATTGACTCAATAATTCAATGTCTCAATGATTCAATGACTCAATAAAAGTTATGGCCAATCTGCAAGTTTTCGAACGGAGCGAGTACCAGCAGGTCAAGGCGGACTTGCACCGCAAGATCCTCGATCGCCTCGACCTGGAAAAACTCGGTCGCTCCACCGGAGATTCGGCGCGCGAGGAAGTTCTCGTCCTGATTCGCAGTTCGGTGAACAGCGAGGCGGTCCCTCTCAGTTTCGCCGAGCGCGAGCAGTTGTCGCGCGAGATCCTCGACGAAATCTTTGGCCTGGGCCCGCTCGAGCCGCTCCTCAAAGATCCCACCATTTCCGACATTCTCGTCAACCGCTTCGACCGCGTGTACATCGAGCGCGCCGGCAAGCTGGAAATCACCGGCTTGTCGTTCAAGGACAACCAGCACTTAATGCAAATCATCGACCGCATCGTGTCTCGCATCGGGCGCCGCGTCGATGAGTCCTCGCCCATGGTCGATGCCCGCCTGCAGGATGGCTCTCGCGTCAACGCCATCATTCCTCCCCTGGCCCTCGACGGAGCCTGCCTCTCCATCCGCCGCTTTGGCCGGGATCCGATCACCGCGCGCAACATGATCGAGAACAAAACTTTGACCGGACCGATGCTGGAACTCCTCTCGGCCATGGTCAAGGGCCGCCTCAACCTGATCATTTCCGGGGGAACGGGCGCCGGCAAAACGACCGTCCTCAATGTTCTTTCCGGATACATCCCGAATTCAGAGCGCATCGTCACCATCGAAGACGCGGCCGAATTGCAGCTCAAGCAGGAACACGTCGTCCGTCTCGAAACCCGCCCGCCCAACATCGAAGGCAAGGGCTCGGTCCGCATGCGCCAGTTGGTCATTAACAGCCTGCGCATGCGTCCCGATCGCATTGTGGTGGGCGAGGTGCGCGGCGAAGAAGCCTTCGACATGCTTCAGGCCATGAATACCGGTCACGAGGGTTCGCTCACCACCGTACACGCCAACTCGCCGCGCGACGCCCTGTCTCGCATCGAAAATATGGTGTCCATGGCCAACCTGAACATTCCCGAGCGCGCGATTCGCCAGCAGATCGCCAACGCGGTCCACGCCGTCGTCCAGGTTGCGCGTCTCTCCGACGGTTCGCGCAAGATAATCACGGTCTCCGAGGTCACCGGAATGGACGGAGAAATGATCACGCTGCAGGACGTTTTCGTTTTTGACCGCAGCGGCATTGACGAGAGCGGAAAGGTGCGCGGCGTCTTCCATTCCACTGGCCAGCCGCCGCATTTCGCCGAGCGCCTCGCCACAGCCGGTTGCCGCCTGAGTACCGCGCTCTTCGAGTCCCGGATGGAGGTTTAGCGGATGCCGTTCTTTATCGCCGTGCTGGTATTTGTCGCGGTCACGCTGGCGGTGTTTGCCGCCATGTCTTTGTTCGATCAGCGCAAGGCCCAGGCCCGCGTTCTCCGCGATCGCCTCTCCACCGTTCAGAAACCAGCCGAGCAAGCCGCGCCCGACGTGGCTCTGCTTCGCGACGAAGTGCTCAGCCGCATCCCGGCTTTCGACACCTTTCTGCGCCGTTCGGCGCGAGTTTCGGTGCTGCAAAAAACGCTGGCTCAGGGAAACCTGGACGTTCGCGCCGGAAACTTCCTCATGCTGTGCGCCGTGTCGGCCGTGGGCTTCGCCGTCATCGCGTTCATCGCCGGCGGAAATTTGATTTTCGGTTGGGCGGGCGCTCTCCTCGGGTTTTTTATCCCCTACGCCTATGCCTCGCATATGCGGACCAAGCGCTTCCGGAAATTTGAGGAGAAGTTTCCCGAGACCATCGATACGCTCGCCCGCGCCGTTCGCGCCGGACACGCCTTTACCACCGCCCTCGAAATGATTGCCAACGAAGTCGCCGAACCCGTGGCCGGAGAATTCCGCCAGCTCTACGAAGAACAGAAATTCGGGCTCCCGGTGCGCGACGCCCTGCTCAACCTCGCCGACCGTGTTCCTCTGGTCGACGTTAAGTTCTTCGTGACGGCGGTGATGTTGCAGCGCGAAACCGGCGGCAATCTCGCCGAGATTCTTGACAACCTCTCTTACGTCATTCGCGAACGCTTTAAGATCCTGCGCCAGGTCCGCGTCCACACCGCCCAGGGACGCC
>OBLU010005418.1_pt1 | contig 11430 bp, 12 predicted proteins | sample 1518681 | NCBI WGS metagenome assembly OBLU01 (sample SAMEA3539304, study PRJEB22396) | soil metagenome | biome: tundra; feature: field; material: soil | place: USA | collected 2010-05 | depth 0.15 m
TGGGCTTGACCCGATAAGACGGACCGGGCTGACCATTGATCGTTCGCTCTACGATCGTTTCGCGTCGCTGTCTATACAGAACGACGTATGGCGAATCCCCGACGTAACCGTTTAATTCGGCCATCTACCACGATCAATACCAGCGGAGCTCGGACGGCTGGAAGTCGCGGTACGTGACTATCGTCCTTAAGCCAGGGGAGCTTCGCTGGCATGAGTATCGGTAAGGACAGCAATTGCGTCGACTTCAACCAGCACGCCACGGAGCTGCGACCCCACGGTTGTGCGTGTCGGAAACGGCTGGACAAAGGATTCTGAGTAGGTCCGGTTGAACTCGTCGAACATTGTCAGATCGGCAAGATGCGCGGTTATCTTCACCACATCCTTGAGCGACGCGCCAGCCGCCTCCAGAAGAGCGTTGAGATTCCTCAGCACCAGTCGTGTCTGGGCTTCAATGCCGTCCGGCACGATCCCGGTCGACGGCTCACGAGGAACCTGCCCGGACACGAAGACGAAGCCCCCCGCGACCACGGCCTGCGAATAGGCGCCAGCGGGACGCGGCGCCTTCGTTGACGTCACCGGCCGTATCTCAACGTTCAACAGCTCAACCTCAATGTCATGAACGACTTGGAAACGCCCAACGAGGGACGCCTGACTTCCCTTTGCGACCCCGGCCCCTTCGCGCCAAGTCCCCGCGGCCGGCCCACCGGTTCGCAAAATACTCAAGCCTCTGGACCCCGAAAGAGAAGATCAGCGACAACACGAAGTAGATCAGCAACGTGAGCCCGTACACCTGTCCACCTTCGGTCAGAACACTGCGGATGGCGTCCGCCCGATAGGCCAACTCGTTGATCGTGATCAACGAGAGGAGGGCCGTGAACTTGAGCATGTCGATCAATGCGTTCCCGAACGCGGGCACCATCAGGGGAAGCGCCTGAGGCAGTACGACGCGCGTGAGTCGAAACCATGCGGAAAGATCCAACGCCGCAGCAGCCTCCGTCTGGCCTTTTGGGACCGAGGCGATACTGGCACGAACCACCTCCGAGAAGTAGGCGCCGCCGTTGAGGCCCAGCACCAGGACCCCTGCTACGTACGGGGGGAGCTCGATGCCGAAAAACGGCAAGACATAGAAAGCCCAGAACAACTGAACGATGGCTGAGCTCCCACGAAAAAACTCCACAACGAATGCCGAGGGCCACCTGATCCCTCGGACCTTGGACGATCTCCCCAGGCCTAAACCGAAGCCTGAAATGACCACCAAGATGATCGACGAGAATGTGAGTTCCAGCGTTATCGGAATGCCCTGCAGCAAGAGCGGCAGATAGTCCTTGAGCGTCGTCGCGTCGGCTAGCGGCATCGCAGCACCGACCGCTTCGCGGATTCAGCGTTCAAGGATTGCTCGCAGAAACTGTTGCGTTCTGGGTGACCGAGGCTCGCGGAGGACAATGGCTGGTGGACCCTCCTCAACGATCTTGCCGTGGTCAAGGACGATGACTCGATCCGCAATATCCGCGGCGAATGAGATTTCGTGCGTCACCAGGATCATGGCCATCGATGTCGTGTGAGCGAGTTCTCGAATGACATGCAGGACTTCACCGACCAACTCGGGATCGAGCGCCGATGTGACCTCGTCAAACAACATCAGTTTCGGCCGCAGAGCAAGCGAACGCGCTATGGCGACTCGCTGTTGTTGCCCACCGGACATTTGCGCCGGGCGATGGTCGAGGTGCGTTGCCAAGCCAACGCGTGAGAGAAGGTCGGTGGCGCGGTGATTCGCCTCCTCCTTGCCGAGGCGCAGCACGTGGATCAACGGTTCGGTCAGGTTCTGGCGTGCGGTCATGTGCGGAAAGAGGTTGAACTGCTGGAACACCATTCCCACCGGCCGGCGGGCACGACGCGCCTGCCGCTCTCCGGCTGGAACGACGACCCCTGCGCGCTCGATGTGCCACAGGTACTGGCCGTCGATCAGGATCGACCCAGCGCTCGGCCTTTCCAGGCCGATCGCGAGACGCAAGACGGTGGTCTTGCCGGAGCCGCTCGGACCGATGATCGCGACCTTCTCGGCTGGCTTCACTGCAAGATTCAACGAGTCGAGGACGACCCGATCACCATATGCAATGGTGACGTCGTGCATCGTGAGCAGGGTGTCAACGGTGCTTGGTGGATTCGCAGCCAGCTCGGCCACTTCGCTATCACCCACTGAGGCGCGCCTCCACCAGTCTGATCACTCGAGATGCGGGGTAGCTGATGGCCAGGAAGATGAGGCCGGCCAGTGTGAACGGCTCAATGTATCGAGCGGTTGCCGCGCCGATGATATTGGCTTGCCCAATCACTTCCAGCACCGTGATTGTCGAAAGAATGGCAGATTCCTTGAACATACTGATGACGAAATTCCCCAGCACTGGGGTCGCGAAGCGCATAGCCTGGGGGACCACGACTCGACCCCACATGCGACGCAATGGGAGACCGAGGACCAGCGAAGCCTCCCACTGACCCCGAGGTACGCCTTCAATGCCCGCACGGTACACCTCGCTCGCGTACGCACTGTAGTACAGCCCCAAACCAATGATTCCGGTTTGCAGCGCCGGAATCGTGATGCCATAGTTCGGAAACACGTAGAAGAGGAAATAGAGTTGGAGGAGGAGCGGGGTTCCGCGCAGGAACTCGACCACCAACCGGATCGCCTGAGAAAATATTGGGACTTCTGCCAGCCGTATCACAGCCCAGACCAACCCCAGAACGAAGGCGAGCAGCGACCCGAAGAATGTTGCCTCGAGCGTGAACTGGAGGCCCTGCAACAGTTGCGGCAGGATCTGCAGGGCGAACTGCCAGTCCCAGCTGAACCCGGTCACGTGACCAAGGCCAGAGCAACGTCGACGGGTTCACCGTTCGAGTGCATCTGCTCCACTACGCATAGTTGGTGCATTGGTGCGACTGGCTGCCACCGCCGCGGCGGAGGTGGCAGCCAATGTCGTGAACCCTAAGTTACCTTCGCGCAAACTTGCGCGGGAGTGAGGTTCGCGTACTGCGCCGGAATGGGCGGGAACTGGAACTCCGCAGCGATCTTGTCGAATTCACCGGATGCTTTCATCGCTCGGAAGGCTTTCTGAAATGCGTTGTACAGCGTGGTGTCCGTTTTCCGGAACGCAAGCGCTCCTGCGATGAACGGGCCGTCCGGCGGGTAGTCAAGGTGCTGGAGCGGGTATTTCTGCACCTGAGCCGGCGTCAGGGTCAGCGAACCCGTGTCCGAGATGATCACCTGGATTCTCTTGGACTGCAAAGCGTCCAGGAGCGATGCCGTATCCGGGAACTGCAGCACCTTGTCCTGGGCGACACCGAGGCCTTCGGCGAGTGCGATATAGGAAGAGCCGGAGTTGAAGCCTACGGTGAGACCCCGTTTCCCCACGTCGCCGATGCTGGTCGGGGCCTGTGGAACCGCGCTCGGGAACCAGGCGATCTCGATGCCATTGAACTGGAATGGATCGGTGTACTGAACTACGGCGCACCGCGCTTTCGTGACTGAGATAACGCCGCCGATCATGTCCCAGCGTCCTGCCTCGAGCCCTGGAACCAACTCGCCAAAGGTTCCGACGATTCCGTGTACTTGATTGATGCCGAGCTGCTTCATGATCATCTGGACCACAACCGGGCCCTCGCCACTGACACTGCCGTCCGGATTGATGATGCTCGCCGGTGGGTCGTTGGCCAGGCCGATGTTGATGACACCTGCCGCTTTGAGCTTCGACAGCAAATCTGTGCCCGCAGAGCTGGAGGTGGCCTGGCTCGCGCTGCCGCACGCGACCATCAGCAGGCCGAGGCCGGCAAGCGCCACGCGCCTGCGGAGTCGTTGATGCAATTTTGGATCACCCCGGGCAACCCGCCCCCTCAAGAGTTCAAACGACATCGCGCGTCCTCCGTTCTGTTTGTTGACAGCTATCCCACTGTTTGCTGACGGTATTTCCGGGCGCGAGCCCGGGCGCTGTGCGGTGGCCCATTTGTCGGTCGTGCGTCTCGATCATGCGGTCACGCCTGAGCGAGACTGTGCCCCCATCGCCCACGTCCTGATGAGGTCGTCCAACCCGATGACGTCTCCATACCAGTGCTCGATGCTGCTGAGCGCGTCTCGCGCACTCTCAGGGTCGAGTGAGGCGGTGGACTCGCGCGGCACGACAGCAAAAAACCCTTTCTCAAACGCGGAGAACGCGGTCGCCCGCACACATAGTTCGGTGACCACACCCGTGACAACCACCGTCCGCACGCCCCACCGACGGAGGGTCGTTTCGAGATCCGAGATCTGAAATGCGTCGTAGCCATGCTTGACCAGTTGGGGTTCGCCCTGCTCCGGCGGCAGCACGCCGGCATAGCGTTGCGCACCCCATGTTCCCTCGTGACAGATGGTGTCCTCAGGTGTCATGCCTCGCCGTGCATACCGGGCCTGGTAGGGCGGCAGATCGAGCCCGCCACCGTGCTCGACGACGACGTACACGACGCGTGCACCGATTTCGCGAGCGGCCGTGATCAGACGGTTGATCTCACCCACCGCTTCCTGCAGCGGACCCACCGTGCTCGACGACGACGTACACGACGCGCGCACCGATTTCGCGGGCGGCCGTGATCAGACGGTTGATCTCACCCACCGCTTCCTGCAGCGGACGCATGTCCGACCCCGAGAGTCCGACGCGACCGCGATCATCCACGAAGTCGTTCTGGACGTCCACAACGAGCACCGCGGTTGCCGACGGCGGCACGAGCAGAGCAGGCACCGTTGTTGCATCTGACACCGGACCCGAGCCTGTGTCAGTGGACGGCTTCAAGCTCACACCTCCGTAGCTGAAGGTCGCTCCCGACGAGGTCGATCCGCAACGAGCATTTCCACCGCTCGTCGTCCTGCTCCGGAAAATCCTGGCGGTAGTGCGCGCCGCGGCTCTCTTCGCGCATCAGTCCAGACCGCAAGCAGCTGCGAGCCACGAGCAGGGAGTTCGACATCTGAGCGTGCAGCATCAACGCGCGGACACCAGCGGGTGCTGCCGTCTCCAACGTCCGTTCGATGGCTTCGACTTCAATCAGCCCTCGTTCCATCTGTGTCCGGCTGCGGACAATGCCGAACGTCCGCCCCATGGTTGCCTGCAGATCCTTTCGTAGCTCCGCGTATTCCTCGACTGAAGTCACAGGTGCTGCGTCGGCCTGCAGCAGCCGGTCGGTCCATGTGCGGTCAGGCGCGATTGACGGTGCCGAACGTCCGGGCGCTCTTGACCGCGCGGCTGCCGCCTTGCCCGCCCGAGCGCCAAAGACTTGTGTTTCGGGAATCGCATTCGAGTCCAAACGGTTCGCGCCATGGACGCCTCCTGCAGCTTCACCCACAACGAAGAGACCACGCACCTGCGACTCGCCCCACTCGTCCACCACCACCCCGCCCATGAAGAAGTGGGCTTCTGGCGCCAGGATCATTTCCTCTTGTTTGAAATCGAGATGACGCTCGAGAAAATGTCGCGCAGGCTTGGGGTTGCTGAGCGTCCACTCATCCAGCGACAGTGCCGACACGTCGAGCTGAACGCCACCCCTGACAGCCCTTCCGCTGTGTATCTGGTCGTAGATCCCGCGCGCGGCGACATCCCTCGTCGTCGCCTCTCCGCGAACCGGGTCGTAACGCAACATGAAACGCTCGCCATCGGAGTTGAGTAGAGTTGCGCCAAGCACAAATGTGGACGGCTGGATCGGCATGCGGCTGCGGTCGAACGGGATGATGCAGCGCCACGGGTAGAACTGAATGAACTCCATGTCACGCAGCGAAGCCCCCGCATTGAGCGCGAGGGCGTAGCCGTCTCCGGTGGCGTCGTTTGGATTCGAGGTAACACTGAAGAGCCTTCCGGCTCCTCCTGTGCCGAGAATCACAGACGGCGCCTTGATGGTGATCAGCTCAGATCGCGCGTAGTCAATGAGGATCGCACCGGTCACCTCGCCCGCGGCTGTCAGCACCTCGACCGCCGCAGTCATTTCGAGCACCTGAGCGCCAAGACGAATGACGGCTTCAGTGAGAGGGTCCGTGAAGTCGCGTCCGATGTGGTTCGCCGCAGACACGGTGCGAGGCACGCTGTGATCGCCGCTCGGGATGATCCGCCAGTCGCCCGTCTCAGTCACTCCGAGTGGCGCTCCGAGAGCGACCAGCTCGGCGAGCCGCTGTGGCCCCTCCTCGGCGAGGATGCGGACCAGTTTCGCGTCATTGATCCCATGACCGCCCTTGATGGTGTCCTCGAAGTACGTTTCGGGCGAATCGGCCGCAGAGAGGGCGGTTGAATATCCGGCGGACGTCATCGCGGACGATCCACTGCGACCGGCCTTTCCCTTGACTGCGAGGACCACTCGCGCGCCAGACAGCAGCCCGTCGTAGGCAGCTCGCAGCGCCGCCAGGCCACCACCCACCACCAGGACATCGGCCTCGACTTCGATCATGCGCGTGACACAGCCTTGAGCTCCGGCATGATCCGACTGACAAACTGCTTGAGAATTTCGATCTCGCCACCATCGCGAAGTGGGATGGGTGCAAGCAGCGGATGCTGGATTCCTGCGTCAAGCAAACCCTGCAGCTGATTCGCGCAGTCCTCGACGGTGCCGGCAATCGCCAGCTTGTCGACGAAACTGTCGGGAATCAACTCGATGATTCGAGGCGCATCGTACCCCCCGGAGTCCAGATACGCAGAGAGATCGGATGGAATCTCGAGGCCATTTGCCTTCAGGAAGTCATATGTGGGATGGCTCCCGACCACGGTGCCAACCAGCGCCTTCTTGACTGTCTGGCGTGCGACGCGCGGATCTTCATCGATCGATATGTAGGTCATATGCATGAGCTCGGTCTGACCCTGCGGTCTGCCGGATCGCATCTCTCCCTTGGCGATCAGTTGCCTGGCCCACGCGACACCTCCTGGCGAAACGCCGGAAGCCACGATTGCTGCGTCGGCGACCTCCCCTGCGAGCTCCAGAAGAAAGGGACCTCGTGCCGCAATGACCACAGGAATATTCGGGCGGCACTTGAATTCGAGTGCCCCTCGCTTCCAGTTGATGATCCGGCCATCGAACTCGAACTCCTCGCCACTCCAGAGCCGGCGGATGACCTCGATCGACTCACGTACTGCGACAGCCGGCTTGGTACGCGCGAGACCGAGTTGTCGAAACCCTGAGCCGCCGGCCCCGATGCCGAGGATGGCGCGGCCGCCGGACGCCTCATCGAGGGTCGCGATGGCAACCGCGGTGAGCGCCGGATGCCTGATGTACGGGTCGGTCACTCGTGTTCCCAACAACAACGAGTCCGTGCGAGCCGCAATGTCGGTGAGGCTCACGTAGACATCGCGCTGCCAGCGCTGGTCGGCCACCCAGAAGCTGGCCAAACCTCCTTCCTGGCAAATGCGAGCCGCGAGCCGAAGATGCTCGACGTCGTTCACCGATGAGATGGCACCCAGAAACCCGGCCCCGATACGCATATCGGTCACGAGCCGGCAACCGAACGTGCAGAGTCCTTCAGGGCTCCTTCAGGCAGGGCGCCAAGGGTCGCCAGCATGCGCTCCAGCGCTTGGTCCCAGATGGTCTCGTCCTGCGCGAAGCAGATGCGGAAATGGCGTTCGCCGCGTGGGCCGAACTGGTAGCCGGGGTTGACCAGCAGGCCTGCTTCGCACTTGAGTGCCTTGGCGATCGTCTGCTCATCGCAGCCGACCGCGGACGCGTCAGGAAAGAGGTACGCGGTGCCGCCGGCGGGTCGCACGCGCAGAAGACCTGACGCGTTGAGCGTCTCGACGGTGTGATCGCGCAGCTTCTGGTAGTCGCTTACCCGGGTCGCAACGAAAGAATGGTCGTCCGACAACCACTTGGTCAGGATGTGCTGCGCATAAGCCGGTGCCCGAAGCACGGATACCGAGAGCACATCCTCCATCCGATCGATCAGCTCTGCGGGGCCTACCGCGACGCCAACGCGGTACCCGCTCATGGATTCGGTCTTCGAGGGCCCGAGCAACGTGATGCAACGTTCGGCCATGCCCGCTTCGGCGATGAGATGAGCAAAGGGGGCGTCGTCGTAGACAAGCCTCGAATAGAGCTCATCCACAATGACCGTGGCATCAAAGGTTCGGACCAGCCCTGCGATTTTGCGGATGACGTCCGGCGGCAGCACCATGCCGGTCGGGTTGTTGGGATTGGAGAAGACGAGCGTGGACGCGCCGGTACGGAAGGCGGTCTCCAGAATCTCGAGATCAATGGACGGAGGCTGACTGAAGTCCTTCCACAGCAGAGGTACGTGCTGGATCCGTGCGCCGAGGAAACGCAGGATCCGCTCGTCCGACATGTAATCCGGGTCCACCAGGGCGACCGAGTCGCCGGCGGTCGCCGACAAGGCGACGAACAAGGCTGCCTGGGAGCCGGGCGTGAGAATCAATTCGCTGTTGGGATCGATATCAACTCCAAGAAACCCCGACAGCGATTCACCTACCGCCGAGCGGACGCGCTCGTCCCCGCGATACGGCGTGTAGGTCATGCCGCCTCCGCTGGCCGCTGCCACGAAATCAGACAGAACTCCCGAGGGCGGCGGAAACCGGTGCGTGTTCGCGTACGTCAGGTCAAGCAACTCGCCGCTGTACGCCACACTTTCAAGCTCGCGCTCCGCTTCCCGCAGCGACTGGCCGAGTGAGGGCAGCCGTTCAGGGAGCGAAAGGTTTCGAATCCTGTTTGGGATCGGATGCAGTTTCATGTTTCAGTCAAGCGCCTTGCTGTCGGACTCGGTTCGCGATACGGGTTCGTTGAGCTCGCCGGCCGCATGACGCAGCGTCTCCATGCCGTGGACGATGTGGCGCTCGACCTCGTCGCGGACGCCCTTGACGTCGCGGTCGTTGCAGAGCTGCAGAATTCGTCGATGGTCGCCGAGTGAGTCCGCGGCTCCGCCCTTGTAGATGGTGTAGAAACGGACGTATCGCTCACTGGCGTCCCTCAACGTCTGCGTGATGTCATAGGCACGCGCGTAGCCTGCCGCTCGATACAGGACGAAATGGAACTCTCGATCGAGGTCCGCGAACCGGTCAGGGTTGCCCGACTTCACCGCCGTTTCCTGCATGTCGAGGGTGCGACGCAGCTGATTGAGCCCTCGCTCCGTGATGCGTTCGGTGCCAACTCCCGCGAGCATCGACTCGAGCACACGGCGGGACTCGTAGAGGTCTTCGATCTCGATCAGCGACAGTGGCGCCACGATCGCACTTCGGTGCGGTTCGGTTTCGATCAGCCGTTCCGCAGCCAGCCTGAGCAACGCTTGGCGCAGCGGCGTGCGACTCACCCGCATCTGGGTCGCCAGCAACGACTGATCGAGCTTCTCGCCGGGTTTCAGGCGGCCGCTCAGGATCCGGCCACGCAGGATTTCGTAGGTCGCGTCGACCTTGGTCCGATACTCGAGCGCATCGCGATTCATGGGCTCCGCGGTCATGAGGCGGAGCCTCTAGCGGCTATCGAGCGACTTCGGAAGTTCAAAATCTTGGATCCAGAATTTAGTATGCTCTGGAGCCGGAAGTCAAGGATCGGCTCACCGGAGGCACTAGGTGCACGACAACGGGCGTTCAACTGCCGGCAGCCCTCAACTGAATTCGTCCGTTTCGGCGTGGAGGGATCTGGCCTTCCCTCAGGCGGAGTACGACCGTCGAGTCGCTGAAGTTCGGCAAGCGATGGTCGACCGGCAGATCGACGTCCTCCTCATCCAGACGCCGGAGAACATCAACTACCTCACCGGCTACGACACCATCGGCTATTCGTCCTACCTCTGCCTTGCGCTTCCAGTTGACGCGGATCCCGTGCTCGTGATTCGTGAGATGGAGCGCGGAGTCGCAATGTCAACCACCTGGTTGACCGACATCGCGACCTCAGGCGACACCGACGACCCCGTCGAGCGGACGGTGGACGCGCTGACGACCCGTAATCTCGCGTCACGTCGGATCGCGATGGAGGCCACCGCTCCCTTCATCACGCCGAGCACCTGGCTCCGCCTCAGGGCCGCGCTCGGCGAGGTCAGTGTCGCTGACTCCGGACTTGTCGAACGCTCCCGTGCGGTCAAGTCGACGTACGAGATCGCGAAGATCCGACAGGCGTGCAGCCTCGTGGACGGGGGCATGGCTGCAGCATTGAGTGCCGTACACGAGGGCGCGACTGAGAACGAGGTCGCCGTGGCCGCCTATGCCGCCATGGTTGTCAACGGATCGGATCCTCTGGTCTCGAATCCGATCGTCACCTCAGGACCGCGTTCCGGAGTCGCGCACTCGAGCTTCAAGAATCGTCGACTCGAGAGCGGCGATACGGTGCTCATCGAGCTCGGCGCATGCGTCAGCCGGTACGGAGGCGCCTTGATGCGCACCGCAGTGCTCGGCGAGCCCTCGAGCGAGATTCAGTCAATGTGCGATGTGGTGCTGCAAGCGCTCAATACCGCCATTGCCGCAATTCGCCCGGGCGTAACGGCCGGTTCGGTGGATCAAGCATGCAGAGGCGTGATCGAAGACGCCGGCATGGAAGCAATGTTTCGCAAGCGAACCGGCTACTCAATGGGCGTCGCGTTCGCTCCGGACTGGGGAGAGGGCCATATCGTCAGCCTTCGCAAGGATGACCCAACCGAACTCGTGCCCGGCATGGTCTTCCACATGCCCCCCGCGCTGCGCGCATTCCAGCGTCTGTGCGTGGGCCTGAGCGAAAGTGTGCTGGTCACCGAAGCCGGATGTGAGGTGTTGACCCAACTCCCTCGCGAGCTGCACGTGACGAAGAACTAGCGTGTTCGTGACCAGCCTCGTGAGCGTTCTGCTAGCGCGCCTCCACGGACGCTGAGGCGACGGTGGAGTTCTGACAACGCCGGTGAGCTGCGCTCCGAGCCGGATACCTGTCCAGACGGAGCGGGGAGCCCTCTGTGATCACGCCGACCCATCGCAGCGGCGATTGCCTTCGATTGCGCCTCATGGATCGCTTCTGCCCGTGGATCCGCAGGGACCTGCACTTCAGTCACGAGCCGGATTGGTAAACCGCGCAGCCGACGCGATGCCAAGGCTTTCGCCCACCAGAGCGTTGAGGTCTGGAGCGAGACGTGTGCTGAGCCAGAAGGACCACAACACGCCGTCGGCTCGGCCCTCGGCACTGCCCGAAAAGGCGAGGAGCGGGCGATCTCGGTACCGCGGTTCGGAGCTTTCGTACATGACGCCGGGGGTCACCGTATCGGCGAAGTCCGGCCTCGGAACCAGTTTGAACTTGTCCAGGAATCGAGCGAGCCGCCGGACCAGGTCTGCTTCCAAAGAGGCGGGGCGGCCATCGGCATTCAGAGCGTCTTCGAACTGTTCGTAGAACACGTCAGCGATGTGGCCAAGGAGCTCGAGCAGCTCAGCCTCTGTGAGCCGCTCGGGGCGAACCAAGTGCTCAACTTCGTCGCTGTCGAGC
>OBLU010005419.1_pt1 | contig 11429 bp, 10 predicted proteins | sample 1518681 | NCBI WGS metagenome assembly OBLU01 (sample SAMEA3539304, study PRJEB22396) | soil metagenome | biome: tundra; feature: field; material: soil | place: USA | collected 2010-05 | depth 0.15 m
CGCTCGTGCCTTCGTTGGTGAAGACCTATAGCAAAGGTAGGAAGAAATGAAAAACGACTCTGGTGCAAATTCCAGCCCACGGTGAGATGAGTTGGGCTCCGGCTCTTTGAGTGATTTCGAATTTCGAATGGGGTTCAGGCGGCGAGTGCCGCGTTCCACAGGTCCGCCATCGTCGCATGGCGCCCGCCGAGTTTGCCGATCTTGAATTGCCCCTTTTTGATCTTCTCCGCCAACTCGATTCCGGAGATCGTTACCGCAGCGTTGTCAAACCGTTTGAATCCCAGCATCGGCCGGACTCGTTGCTTCACTCTACGATGGTCCTGCTCGACCAGATTGTTCAAATACTGGCTGGATCGAACCTGGACCCGAGGCGGCAGTTCGCGGTCTGCTTTCATCTCCCGTACCGCACGATGCGAGGCGGCATAGGCGTCCAGCGTAATCTTCGTGGGTACGCGGGTGTTCTTCACCGCATTGCGCAGGAACGACTTGGCTGCGTTCACGTCCCGCTTCCGACTCAAAAAGAAGTCAACCGTCTGGCCCGCTTTGTCCACCGCGCGGTACAGGTACACCCACTGCCCGCGTACCTTTATATAGGTCTCATCCATGCGCCACGATCCACCGACCGGTCGGGCGTAGCGCCGCCAACGCTTCTCAAACTCCGGCAGGTAGCGCTGCACCCACCGCAGAATCGTGGTATGCCTGACCGAGATGCCACGCTCAGCCATCATGATCACCAGATCCCGCAGGCTCAGCTTGAAACTCGTGTACCACCTGACGCACAAGATGATGATTTGCCCGTCGAAGTGCCGTCCTTTAAATACACTCTCGATGGGGCTGAACCGGTGCATTACTCATCATCGCCTGCCCAAGCCGCGTTTGCACCAGAACCGTATTTTCCCGCCAGCGCCTTTCAGCCGGCGCTACCGCACCTATTTGAACACGACCCGCCCGCCTTTTCGGTGTGGTTTGCCGACCAGCAGCGGTCACCGAAGGAAACATCCCCGATCACCGGGTAGCCTGCCGTCTTTGTGCCCGAAGCGCGCTATCCCAGATATCGCACCACCACGACCGTCACGTCGTCGGTTGGCGGCGCTGAGCCCTCGAATGCTCTGACCTTGCTCATCACACTCTTCACAACCTCATTCGCCGGAGAGTTGGCTACGTCTTCGATAGCCCGCTCAAGCCTGTCGTTGTCGAACATCCCGCCCTCGGCGTCAAACGCTTCGGTCACCCCATCCGTGTAGAGCAACAGGCCGTCGCCGGGATTCAACCGGAGCTTGGCCCCGCCTTCGTATTTTGCCCCTTCGAAGAGTCCGGCAACTATCCCGCCGCCCTGTGTCGCGATCCGGACTCCGCCGTTCGCCGAGAAAACATAGGGATGATGATGGCCTGCGCTGCAGTAATCCAGCAGGCCTGTGCGCGTGTCGAGAATGCCATAGAAGAGCGTCACGTACATCCCATCGCTCTGCCTGGCAAGGACATTATTGACCTGACTGATGCATTCGGCGGCGGACGCTCCCTGCAATGCCGTTGCGCGCAGCAGGGTCCGTGTTGAAGCCATGAAGAGAGCCGCCGGAACGCCTTTACCGGAGACGTCCCCGATCACAAAAGCAAAGCGGTCCGAATCGATCAGAAAGTAGTCGTAGAAATCCCCGCCGATCAGCCGCGCGGGTTCCATCTCCGCATAGACTTCCAGGTCGTTCCGCTCCGGAAACGGCGGAAACTTCCGGGGCAGCATGGATTGCTGAATCCGGTTGGCAACGCTGAGTTCACTCTCGATGGAATCCAGCTGTTTCTGCGCCCGATGACCTGCCCTCAGACCCTCCATCTCGTGAATCGTCTTCTGAAGGGTGATCTCGAAATCTTCGAAATCGATAGGCTTGGTGAGGAAGTCGTAGGCCCCGCGGTTCATCGCGATGCGGATATTCTGCATGTCTCCGTAGGCGGATACGATCACCGTGCGCAACAGCCTGTCCATCGCGCGGATCCGCGAGAGCAGCGTCAGGCCGTCCATCACGGGCATGTTGATGTCGCTCATCACGATGTCGATGGTGTTATCCTCGCGCAGCCGTGCCAGAGCTTCTTCGCCGTTGAGCGCGAATTCAAAATTGAATCCACGATCGCGAATCTGCCGCCGGAAGCGCTGCTTAATGAGCAGCTCGACATCCGGTTCGTCGTCTACGACAAGAATCTTGTAATCCGTCGCCATTTTTATCTCCTCGGAATGGTAATGATGAATTCGGCGTATTCCCCGGGTTCGGATTCGACGCGGATCTGTCCCCCGTGCTGCTGCACCACTATTTCGTAGCTCATCGACAGCCCCAGTCCCGTACCGGAACCAGCTGGCTTCGTGGTGAAGAACGGTTCGAAGATCTTCTGCCGGATATCTTCGGAAATGCCGTTCCCATTGTCCCGTAAGCGGATTTCCACCTGATCCCCAACGTTGCGCGTGGATACGCGCAATGTGGGTTTGAAGCCCGGAATGCCGTGCTTCGCCTTCTGGTCCGCCGCGAACGCGCCGTTATTGGCGATGTTCAGAATCACCCGGCTCAGATCGTGCGGGACCACGTTCATCACCGGAATCGCAGCGTCGTAGTCTTCGTCAATCGTCACGTTGAAGTTGATGTCCTGAGCGCGAAGTCCATGATACGCCAGCTTGACATACTCGGAAATCAGGCTGTTGAGATTCGATGGCTGCATCTGGCCCCGCTGGCCGCGCGAGTGCATGAGCATCCCCTTCACGATATCGTCCGCCCGCTTGCCGTGCTCGCGGATTTTAGTGGCGTTCACATCGATGTCGCCCAGCGTACCCTCGATGAATTCAAACTCGCCCGGATCCATCTGGCCCTTTTGCGAATTGACCGAACTGCGAAGGTCGGCGATCAGGGATTTCAGAATCTCGGCAAAGTTGGTGACAAAGTTCAGGGGATTCTTGATCTCGTGCGCGATACCGGCCGTGAGCGCGCCAAGCGATGCCAGCTTTTGCTGTACAAGAAGCCGATCCTGCGTCTTCTTCAGTTCTTCGAGGGCAATGGCCAGCGCCTCGCCCTTTCTTTTTTCCTCTGCATGCGCATCCGTCAGCTGCCCGCGCGCCGCGCCCAGGTGACTTGACATTTCGTCAAACGCTCTGGCGACGTCTCCCAGTTCATCGCGCTGAACCAGGCCAATCCGGTATTCCAGGTCTCCCCCGCCCACCGTGGCGGCTCCCGCCTTCAGTGCCTTCAGACCCCGCGCGATATCGCGTGCCACCAGCCACATGACGGTCAATGCCACGATCGCCGAAAAGAACAGGGTTGAAAATGTGATCTGATCGCTGATGCGGGAGGCGGTGCGGAAATTCTCGCCGGCTGATTCCGCCAGTTGGTTTTGCTCAACCTGCAGCCGGGGCATCAGTTCCTGAATCACACGCCGGCTCAGCGGATCGGCGCGGATCGCCAGTTCCGCAATCGCCTTCGTCTGATTGACCCCGAAATTATCGTAAAACACGCGCCATGACGCACTCAGTTCTTCAAAGGACTGCGCGAACTCCGCCACAATGGCGCTGTTTCCCGAAAGCTTCCGGAACGCTGTGACGTTTTTCCCGGCTGTGCCCAACTGCTCGGCGAACTGTGCCTTCTCCGTCGGCGAAGCCCCCGCCGCGCCCGCCTCCGATGCCACCTGGCTGAGTACGCCGATTTGCTTCTGAGTATCGTTGAACGTGAGTTGGACCGACGAGAGCAGCGACTGGCGTTGAATGGCCCGGCGCAAATCCTCCACAGCCACCGAACGCCGCCCGTTGCTCCAGACATATACGCCTGCGTTGAACGCGAACAGCGTCATGATCCCCAGAAATGAAAGTATGAAGCGGCGGCGGATCGTCATTGGTTATTGGGTCGTCGGTATCACGCAAATCATGGTTGCTGAATCGGTGTGAGTATGAAGGGATGCCCGAACCCCGAAAACGGTGAAGTGCTCCCCGATCAACGCAGCGGATATGTCTTGTCCGTCGGCAACTTGCCATCGATCTTCAGTACCTTCAGCCCCTTCGGAATCTGCGTCGCATCGATAAACGCCACCGCGCCTGGAATCGCCGTGACCAATTCGCTCGCCATCTCGGTGGAGTACACGATCTTTGGCCCCGCGGAGACATCCGCCCGGAATACCTTTGAAATCCAGTATTGCCGGAACTGGGCTTCGCTCATCTCATAGATCGTCCGCAAGACGACATCCCGCTCCGGCGCGACCGGCGCGCGCATCAGCAGGACCACCCGCAGTTGCGGATTCCAGAATTGACGTTCTCCCAAAAAAAGATTTCGCACCTCCCGGAAACTCAGCCCGTCAATCGGCAAATCCGGACTGACCACGATTGCCACCGGCGATGCGGCGGCCGCGCACATGACGAATACTAACGTCAGAATGAAAGTCTTAAGAAGGCTCATATTCAGGTCCTTTTAGAATGTGAAACTCGTCTGCGCCCAGAAAAGATTGATGTTTGCCAGGCCGGGACGGTTCTGGTTCCGCCATTCGAACTTGAAGGCAGCAAAGCTCGAAATGTCATACCGGACGCCCAGGTTGGAGCCATTCACACTCAACTTGAGTCCGCTGTAGATGGCATCCGCCAGTGGCGTGTGAATATATTCGTATCGATAATACGGCTTCCAGCGTTCCATTGGAAGACGATACGCAACCTGCGCATACCACGCCTGGTTGTTGGTAACCAGACCCGTAATCGTCTGTTGGTGGTTGACGTTGAAGAATTCGGCAATAAACTCGGGCCTTTCTTTCGCCCAGACGATGTGGGCCGATTCGATCCATTCCCGTGACTCCGGCCGCCCCGTAACATCGATCTTATCGCGGTAAATGGATGCGCCTAACTGAAGCCCGTACAAATAGTCGGGCTTGATGAACACGTTCGCGAGCCATGCCTTGTTGTTATTCACGTCGCCCCAGTCCCCGGAGCGGCTCAGGACCGAGCTTCGGCCGTTCCCAAGCCCGGCGTTATAGTTCAGATTCAGGCCGCCTGCCGAAAAAGAACCTTCCGCCAGCGCCCCTACAAAATGGACAGGTATGAAGTTGCCGCCAAACTGAATCATTTCCGGACGGCTGGCAGTAGTCTGTAGCCACGAACCGTGGTGGAATTCCGTATTCCAGTAGCTGATCGGCGTGTGATAGCGACCGAACGAAAGTTTAAAATGGTCGCTCTGGTCGTAGCGGATAATGGAGCGTTCCACTTCGGCGTTAAACCCCGTTGCCGGGGGCGACCCGGTGCCGGCATCGGTTCTTGCTGTCAGGCTGAGTTCTCCGAAATAGGCAACCCGCGAGGAAAGCGCTGAGCTGAAGTGGAGGATAAACTGCCCCTCGTTAAAGCCAGGGTGCGTGCCGGGCTGATCGCTGGCGGAATAGTTGATGTCTCCAAATCCGGATAGTTTCAGCGACGGATAAGAGGTTGCGGGTTCCATCGTTGTGCCGTGGTCGTGTCCCGCTGCTGCGGTAGTAGTGGTGGCTGCGGGCGTCATCGGCATCGTCACGGAGGGAGCCGCGGGCGCGCTCGCTGCCAATTGCCCGGGCCGCACCCCCTCCAGTTCGGTCACTCGTTTCTCAAGTTGATCGATCCGTTGCAATAGCTGTTGAATCATCTCGGCTTGCTTCGTCGAATCAGTAGCCTGCGCCTGCAGAACAGCCGATAGGAAGAGAAAAGTGCTCGCAAACCTTAGCCCGCGCGAAATATCCGGCAATCGAGTCATGTTAGGGTTCCTCTTTCCTTTCCTTTAATTAAAATTAAGTAAGTAAACGAGCTTAGCAAACCCCGCGTCGTTTTCCAAGCTGCAATTCGCGAGGCGGAGTTGCGTTACGCGCTCAATGGGCCATACCAACCCTGGACGACGGGACGGAGATTTAGGAGACGTTCGGCGTTGCGGTGGGTGAGCGTTGCAATGTCATCGGGGCTGAGGATCTCCGGGAGGCTATCGAGAAAGGCGCGACCGCTGGCGTTGGCGGCGAAGGGGTAATCGACCGAGAAGAGCAGGCGATTTATGACAACATTGGCATCGGCAAAGCCACCGGAAGTCCGCGCCGCCGCTCTGCTCCGGACCGCACGGATTTACCGCGAGCAGGGTCGATGGGCCGACGCGCTGGCGTCTTTAAAAGAGCTCTCCGGCTTACGGGGTGTGACAGTGGAGGGACTTCCCGCAGACCTGGTCGCGTGTCAGGCGCGCCTCCTGATCTTCGAACAGCAACGACGCAGCGGCGACGCCCGCGCGGAGGCCGTGGCGCTGCGCGGCGTCCCTGTAAGCCATCCAGGCTTCCTCTTCCTTGCCCTCGTTTATTTGCTCGGTTTTCATGCTTCTGCTTGCCGGAATACTTTCCCGCACCTTCGATGATGAAAATGCCCGGTTCGCTGCTGAACAGCCTACGAATCGTAGCGGTACTCCACGCCCATAAATCAGCCTGGAGACTGAGACAGCGGAACGAGAAATTCCAGGTCTGGCGATCAAAGAAGTAGGGTTGGCCGATGCCGTCTTAACGTTGCAACGCTCGGCACGGCTGGCAAACCAAAACTTTTGCATCGTTCAGCACCGGACCACCGCACAGTTTGCAAACTTTTTTGAGCGAGAACGCCTTGTCCGTACTGGCAAGTGTCCAGCGTTCGGCGGGTGTCAGCTTCTCATATGCAGTCTTCATCAGAAGGGGATGTCTGAATTGGTCGCCTTCTTCGTGGCTTTCTTTGCTGCCTTCTTTACAGCTTTCCTTGCCGTCTTCTTTACGGCTTTCTTCGTGGCCTTCTTTGCAGCCGGTGCCGGTTCGGTCGTCACCTTTTGTGCGGCGTGAAACTTTGCCCATCTCAACTTCTGGGCTTTTGCTATTCCTGCCCTGGCTTCCGGCGACAGCTTGCGCTTCTTTCTCGCCTTCTTGACTGGGGATTTTGACGGGACCGTGGAAACTGATGGGGTCGTTTTGGCACCACCAATTTGCTCGGTGATGTTTGCTATTAACGCTTCAATTTCGGCTTTGCCTAGTTCCCAGAAGGTTCGCGGCGGCGAGACCGGCAGAATATACGGTCTTATGTTTAGCCACGAGATTTCGGACCGCGGCAGGGTTGGGTCGGCTCATGCCAAAGGCCGTTTCGCGGGTCCTGTAATAGACACCTTTGCTTAACCGTTCGAGCTCGCCCTCGCGCTTCAGGCGCGACAAAGCCTGGGCAACTGCCATGAAAGAAAATTCCCGGAAATCATCTGGCCGCCACAGGCGCTCTCCCCCGTGCTCAATACGCTGACGAATCGACGACATGATGTGGCGCGATCCGGTCGGCGACGTTTCCTCTCTCATGCCCCGAGTATGCTTTTTGCGGAGCGTCCAGTCAAGTTTTTGTGCTAAAAAACTTGACATCGTTTGAAGAAATTCCTGGAGAATCCTTGCTCCCGTGAGCGTCCGAAAGGACCATATGAAATTTATTCCGTTTATTCCGTTAAGGATGCTTTTCGAAATCGGCCACGAGGAATCAATGAGTTACGTTGCCATATATCAACGCCTTGGACGCATAAGTCATTTATTTACAATCGAAGGGTAATTTCCCAAGCTGGACGTCGCCGGCCCGTTGCACGTGCCTGTTGAGGCCCCGCAGGCCAGCCAGAACGCCCGGTCACCGCACGTTCGATACGCCAATACCGCGTTGTCCGCCGGACCTGCGGCCCGCGGGGCCGGAATCGGCTACCGCTCCACGAGCCCTCTACCGACTGGCGCCTTACTCGAAAGTCCCGAGCTTGGATAAGAAACCAGGTTGAATCTTGGCGTCGCGCTGGAGCTCGACAAAGGCACTGATCGCAGCCTGGCCTTTCAACCCGAGACGATCCACGATATCGATGACGGCCGCATGGGCATCCGGAACAACGAAGGCGGCCAAGATCAGCTCGAATGCGGGATACTTACCCGCGTCCTTGATCCGCTGAATGTTATTCCCCGACGGAGTGGCCATTATGATCTCCTTTCCAGTTTACTCGCGGTGGTTGCGGCATGTGGCGACCCGGGAATCACAGCACTCACCGCACCCGCATTCCACGTCGGCCGGCGGCGTTTCCGGCCCTGGCCCGGGCCGGGGGCCGCCGGCCAGAACGCCTGGCACCACGCGTAAAAGCCGCTACACGCCGCTCTCCGCCCGGCCCGCGGCCCGCGGGGGCCGGGAACCGGCCAACCGCTCCACGGGCCTTTTACCGAGTTATTCGGGTCTTTGAGCCACCCCTACCTTTCCGGATTTCACCTACGCGGAAGGGAACTGGGTCACGATGGACTTGTTCATGGATGACGGCGTGGTCGAACTGCTGCTGCCCGATCGCTCCGCCGACAAACACCCGCCGGATCTGGCAAGGCTGGTGGGAGCGCGGGTTTCCGTTCACGCGACGGTAGCGGAGTCTCTGATCGAATCCCGCGTGAGACTCTACATCCCGGGCAGCGGCCGGAGCCATATCCAGATTGACCCACCATCGGAAGGCAATACCACGCCCCCCAAGGCTCTTTCGGTCGCTCAGATCTATAAACCGTGGGGCCGCGCCGCCTGGGGCGACCGCGTGCGAACCGCCGGAATCATCACCTACCACAACGGCATGACCTTTGCCATCCAGGATGGCCCGGCTGGGGTATTGGCTTCCACGCGGGAAGACCCGGGCCCGCTCGCTCCCGGAGACCGGGTGGAAGTGGTGGGCTACCTGGCCCCGTCGGAACCGGCTCCTCGCCTCACCTATTGCTCGTTCCGTAAACTGGGTCCCGGCCCCCCCTGGAAAGCGGCGCGCGTCACCGCGCAGGCGGTGCTGGCCGCGGGAATGAACGCGCAGATGGTGGAAGTGGAGGGCACGCTCACCGCTTCGGCCTACAAGCAGGGGAGGTTGCAGTTGACATTCGAGGCTGGGAATGTCCGGTTCAACACCGAGCTTGCCGGCGAGGGTGTTGCTGCCGAGCCCGACATGGTTTCCGGAAGTGCCTGGAGGATCACGGGATTAGCGTTGTTGCAGCGCGATCGTCCGGGCGCGGGGTTTTCCACCTTCCGTCTTCTGCTGCCATCGGACAAGGAACTGGTACTGACCCACCGGGCCTCCGCGCTCACCTCTTCCCGGCTTCGTTACGCTCTGGGAATCTCAGTTGCCCTGATCGTCATGGCGGCGTTGGGCATCCTCACACTCCGGCGCAGAATCCGGATTCAGACTGCGATCATTCGCGAGCGCCTGGAAAAGGAGGCCGCGCTCGAGCAGCGTTACCGCGATCTATTCGAAAATGCCAACGATGTCGTGTTCTCTTACGATCTCACTGGAAGGCTGATTGCCATTAACGCGGCTGGGAAACGCCTGCTGGGCTACTCCACCGAGCAATTCACGCAATTGGACCTCGTGGAACTGGTGGTTCCCGAGCAGCGCGAGAGCGTGCGGCAGAGGCTCGAAGCCCTCCAGAGCGGGCTCGCGGTTCCGCCCTTCGAGATGGAGATTGCCACGGCCCACTCCCGAGCCATTCTGGAAGTCAGCGACCGCATCGTCAAGCAGGTCGATGGCTCCCTGATAGTGGAGGCAATCGCCAGGGATATCGGTCAACACAAGCAGGCGGCAGCCGAATTGCGCGAGGCGAAACTCCTCGCGGAAGCATCCAGCCGGGCCAAGAGCGAGTTCCTGGCCAACATGAGTCATGAGATCCGCACCCCCATGAACGGCGTGCTCGGCATGACCGAATTGGTGCTCTCCACGCCGGTCACTCCCGACCAGCGCGAATGGCTGGAGATGGTCAAATCTTCGGGCGCCGCCTTGCTCACGATCCTCAACGATATCCTGGACTTCTCCAAGATCGAGGCCGGCAAATTGGACATCGATCCAGTCTGGTTTTGCCTCTACGACAGCATTTTTGAGGCGATCCCGGCGCTTGCCTTCCAGGCACACCAGAAGGGCCTGGAACTTACTTGCGAAATCCATCCCGACGTGCCCGGGCACGTCCATGCCGACCCCGTCCGCATACGCCAGATCCTGGTCAATCTCCTGAGCAACGCCATTAAGTTCACCGACCAGGGGGAAGTCGGGCTGGAAGTGACGGCCGATCTGCGAGAGCAGGACCAAATCCTGCTGCACTTCACCGTGCGCGACACCGGCATAGGCATCCCCGTAGACAAGCAGAGAGTGATCTTTGAGCCCTTTTCTCAGGCCGACGGCTCAACCACGCGCCGCTTCGGCGGCACCGGCCTGGGTTTGACGATCTCGTCTCAATTGGCGTCGCTAATGCATGGCCGGATCTGGGTGGAGAGTAACCAGGGCGAGGGTAGCTGCTTTCACTTGTCCATTCCCGCGGGCACGATGAACGACTCGCCGACGCTGTCCGCCGCCGAACTCGCGGGCCTGGCCGGCATGCCGGTGTTGGTAGTCGACGATAACGGCGCCAGTCGCCGGATTCTGTGCGAAATGCTCGCCCGCTGGGAAATGAGGCCCGCGGCGGCTGCCGATGGAAAAGAGGCCTTCCTCCTGCTTCGCAATGCCGAGCGAAACCAGACGTCATTTGCCTTGGCGCTGATCGACGCTGCGATGCCCGGCATGGATGGATTCGCCTTGACGGCGCAGATCCGCCACGACCCAGGCCTGGTTGGACCCATCATCCTTCTGATGAGTCCGGCCCCTCGGCCGGACGACGACGCGCGCTGCCGAGAACTGGGCGTTGACACCCACCTCACCAAACCGGTCGGAAGGACCGGGTTGTGGAAGGCCCTACGGAAAGCCTCTGGCGAGGCGGTTCCACGGGAGGACCACCGACCCGCATTCACCAAACGCCAGGATCGCCAGGGACCACGCCGGCCACTGTGCGTGCTCGTAGCCGAGGACAATCTGGTCAATCAGATAGTGGCGGTGCGCTTGATTGAGAAGCGGGGACATTCGGTCGTGGTCGCCGCTAACGGTCGCGAGGCGTTGGCAGCGATCGAAAGGTACGACTTCGATCTGGTGTTGATGGATGCGCAGATGCCCGAGATGGATGGATTCGAGGCTACCGCCGTCATTCGTGAAAGAGAGAAGCTCACCGGCGGTCATCTCCCGATCATCGCGTTGACCGCGCATGCCATGGCCGGGGATCGTGAGCGATGTCTGGCTGCCGGCATGGACCACTACCTGACCAAGCCGATTCAGCCGGTTCAATTGTTTGACGCAATCGAAGAGATGACCTCTACCGCACCGCCCTGCGCAACCGCCGAAGCGGCGCCCCCCGAGTTCCCGACACGTGGACCCCGGTAACCGCCGGCGCCCGCGAAGTGCACGTGCGCATCTCCTGCCCGCCAACTATTTCTCCTTGTTTCTACGGCGTGGATACGCCCACGCGTAGCGAGTTGATCGCCTCCAACCTTGATGCGGCAGACGTTCGAGGTGGCCTCCGGAGCCAGGAAGTTAAACCGCGTGGGAAATCCAGATGGAAATGCCGGTCGCGAAATCAATACGATCCTT
>OBLU010005421.1_pt1 | contig 11428 bp, 6 predicted proteins | sample 1518681 | NCBI WGS metagenome assembly OBLU01 (sample SAMEA3539304, study PRJEB22396) | soil metagenome | biome: tundra; feature: field; material: soil | place: USA | collected 2010-05 | depth 0.15 m
GTGCACCACACCACCGCCTCGCCCCGGCGCTGCCGCTCGGCCCAGGCCGCCATGCCGGCAATCGCCGTGTCGTGGCACGGAAACAATTGGGGCCGGATGCGCCGGTAGTCGTCCATGTTCGCAACGATCCCTTCGACGTGATGCTGCGTCGCCTCGATCGTCGGGTCGGTGGTGCTGAACCAGTATTGCTGGTAGGGGTCCAGCCCGAAGTGTTGGGCGATCTCGAATACCTGGCTGAACCTCAGCTCGACCGGCAAGCCCTCCTGATGCCAGCGGCGGATGGTCTCGTCCCACCACATGGCCCATTCCCAGCGCGGCAGCCGGTCCACCGGCTGGAAGTTCATGACGGCCCGGAAGCGTTCAACGTGGTTCATGGTGTGGAGTGCGGTTGATGGGTGAATGGTGCCTGATGACCGGCAACTGATAACTGGTCACTGATCACTGGTGACTGGTTATGCGGAGTTTTGGATTGAAAATATGTCAGCGCCACAGCGGCAGAGAATCAAACCGTGATGACGGTGTCAAGGCGGTGCCCGTCCATTGTTGCGACCTGATGACGGGGGCGGCAGTGGGTTGCGGCAAGGTAAGCCTGAGGCGACAGCAAGCATCAGGTCCCTTTGCTTTCGCGGCTGTATTCTCATTCGCCCGCCCCAAAGATCCCCCACTCCCGGCCATAGGCCACCAGGCTGCGGTCGTCATGTACACCCAATTTCCTGCGAAGGCTCTTCCGATGGCAGGCGACCGTCTCCGCAGAGATGTCCAGGTCTCTGCCGATCACCAGGTCACTCTGCCCTCCCGTGACGCGCTGTAAAACCGTCAATTCGCGATTGGTGAGCACCTTCTGAAAAGCCTCGGGCTCCGTCAACCACTCCTCTCTGATCCTTTGGAAAGACGGACTGAGGAATCGGCCCCCCTCCACCAGGAGGTGAATCACCTTGCTCAACACCTCTGGCTCGATGGTTTTGTCGATGAACCCCTGCACCCCAGCGCGGCCCGCCCGCCAGGCGGTATGCGGATCCACCCGCCCCGTCATGATGATCACAAGGGTTCCGAGCAGTTTGTCCAGCAACCGCCTCGCCAGCGTAATGCCATCCCCGTCCGGCATTTCAACATCCACCAAAGCGAGATCCGGAGGCGTCGTCAGGCACAGTTCCCAGCCCCGGTTGCCGCTCTCGGCATAGCCCGCGACGCTCAGCCCGGGATTCCTTTCCAACCACGCCCCCAGCGTTTTGGCGAAGAGAATCTCGTCGTCAATAATCACCACCCGAATGGGTTTGCCAACAGATGAATTCATACAAGCCTTATGCGGCCCCACTCTCCAGCCTGTCGCACCAGGACCGGGGCGGCGTTCGCTGGCGCCCAATTCTTAGGCCGAACGCCGTAAGGAGTCAACTACCCTTAGAAGGGTAGTTTTTCCGTTCGCTCATTATGCGGGCTAAGCGCACCGTGTTAGCACGTACAAAAATCATGATGATCTGCAGTCCAATTGCGGCGAACCGGCGAAGAATGCCGGGCAACGAAAAACGCCGCTTTGCGTCGCGTCTTCCTGGGCGACCGAAGCCGGCTCTGTTTATCCATCATGCAGAACCACGACCTGAAAGAACGCCGAGCTGCTAATTAATATGAAATCTCATCTAAAGTGGTTGCTGATCGGGATGATGCTGGCCGCGCCAATGGCGATGGCGCAGACCTCATGGAAGGGCACGTCGAGCACTACCTGGGGCACCTTCGCCAACTGGACCGCCGGGGTGCCAACCGCCAGCCTGGATGCCATCATCGGTGATGCCAATTTCACCGGGGCAAACCAACCCAACAGCAGCTCGACCTCTGTCTGCCGCTCGCTCACGCTGGGCACGGGCACAAAAGTTTCCACTCTCACGATTTCCAGGGGGATGACTGTTTCCGGGAATGTTACCATTGGTGCCAACGGCCAAATCTCGCATACGTCGAAATCGACTTCTCTGGTGATCAGTCTTGATCAGTCTTTCTGGGAATTGGACGAATTCCGGGTCCTACGCGGGCTCCAGCTCAAAGAGTACCGTGACCTTTAGCGGCACGTCGCAGTTGATTGGCGGCAGCACGGCCACCGGGTTCAGAAGCCTGACCATCAGCGCCGGCAGCACCACCACTCTCGCCAGCAACATCAGCGTGACCAACTCTTTATCCATCAGCGGGACGCTTGATCCCGGCGCCGGTTCCGGGTTTGTCGTGTCCGGCGCCGGCACCATGAGCGTGGCTTCCGGTGGGCAATTACTGGTTCGCGCAACCACGTTTGCCGGCAACTACGCCACGAGCGGCAGCAAGACATTGAGCTCGGGGAGCGCGGTGAACTACGCCGCCAGCGGCAATCAGACCGTGGAGAATACGCTGACCTACCCCACGCTCCGCATCAGCGGCAGCGGCGTGAAAACACCGGCGGGCAACTTGCCCAGCCTTTACTCTTCCTCCGCTTCCCAAGGCAACATCTACGTGGACGCCGGCACGCTTGATCTCTCCTCCTACACCGCCAATCGTGGCACGAGCATGGCCGGTGGAACGATCAGCGTTGCCGCGGCCGCAACGTTGAAAATCGGCGGCACCGGCACATTTCCGGCCAATTACGTGACGCACTCGCTGGCTTCGACCAGCACGGTGGAGTATGGCGGCGCCAACCAGACCGTGACCGTCGAGGTTTACGGCAACCTCACCTTGAGCGGCAGCAGCGGGGCTGTCACCAAGACAATGCCCGCCAGCGCCTTAACCGTGACTGGGAATTTCACCGCCAATCAAGCCGCGGCCACCTCGGTTGCCTTTACTGCCGGCGCGGCATTGACGGTGAATGGGAACGTCTCGCTCGGGACCGAGACCACGTTCAACGGCGGCGCGTTTTCGCATTCCATTGGCGCAACTGGACGAACAGCGGAATATTCACCGGCAGCACGAGCACGATCACCATGAACGGCGCGAACACCATCATGACCGGCGCCGGCACGAACAATTTTTACAACCTCACCATTGCCCGCTCCGGCATCACCGCCGACGCCAACACCAGCCTGAACGTGGCTGGTAATTTTGTCACTAGCGGAGCCGGCACATTTGCCCACACCGCCGGCGGCAGTGGCGCTGTGACGATGAGCGGCGCGAGCAAGTCCATCAGCGGCACGGGCATTACCTTCAACAAGCTCACCATTTCCGGCAGCGCCAGCACCGCCGCCTCGTTCACCGTCGCGGATAACCTGACGGCGAATGGTTCCCTGTCGGCCAGTGCCGGGACAATTACCTTGAGCGGGACTGGAAGAACGATTACCGGGTCGGGCACCGTGACCTTCAGCGCTCTGAATGTCCCCGGCAGCATCACCACGACCAACAATATTTCCGTGACGGGGAACTTGAGTGTGGGCGGCAGTTTCACCGCCACTGCCGGCATGTTCACCTTCGCCGGCTCAACGGCATTTAGCGGCACGGCCAATCTTTTCAATGCCACACTGAACGGAACGCTTCTAGGGATGAATGCGGATTCCATCCTGCGTCTGGCAGGAACCACCACGCTGACCGCCGGCACGTTCGATGTCACCAATCAGCGACCCAATACAATTGTCTATAACAGTGCCGGGAGCCAGACGGTGTATCCGATCACCTACGATAATCTCGAAATCGCCGCTGGCGGCACCAGGAGTGTCATCAGCAACCTCAACGTGCGGAGCGATTTCATGATTGACGCTGGCGCGGTATTCAACGGTGGCTCGGGCGGATACACGAACTATGTTCGCCATGATTGGCTGAATTACGGCACCTTCACCGCCGGCAACAGCACCGTCGAAATCGTGGGCCCGGGCAATTCCACGATTGCTGGAACGACGACTTTCAATCAATTGCGCGTGAACAAGGACGTTTCCACGCTGGCGGTCAATCTCGCCACCAACCAAACCGTCGCCACACTCGACATGGCGAGCGGTACGATGGATACCGGGACCAACACGCTGACCATCACCACCACGCGAACCAGCGGCGGCAGCGTGTTTGGCATCATCACCCGGCAACACAGTTTCTCGTCCGGCATTAGCTACGCCTTTGAAAGTCCGTCTAACACCATCACTTTCGCCTCCCTGACGAGCGTGAGTTCGGTGACCGTTGCGGTGGCCGTCGGAACGGTGAACGATTTTCCGTCCGGCGGCGCCATCAACCGGCAATACACCGTGAGCCTGGCATCGAGCGGCGCCTACAACGCCACCTTCCGCGCGCATTATGAGGATGCGGAGTTGAATGCCAACAACGAAGCGCTCATGGCACTTTGGAAGAACAGCGGCAGCGCCTGGGTCTTGTCTGGCAAAAGCGGCAACGACACAACGAACAACTGGGTGGAACAGGCTTCGCTCACCGATCTCGCCGGGCGTTGGACCATGTCGAGCGACAGCGGCGTTGCGCGCTGGAATGGATCAGTCAGCACCGCGTGGGAGACGGCGGCAAACTGGACGGTTGTGTCTGGCAGTCCCAGCCTGCCTCCTTCCACCAATGATATTGTGGTGTTGGGCACGACCACTGTCACCTATCAACCCGCCATTGTTTCCGCGGCGATGGCCAAGAGCATTTCGTTCGGGAGCGCGCAAGCGATTACTTTGACGCTGGGTTCAGGTGGGTCGCTCCAGACCATCGCCAACCTGGCCGGCTCATGGACCAACAACGCCACCCACACCATCAATGCAGGGGCGCAGGTGTTGACCGTGAGAGGCGATCTGGCGCTGAGCGACGGCGCCAGCGGACATGCGATTAATCTGAACGTCAGTTCCGGCACGGTGACTGTGGCGGCCACGCTAAACGAATCCGGAGGCGCCAACATCACTTTCACCGGCACGGGAACCTTGAATCTGGGGGGGAGATTTCAATTACGCGAGCGGAACTTTTACACCGGGGGCCGGCACAGTGAATTACACGGGAAGCGGAGCGCAGAACGTTGGCAGTGTTGCTTACAATCAACTCCGGTTCAACAAGCCCTCGGGCACGGCCTCACTTCCCGCCGCAGCCAGCGTAAACGGCAATCTGACGCTGACCAACGGGGGAATCTTCCGGCTCAACGCGGGGTTATTGGTGGCCGGCGGCGTGATGATTCAAACCAACACCACCCTGAATCTGGGAGGCTCGACCCTTTTTGTGGGCGGAGACTGGGTGTGCAACGGCACGCTCAATATCAGCGTCGGCGGCCTGGTGGTTCTCAACGGCACAGGGCCGCAATCCGTCGGCGCCTGCGCGCTAGACGAGTTTGACATCAACAAACCCTCGGGCACGGCAACCCTGGCGGGGAACATTTCGGTCAATGGGGACGCGGAAGTCATTAGCGGAACTCTGGATCTGTCCGCCTTTACCATCGGCTATACTGTCGCTGGAGCGTCGATTTCGGTGGCGGCTGGGGCGACGCTGCGGACGGCGGGCAGTTTCCCCACCAATTTCACCCTCATCACTCTAGACCCCGCCAGCACGGTTGAATACTACGGTTCGGGGAGCCAGACGGTTTCGGCGGCAACCTACGGTAACTTGATTGTGACCAATGGCGGCAGCAACCCCAAGACGCTGGCCGGCCCCGTCACGGTCGCCGGAAATCTTCTCATCGGAAGCACCGCCACGCTGGCGGCTAGCGCCAACTCCCTGACGCTGCTGGGCAATTGGACGAACAGTGGCGCATTCACAGCCGGCACCGGCACGGTCGTCTTGAACGGGACGAACAAGACGGTGGCAGGAGCCACGACCTTCAACAACCTGACGGTGCCCGGCAGTTACACCGTGACCAACTGCGACCTCACCGTCAGCGGCAACGCCACCGTCCTTGGGAGTTTCGGCGGTGGCAGCGGGACCTTCACGGTTGATGGGAATTTCTTGAACAGCGGGAACTTGTCGAGCAGCGGCACCATCACAATCACCGGCACGCGCCTCCAGACGCTCCAGATGATCAACGGCATTCAATCCGTCTCTTCCGGGACCGTCAACTTCAACGGCACGGTTTCACCGCTGCTGTACTCGACCACTCCGCCAGTGCTTGCGAATGTAAACATCAACAACACTGGTGGCGTGATCGCCGGCGCCGGGTGGACCGTTTACGGCAGATTCAAGGTTGGTTCCGGGGCGAGTTTTGACGGCAGCGTTTTCACCCATACGTTCTACGGAACGGTGACCAATAATGGCACCATGACCAGCGGCGGCACGTTCAATTTCAGCCCCGCCAGCGCCACCACTTTGACTCTGGGCAGCAGCTTCTCCAGCGCCGGGATCGTGGTCTTCAGCGGCACCAATCAAATCACGATCAGCAGCGGCGCGCTTTCCCTCGGCTCGGTGGAGGTCGCGAATACCCACGCCGCCGGCATTACGCCTGTTTCCAATTGGACGCTGGCGGGCAACTTGCAGATGGATAGCGGGACCGTCTTCCACGCGGGCAGCGGGCTGACATACACAATCGCCGGCGACGTGAACAATAACGGCACCCTGGATGGCGGTGCGAGCCTGGTAACGTTCAATGGCACAAGCGAAATCCACGGCACTGGTTCGACTGTCTTCAATAATCTGTTGGTCAGTGGCAGCCTTACCAACTTCGCTGACATCTGGGTGGCCGGCAACTTTACCAATAACGGCGCATTTGACGCCTCGGGAGTCAACCTCAACTTCACGGGCAGTTCTCCTTCCTCCCTCGCCGGCACCACGACGCCGACAACCATTGACTCGCTCGTCATCGCGAAAAGCTCCGCGACGGTCACGCTCGGCGTGAATGTTGGCGATTTGACGGGACTCACCCTTTCCGGCGGCACGCTCGACACCACAACATTCAGTTTGAGTGAAAACACGACCGATTTCGGCGCCTTAACCGTGAGCGCGGGCGCAACTTTCAAGCTCGGTGGCAACAATACCTTCCCGACGTTTACCGGCGGCGTCAATCTCAATCCGGCCAGCACGGTGAACTTCAGCGGCGCGGCGCAAACGATCCAGGCGCTCCCCTACGCCAATCTCATCTTGAGCGGCAGCGGGAACAAGACCCTGGCTACGACCAACACCATAAACGGGAACCTGGATATTAGTGGCACCGCCAAGCTTAACCTGACATACGCCAGCGGCAGTCCCAGCGCAGTCGGTTCCCTCACGTTTAGCGGAGCGCTCCAAGCTGCGGGCACTTGGGGATCCACCAGCTCATCGGCGGATAACAAGACTAATACCTACTTTCAAGGAACCGGCAAGTTGAACGTCGGGAACAGATCATTGGATCATTTTGCCGTGATCACGCCGGGCGCGCAGACGGCAGGAACCTCATTCAACATCACCACGATCACGGCCCAGGACGCGAACAACAATGCGGTGACCAGTTTCATCGGCAAGGTGGATTTAACCGAGACTGGCGATGGCGCCGGCGGCACGGTCAGTCCGTCATTGTCGAGCACGTTCGTGGCGGGGATGCTTTCGAGCCAGAGCATGGCGCTGACGAAAGCCGGCGCGGGGGCAACGATTACGGTCAGCGACCACGCGGGGACCCTCAGGAGCGGAGTGAGCGGCGCCTTTACGGTCAACCCGAGCGCGATTAACCACTATGCCGTCACCTTCTCCGCGCCGCCCTTCAACGCGGGCGTTCCCTTCAATACTATTGTTACGGCTCAGGACACCAACAACAATACGGTCACTGCCGATAGCTCAACCTGGGTGATCGTTTCGAGCACTTCGACGAACATGGGATGGGATGCCACCGGAATTGGCGAATTCAACAACGGTTTGACGTCTGGACAGGGATACTTTATTACCAAGCCGCTGACCAATGGAGTCGCGAGTTTCAGCACCAGGCATAACGTCGCCGAGACGAACCTCACCACAACGGCCAGCTCCACCGGGCCGACGCTAACCGGCACCTCGGCCGCCATCGACATTCAGACGATGACCGGCGCTTATCCCTCGAAGACCAGCGGCAATTGGGGCGACACCAACACTTGGGAAAAGTTCGACGGCTCGGCGTGGCTGGCCGCCGTCGCGGCACCCTCGTCTTCCGACGGGGTGATCACCATCCAAAGCCCCCATACGGTGAGCGTGGCCGCTGATGTCACCTTGGACCAGTTGTTTGTCCAGAGCGGCGGACAACTCACGGTGAGCAACGGCGTCACGCTAACAATCGGGAGCACGTCCAGCCCGGGCTTCGAAGTCAATGGCACGCTGCACAACGGAGGCACTCTGACGCTCAATGGCGGCAGTCATTCGTTGGTTCGGACCGGCGGTGTTCTCGAGAACTCGGGCACGATCAATTCCACATTCAGCACCCTGGATTTCCAACCGGGCAGCCCAGGCGGCAAATACCGGCATCTGTTCACCACGACGGCTGGTACGATCCCGACAGCGCAATGGGAAGCCGGTTCGGTTTGTGAGATCACCGGTTACAGCACTAACACCGGCACTCCGGGCGGGTTGGGTCAGGGCTTCTACGACTTTACCTGGAATTGCCCAAGCCAGGCCGCCGACATCAATCTGGGGACGAACCTCACTGCCGTCGGGAACAATTTCAACGTGACCAACACCGGCAGTGGCACCCTCACCCTCGGCGGCAACCTCACTGTCACCAACACCGCCACCGTAAGCGGCGAGGCACAGTTGAACTGCGTGACCTATGTGATCACTGGCGCGGCGTTCACGCTGGGGTCGGGCGGCACGCTGGGAATCGGCTCGCCCGACGGCATCACTTCCTCCGGCGCCAGCGGCAACATCCAGACCACGACTCGCACGTTCAGCACCGACGACAACTATGTTTACAACGGCACCGCGGCGCAGTCCCAGGGCAGCGGGTTGCCCGCCACGGTCAATAACTTGACCATCGCCAACAGCGCCGGGGCAAGCTTCTTCGGGACCATCACCGTCAACGGGACCTGCGCCGTCAACAGCAATTCATTATTCAACGCCAGCGGCACGATCAATGGGCCGGTAACGGTGAACGGCACGCTGGCCCCTGGCAACAGCGTCGGCACCCTGAACACGGGTGCGGAAAGCTGGAACAGCGGTGGCACCTACAAGTTCGAGATCAATGACGCCGCCGGCACGGCGGGCACCGATCCAGGCTGGAATTTGCTGAACAGCAGCGGCACGCTGACCGTGAACGCCACCAGCGGAAGCAAGTTCACCCTCAAGGTGGTTTCGCTCAGCGGCAGCTCGGCTGGCAACGCCACGAATTTCGACAACACGCAGAATTACACCTGGCTCATCGCCACCGCCTCCAGCCTGAGCGGGTTTGATGCGAGCGAGTTCACCATTGACACCAGCGGATTCTCGAACGGGAAAGGGTCAGGCGGATTCGTGGTCTCGCAATCCGGGAACAACGTGTACTTGCAGTTCGTCCACGTTACCGCCGGCCCTGTCACCGTCGGCCGCGCTTGGGGCACGTTCGTGCGAATTCCGGTGGATACGGTCCTGACCAATGCCAGTGGCGGCACGCCTCCCCGCACTCTGCAGTCCGTCACCAGCCGGGATGGAGATTACGTGCAGATCAGCGGCTCCTACATCTTGTTTGCGCCTGCTGGAAATGCGAGCCGCATCCTGGACTACACGGTGGCGGATTCCGCCTCAACACCGTTAACGGCCAGCAGCACGATCACCGTCAACGTGACCAACGCGGTCAGCACGGTGAACAGCGTCAGTTCCACCGGCGGCGGCGTGACGATGACGTTAGCGGGCCTACCGGCTTACAACTACGTGGTGGAACGCTCAAGCTCTGCCTCCATCTGGACGAGTGCGACGACGGTCCAGACCATACAAGCCCCCGCCGGCGGCGTCTGGACGTTCACCGACGCGTCTCCGCCCAATCCGTCATTCTACCGGCTCCGGCAGGGCAACTAGCCCACAACCACATCCCTGAAAATGATTATGAAACCTCTGCAAAGTCTCTTAGCGGCGCTTCTGCTGGCGAGTGCGACTATGCAGGGTGCGCTCTACACCACCACCTACAATGCCGGATTCCAGGACAGCGGAGTCATTCCTGATGGAAACCCCACCGGCTGGAGCGATACCCGGACGCTAGGTGGGATGAGCCCCGTAATCAATGACGTGAACGTCGTCATCAATGTGAGCGGCGGGTTCAACGGGGATTTGCGCGCCTATCTGAGCTACAACGGAATCTTGCTGCCGCTGTTGAACCGGGTCGGCACCGGCTCGGGTGGTACGATCCTGTCCACCTTCGGTTTCTCGACGGCTGGATTCAGCAACGTCAAGCTGGATGATGCCGCCAGCGGCGGGAGCATCCATGATGTGGCCACTCCGGGATCATCGCCGACCTATTCCTACACTCCGGACGGCGGAAGTTTGGCCTCATTCAACGGCAGCAATCCAAACGGCAATTGGACCCTTTTCTTTGCCGACATGGCCAGCGGCGGCGGCAGCGGTCCCCCGACCCTGACGAGCTGGAGCTTGGAGATTACCGCTGTGCCCGAGCCGGTAAACGTGGCGCTGGGTATTTTTGGGGGAGTCTTTCTGGTCGTCACCCTCGTCAGGAGCCGGCGGGTGCGGAATCTGATTGGCCGCTGGCGAGCCGCTTTCGTGGTATGGGTTAACGCCGTTTAGTTACCCCGGAATAATGCCAGGCTAACTGGCGACTGTTTGAGCGGGGGGTTAGATTGCAAATGCCTCGGCGCCGCAGCGGCTCGGAAACAAACCGCGCTGATGGTCTCAAGGCGGTGCCCGTCCCACAGGAACACGAAGTGAGGACAGTCGCGCGCTGCCTCCGCCGGCAAAAGCGTCAATTCCTCCCGTCCCTGGTCTAGAAAGTGCTGTTACAGAGTCCTGAATACCCATTAACAGGGCAGTTGGTTTGCAGGAATGAAAGAACGGCAATAGACTTATGAAAGCGATTCAAAAGCAGCCAGTGCGTCACGGCAACCTCCGCAGGTTCCCCAAGCTCTCGATCCCGCCCGGGTTACTCGTGCTTCGCGAGGTAGAACTCCTGGACGTGTCAGAGCGTTTCGGCCAGGTCTCCCGCCCGCACCAAATTCTCCCCCAACATCGACGGGATTGATTCGGTTAGGCCTGTCCCGCTGACGTGTCCTCTATGCAGCCAAGATTCGTGCTCGCGGGCGGCGGGCCCGGTGCGCCCGCTATCGAACAGCGGGCTTGTCCATCCGCGGCGCCAGCCAGCGAAGGACGCGGCCCGTCGAGCCCGGCAGCAAGCTTTTGCTGACGTGCCCATGCGGCAACCGCCGTCACTGTCGTGCGGGGTGGAACAGCAGCGTCAAAGCGGGATTCGCTGTTCGGCCCTTCCTTCGTCAGCGACCACCACGCGTTCATAACAACATCTCAAAATATGCCAATCGACATCCCCGATACGATGCGCGCCCAACCTCTCGGAAATCGCATCGGCCATAAAACTGCCCTGCGCCAGCCGGGACATCATAAGCATCAAGCCGGATGGCGTCGGCAGGCCATTGGCGGCAAATCTCTCTGACTTCCGCCAGGC
>OBLU010005422.1_pt1 | contig 11428 bp, 10 predicted proteins | sample 1518681 | NCBI WGS metagenome assembly OBLU01 (sample SAMEA3539304, study PRJEB22396) | soil metagenome | biome: tundra; feature: field; material: soil | place: USA | collected 2010-05 | depth 0.15 m
AGCATCGCCGGGCACGTCTCGCGCGCCATGCTATCGCGTTACTCCCACGTCCGAATGGAAGCCAAGCGGCGCGCGCTCGACGAGATCGCCGCGCGGCAAGGCGCGGCCGACGGGAAGCGCAAAGCGGACGCCGAGCGGCGGGAGCAGGGCGCGGTGAGTTCTCAATCGGCGGCAGTTCAAGTGATCGTCTGGAAAGGGAAGCGCGGGCCGCCCATACCTGAGAAGCCCGCCAAAGCGCGTCCATGATTCAGTAGATGCTCGTTATGTGCACCGTAAACGTCGCGAAGTCCATATATCCCCGCGCGAAAGTGTAGCCCTCGATGGTCGCCTGCGAATTCGCCGGCAACACAGTGCACAAATGACCATAGTTCCGGTCGAAAAGAGCATAGCATTTTGAGATCCGGGGAACCTCGGTCGCCAGCACAAGTAAAGTCATACGTCCGATTAACAGAAACGTACGGATATCACCGGATGTTCTCTTTCGGCCACTCCCGTAGGTTTTGTTGCCGAAGCCTTTACGGTTGGCCAGTACCGACGGTGAGTTGCGGCAAGGTCGCGTTTGCAGGCACGCAGACCCTCAAGCGCACCAGGTGGAAAAAGAGTCTCTTCACGTGCTCAAGACTGCGTTCCGGGGGCCACAGCATGGCCGCGCCCAATTCGCCGGCCACCTGCCCGATGGTTTTCTCTCCATTGAACCGGTTGAAAACCGCCAGGTTCGCTTCGACCGATGGAAACAGCGCCACAACCTCGCTCGCTCCCGGCAAGCGCGCCGAGACCTGGTGTTCCTCGGGAACGATCTCGACACCCGGGGAGACCCGTGGGATCAGGGCGGCGATCGTCTCCGGCGGCAGTTTGGGCAGGTCCTCAAGCTTCACATGGGGCGTGCCGCAAAGCTCCTCACACCAAACCACGGTCTCTCGGGCGAGGTACCTGAAGAACAAACGCCTTTCGTCAATGGGTGTCCGGGGTTTCATCCGTGCTCTCGCGCCGACAGGTTGGGCGGTCCCTGTTGGCAGGGCGCGTCCGCCGCCTCCAGGATCCACGCCTCGGCCAATTGCCGCTGAACCAGGCAGCGGAAAGAGGGAGTCCGCGGTGCGGCGTCCGTCACCGCGCAGCGCTCCGGGCATTCCCGCGCGCAGTGGCAGACGTTGACGCACGCGCGGCAGGCAGCCGGAAGATCCAGCGCCTTCCGGCGGATGGCGGCGATTCTCTGCGCGTCCAGCGCATACTCGCCGCGCGCTTCATCCCATCTCCCGATCGCCATTCCGGCGGCATCCGCGGCGCGGCCATCCGTGCAGAGGAAGCACGCCGTCGCCACGCCATCCGGCAACAGGTGGAGCGCCTGCCGCAGGGCGTCGCAGAAGGGGCCGTGAATCTCGTCGAGGCGCGCCCCGGAAAACGCCAGGTCGCTTTCCCGCGCACGTGCTTCGCGCTGCGCTTCCAGGAAGTGGCTCACAAACCACTCCGCGTGCTCCGGCCGGAAAGCCTCCTTCCGGAAGACCGGCTCGAAGCGCATTGCCGTTGCGCCCAGGGCCCCGTGAAGGTACCTCACGATCTCCGCTTGCAACTCCACGGTTTCCGGAGTGATGGTGGTGCGTACCTGGAACCGGCCGCCGGCTTCCCGCACCGCCCGCGCCGTGCGCGCGACGTGTAGCGACGTCGGCCCCCCACCGGCCAGTGGACGCTGCCGGTCCTGTATCTCCGGCGGCCCATCGCAGGAAATGCCGATCAGGTCGAATTCACGGCCCAGCCAGGTGGCCCGCTCTTCCGGCATCACGCCGTTCGTCGCCAGGAAACCAAACCAATCCACGCCGGCCTCGGCTGCGATCGCTCGGGTTCCTTCCACCAGGCGAATCACCGATTCCCAATCGAGCGCCGGCTCGCCGCCCCCCTGCAGCACCACGTGGAACCGCTGGTTCTTCTCCGCGCAACATCGTGCCACCAGTTTGGCCGCCCCGAGCGCGGCTCTCTCGTCGATTGGCGTAGATGCCAGCGCACGGCCCGCCGCCGCAAAGCAGTAATCGCAAGCCAGATTACATCGGTTGTTGAGGTAAATGGTGAGGCACTCGGGAGCGAACGGAGCATCCGCCAGCCTCTGCCACGCAGCGCGAGCCTCCTCAGCGTAACGCAGCAGTTCCTCCGAAAGACCAGAGGCCACGTACCCCGGCGCGTAGAACGCGCTTGAGCAGTCGCGCTCCACTCGGAAGAAGGGCAACGCGGGATCCAGCCGGTGGAATACTGTTCTCAACACCCGAGATTCACCCGCCAGTCTGCAGAACATCAGTTCGGATAGAAGTAGGCTATCGGCGGGCAACCGCCACCGCCACTCTCACAACAGCCGTTTATACAATTGCAGGTGCACACGGCACCCGTCGGCAGTGGGGTACCGCAGATCACCGAGTAGCTGCTGCCGTCCTTCGTATACAGAATGCCTTTCAAGGTGTTAGGACCCTCAGCGGGGTCCATCAGGCAGACCGGAAGCTGCTGGCCGTCCGGCAGCGACCAGAGTGGGATCGTCCGGGCTACGCCCGCGGCCAGTAGCCGCCCGTCCGGGCTGATGGCCACCGAATTTACCTGGCTAGTCTGAGTCAGGGTTTTGAGTAGAGCCCCATCCGGTAGCGACCACAGCTTGATGAAATACTCCCAGCCCGAGGCGAGCAGCCGCCCATCGGGGCTGAAGGCCACTGCCCCCACCCATTTCCCGCTCCCGGAGAGGGTCTTCAGCAGGGCCCCATCGGGCAGCGACCAGAGCCTGAGCGTACCGTCGTTGGCTCCGGAGGCCAGGATCCGCCCATCGGGGCTGATGGCCACCGAGAGTACCGAACTCGAATGCCCCGTTAGCGTCTTTTGCAGCACTCCGTCCGGCAGCGACCAGAGCTTGATAGTGTTGTCCCAGAATCCCGAAGCCAGCAGGCGCCCGTCGGGGCTAATGGCCACCGAGTTCACCGGGCTCGCATTTCCGAGGGTCCTCAGCATCGCCCCATCCGGCAGCGACCAGAGCTTGATGGTGTTGTCGTCGCTGCCCGAGGCCAGCAGTCGCCCATCCGGGCTGATTGCCACCGAGTTCACCAAGTTCGAATGCCCCGCAAGGGTCTTCAGTAGCGCCCCGTCCGGCAGTGACCAGAGCGTGACGCCCGAGTGGCAAGTGGCCAGGAACCGCCCGTCCGGGCTGATGGTCACCGAGTTCGCCAATCCCGCCAAGCTCCCCCCATCGAGGGTCTTCCGCAGCGCTCCATCCGGCAATGACCAAAGCTTTGTGACTTCGCCCGAGGCCAACAGCCGACCGTCCGGGCTGATGGCGACACTCGTAACATAGTTGGTCGCTCGCGCAGCCGCGGGGCACACCGCCGCCTCGGCACTCTTGGGTGCTGCGGCCGCGGCGGCCGCAGTCGCACTGAACAGACTCCTCCGGCTCAGCGTCCAGCCGGACCGCCCGCGCTGGATGGCGTATATCTCCGGCCGCCCTTCCGTTTTGCCGTCGGATTCCTCGGGTTCCAGCCCGTCCTCGGGTTTGTCCGATCTCATGAGATCTCCAATATTTCCACCCGGAACAGCCTCAGTTCGGATGCCAGTACGTTACCGGTATACAGGAGCATCCGCCGCCACCGCCGCCACCACCGCCCCCAGAGACGCCCACGCAAGAACAGCCAGTGCCCTTCACGCAGTTACAGGTACAGACTGCGCCGGACGGTATCGGTGTGCCGCAGGGCGCAGAGCGGGTGGCACCGTCCATAGTATACGTGGTTCCTTTCACGCTGGAATCACTTGCTGCCGGGTCCATCAGGCATACTGGAAGCTGTTTGCCATCGGGCAGCGACCAGAGTCTAATCGTCCCGTCTTGGTAGCTGCCGCACGAAGCCAGTAGCCGCCCATCCGGGCTGATGGCGACCGAACTCACAGAGTCTACATGGCCCGAAAGGCTCTTCAGCGCAGCCCCATCCGGCAGCGACCACAGCTTAATGTCTTTTCCACTGCCCGAGGCCAGCAGCCGCCCGTCGGGACCGATGGCGAGGCGGCCATACGTTGCCGGAATGGTCCTCAGCAGCGCTCCATCCGGAAGCGACCATAGGCTAATGGCATTTCTGTTTCCGCTACTCGAGGCCAGCAGCCGCCCGTCCGGGGTGATGGCAAGCGCCCCCACCAAGTCCGAATCTCCACTAAAGGTCTTCACCAGAGCCCCATCCGGTAGAGACCAAAGCCTAATGTTGACGGTAGCGCACGGGGTGCCCGCAGCCAGCAGACGCCCGTCCGGGCTGATCGCCAGTGAACTTACCGCGGCCGTCGGATGCCCAGGAATGGTTTTCAGTAGCGCCCCATCCGGCAACGACCACAGCTTGATTGCGGTGTCGAAATTGCGGCCTGTGCCTGATCCGTCGCCGCCACCGCACGAGGCCAGCAGCCGCCCGTCCGGGCTGATGGCGAGCGATGTCCCCAACGTTGAATGCCCGGACAGGCTCTTCAGCAGGACCCCATCCGGTAGTGACCATACCTTTATGCTATTGTCGTCACAGCCCGAGACCAGCAGCCGGCCGTCCGGGCTGATGGCAAGCGAATCCCTAAACATTGTCGGGATGGTCTTCAGCAGCGCCCCATCCGGAAGCGACCAGAGCTTGATGAGCTTGTCGCCGGGGTTTGAGTTCCCCGCCCCTCCCGACACCAGTAACCGCCCGTCCGGACTGATGCAGACACCGTAGGCTCCTCCATTGTGTGCGAGCGCCCATTCGGCACAGACTGCGGCTTCTGCCCGCTTGGGAGCAGCTGCCGTGGCAGCCGCGGCGGCACCGAACAGACTCCTCCGGCTAAGCGTCCAGCCCGACCGTCCGCGCTTGATGGCGTATACCTCCGGCCGGCCGGAGGGCTCATTCGACTTCATCTGGAACCTCGTCCAAGTTTCGTCGGCTCATATTCTCAGCGCTTCACCGTGATGAACACGTTATCGGGAGACTGCACCCCCCCAACGGTTGCCCTTACCCGAACGTCGCCGTCCGGAGTGGAAGTGGGTATCTGAGCCGCAATCTGATACAACCCGGCAAAGCCCGAGGCCAGGACCGCGGCGCCCAAATAGACTGGTGCGTCAACGCCCCCCACCGTGAGGGTCACCGGGGCCGTCAGATACGACTTGTCGGGTGGGGTAAGGATGCCCAAAGGAGCATCGGTCGGACCGAAGCCGCTGCCCCAAAGGACGATCCACTCACCCGGTTTGGCTGGGATGGTGGAAACTCCGCCGAATGTGCCCGCCTTCACACAAAGTGAATAGTCCGTGTGGGTCGCGACGGCATATTGCCCCCATAGGAAGAATGCAGGACTGTATCGCTGTGCCGTGGCGTTGAACGGGGCGCTCGTGATCCCTGCGTTGGTGACCTGGATCTGCACCGCCCCCGGGCTCACGTCCGGGACCACAATGTTGACTTGGCCCGGACTGACGTAGTACACGTACGCGGGCGTCGCCCCCACGCTCACGCTTACCCCACTGAGTTGTGTGGGAAGCTTCCGGTCGGTGATCGAGGCGCCCCAGTCATCCGTTCTCAAGGCAAGATTGGTTCCGTAGATGCTGACGTAAGCACCGGGGGTGATGACCGGCTGGCCTCCGGCGGCATTTAATACGGAGAGTATGGCAGGGGTGACGGGCAGGGCAAGCGGCAGCCCCACGACGCTTCGGACACGGTAGTTCAACAGGTCCGAGAACACCAGGGCGTCGCCGGCAGCCAACGCGATTCCATAGGGGCTGTTCAGTTGGGTCGAAACCGCGTTTCCGCCGTCACCGGAGTACCCAGGCACGCCGATGCCGGCGACGGTGCGGATATCGCCCGCGAGCGAGACTTTCCGAAGACGGTGATTCAAACTGTCGGCGACGTACAGGTTTCCGAGCGCATCCGCTGTGATCCCTTTGGGGAATCTCAGATTCGCTGTCTTCGCCGCCCCGCCATCCACGGCCGGGCCGAACCCACCGCCGATCACCGTCGAGATGGCGCCACCGGGAGCCACCTTGCGCACGCAGTGGTTGTAGGAGTCAGATAGATACAAATTGCCCACTACGTCCACCGTCAGTGACTGAATCAGGCCCAGCGACGCCGAGGTAGCCAAACCGCCATCCCCGAAGGGTCCGTAGCTGCCGTTGCCGACCACCGTCTGGATCTTCCCGTCGGTGGTGATCTTGCGGACCCTGTAGTTCCAACTGTCGGCGACGTACAAGTTGCCGGTCGAGTCTATCGCGAGACCCTCCGGATAGCTCAGTTGCGCAGAGGCGGCGGAGCCTCCGTCCCCAGAGAAACCGGGCGTGCCGGTGCCGGCCAGAGTGGAAACGGTTCCGGCCGGCGTTACTTTACGGATACGGCAGTTTCCCGTATCGGCAATATAGAGGTTTCCCTGGACGTCCACGGCCACATCGCGCGGGAAAGAGAATTGCGCCGCCGTCGCGGCGCCACCATCCCCGGAGAAGCCCTCCTGCCCCGTTCCGGCAACGGTTGTGATGATGCCATTCGCAATCTTGCGCACGCGGTGGTTCCGGGTGTCGGCCAGGTATGTGTTGCCGCGCCCGTCGGCCGTCACCCCGTACACCGTGTCGATTTGTGCGGATGTGGCGGGGCCATTGTCGCCGGAAAAGCCGGGGCTGCCGTTCCCCGCCGCGTTGATTACGGTCTGAGGCAGACCGGACCTGGTCGCGAGAAGCCCCGCGCCGAGGAAGCAAGGAATCATGATGCGAATCCGAATCAGTGTCCGCATAGCGCTCCTTCGAGCCCGACCAACAACCAAATAGTACAACAAGTCGCAAGATAATAAGCCCTAAGTATCGTTTTAATACGGCCCACGCCCTAGGGAAACGTGCGCAAACGGCGTATCGACGCCGCCAGGCATCCACCATTACAGCGTCCGGATTCCCGGGTCTCACAAGCCGCACACTCGCGGAACACCCCCAGACGGCGGTAGCCGGAGAATCTGGCCGTGAACCGGTTGCGCAAGGCATCCGCGTTCTCACTCTTCGGCATCGGCTCGCGAGCCAGCGCGGCCAGCGGGTAGCAGGAGACCACCTGCCCATCCGGGAGGATGTCGAGAACCGGAGAGCAGCACGCGCCGATATCGGGGGCCGCCGGCCCGAGGGCATCCAGGAAGCCCGGCGGGAACATGCACGGCACGAATCCGCAATCGAAGGATGGCTCGACCCCCGCGACCCGCGCCGTCTCCAGGAACCTGCCCAGCCGCGCCCCCACCGTCTGGTATTGGCGCGGATCGAGGAATCGGTTCGTTCCGTCCGCGGTGGGGTGAGCCAGCCCGAAACGGATCCGCCGCGACAGGCCGTGGTCGCGGACCAGATCGAGCAGGAAGGCCGGGTCGAACGCGGGGGTGTGTATGTTGAGCCCCAGTGTGACCCGTTGTCGGAGGCGAGCGAGGGCAGACGTCTGACGCAAATCTCCAGGAGCGGCATTGATCAGGACCGCCACGAGGTCTTGCGCCTGACTCTCCAGCCACTGCAGAGCCGGCTCCGGCATCAGCCCATTGGAGAAGACTCGCACACGCAATCCACGCTCCAGCGCCAGTTCCGCTAGGCGCGCGAACTCCGGGTGCAGCGTCGGCTCGCCGCCGAGCAGGCGCGCCTCGTTGATTCCCGAGCGCTCCAGGAAGTCGAGCGCCCTCTCGAACGTTGCCAGGCTCATGTGCCCGGCGCCAGAGCGTCGTTCCACGCCGGCGAAACAGTATGAGCAATCGCGATTGCACACGGTGGTGACGGAGATGTTAGCCACTGGATTCCCCGGGCGCCAGCAACCCCGCCTCCCGGAGCGCCGCCACCGTCTCCAGCACCAGCGCGTGTGCCGCCGCCAAATCGAGCGAGGCGATAGGGCACAGCTTGGCGCAGATCCGGTCGCGGGATTCGCCGCGCGTGAGGAAGTCCCAGATCGCCGCCTGCGGGTAGCCCAGCGTGGTGACCGCGCCGGTGGCGCCGTTGATGATTACCACCCCACCGGCTTCTACCGCCCACCTGACCTTTTCCGCCACACGGTGCTCGCTCATGCGCCGCCTCGGCAGTCTTCCAACCGGTCCGACGGACGCAGGGCCAGGCGCTGCATTTCTACCCGGTCCGCCATGAGTTCGTCGGCCATTCGTTCCAGGCCCAACCCATCGAGCAGCGAACACGCCGTGATCAGGCGGGTCTGGACGCAGAAATCGTCATAAGTGGTAGGGCAGCCAGGAAAGGAGTGATTGACGTGGCAGCCGCCGGCACACGTCCACCGGCAGAAGCAATCGCGGCAGCACGACTTATTGTCCACAACCTGCCGGACGCGCTCGACGTCTTCCGCCGGCAACTCGATGGCGCCGCTGGCGTCGAGCCGCCCCAGGTTGAGATTGAGGCCGCGCGCCTGCCAGTCGCACTCCAGAAGGTAGCAGGCGCTCACGCGCCCGTCGGGATGGAGGATCAGCGTGTCGTTACCAACCGGACAGAAGGTAATGCGCGGCTCGTCAGTGATGGCGGCTGCGTAGACCGGTTCCACGCCGTGGTGGCAAGCCACGCGGCGGGCATCGCGGAAGTGCGCCGCAAAAACGTATGGATCGGGCGGGCGCAGACCGGCCCGTTCCGATTCCGGCGTTGGCTGGAGCGTCTCGAAGTCGATGGAAGTAGGACGAAACTCCTCCAGAAACCATTCCACGGTCTCGGCCAGTTGTTCGACGTTGTCCTGCGCCACGCAAACGCGAAAACACGCGGCGGCGGGCGCCGCGCTCAGCACGCGCGCGGTGCTAACCACCAGGTCGAAGCTGCCTCGGCCGCCGGCCGCCGGACGGTGCCTGTCCTGAACCACGCGAAAACCGTCGAAGGAAAGGACGACAGTGTTGAAGTAGTCGCCCACCCAGAGGGCGCGTGCTTCGTTGTAGATACCGTTGGTGGCCACCTCCAGGTACGGCAGCAGGCCCTTCTCCGCGGCAGCCGCTCGCGTGCGGTGCACGGCCACATCCACCACGTCCGGAGCGGCAAATGGCTCGCCGCCGAAAAAGTGAACGTCCAGCGTCCTTCGCCCGCTGCGCGCGGCGTATTCGGCCATCCAGTCCACCCCGGCCGCTGCTAGGCGCGGGTCCATCTGCTCGCCGTGCGGCGTGGCGCCAAATCCACAATACGCGCAGGAGAGGTTGCAGGCGCGCGTCGGTACCAGCCCCAAAAACTGCGGGTCGATGGGTCCCTCGCGCGGGCGCGGCTCGGGTCCCGGTTCCCCGGCCAGCGCAGCCGCCAGTTCCTCGGGGAAATCGGTGAGCGCCGCCCGGTTCACCAGCGCCGCGACGCGATCGAGCGGCGCGAACACCAGCCACTTGTCGAAAACCGGAACCGCGAATACGCGCGCCGCCATCAGCAGGCCCCGTGGGGCGGCTGGCCGCATGCCGGGCAGACCGGCGGTTCGTGCCAGAACATGCCACCCGCGGCCGCGATTTTTTCTAGGATCTGATCCTTGGTCAACTCGCGGATTACGTGGCAGCGGGCCGAGCCGTTAAACTCGCCGCCGCCGGTGGCGGCCATCCACTTGTAATAGCAGTCGCCCCCGCAGCTCCATTTGGCAAAACAGCCGCGGCAGTGCTCACGCCGCTCCACAGCCTGGCTCCGCAAACGGTTGAGCACCGCATGATCGAATACGTAGCCACCGCCATCGGCCGCGGGGCGGCCATAGAAGAATGCGCCCGCCCAAGGGTTATCCTCACCGAAGGCCTCAAAACAGGCGGTAACATTGCCATCGGCCGAAAGACAGAAGTTGTCCCGGGAGACGCTGCAAAAGTGATTAGTAAGCGTGCCGGCACGTGCGCCCGAGAAACGCACCGTGCGCCCGCGCCCGGCCGCGCGCTCGGCCGCGTCCCGGTATGCCTCAATGAACTCGTCAGATTCCGCTGAGGCGGCCGCTGCGCCCCGACCTAGCAAGTACACTGGCTCGATCTGAATCGAGACCGGATGAAACTCCGAGCAGAGGTGCTCGACCGATTCGGCGAGGCTGGAAATATGCTCCGCGGTCACCGTCAGCCGGATACCGTAGGAGAACTTGGCCGCGTCGAGACGGTGCAGAGTGTGCAGCACCTGGCTGCTCGACCCCTTCCCAGCCGCGGTCCGCCGGCACCGGTCGTGAACCGCCGGCAATCCGTCGCAGGACAAGCTGACGCCCCCCAGGTGCGCGACGATCCAGTCGATCCGCGCATCGCTGAGAACGCCGTTGGTGGCTAGTGAGGAGCGCAGTTCCAAATTCAGCACCGAAGCCTTTTCGCGCGCATAGCCGAACGAGCCCGTCAGGACGGTCCAGTTCATCGTTGGCTCACCCCCGCCGTGGTAACCCACCTCAAGGTACGGTACCTGACGCCTGGCGGCGTTGGCGGCGGCGAAGTCAATGCCGCGCCTGGCCGTCTCCATCGTCATGAACTTCGGCACATCGCTGCCTGCGGAAGCGTAGCAGTAGGTGCAACGCAGATTGCAGGCCGTGGTCAGGAACAGAGTGACCGAGACCGGCTGGGGGTCGCCGAGGCAAGCCGCCGAAGGTGGACTCTCCGGCCCGGCGTCCACAATCTCGAGTGCGCGCAATAGCTCCACGAGCGAACCGTCAGGGTCTGCCAGCGCGTCGAACACCCCATTCTCCAGCTGCGAGATGAAGTTGAGCACCTGCGCATTTGCTACAAAGGCCGAACGCCGCGCGGGAGCGTAGATAAGGTATTTCGAGTCCACTAGCGGAATACTGAACACTTCCGCCGATAGAACGGGCACGGATCCTCCCGTCAGGCCGCGTCGATCACTCCTCTGTCTAAGGGACATTCGCCTGCTCGGACACATTGTAGCGGAGCGCGGGTCTTCAAACATATCTTCCCGTAGAATCTGCTTAGGGAAATCCTCAAGCCGCGCACTTGATGGACGAAGAATCGGGTGTTTCAGCGCGCAACTCGGGATTCGCGCCAGCCTAGCCTCGACGGGAGTCTTAGAGAGGCCCGGGGCACCACGTCTCCCGGCACTTACCAGCACAGAAGTCGGACAAATCGCGAAGTGGGCCGTTGCTTCTTCCTTAGATCCTAAACCCACGGCTGCGCTATCAATGAGGGTTGCGGGAGGGTCCAACCCAACGCCTGCACAGAGTCCCCCCAGAGGCCCCCCAATTAACTCGATAATCGGCTTTTCGCGCGTGCAAGTCCTTGTGTTTGCAACGCGAGGCGGCCATGAGCCATTCGGCTGTTTGACCGAAAGCCTGTAATCAGGCGCTCCTGTTACGAGCGACAACCCGTCTTCAGTTCGGTCGTCCGTACAGGACTTTCGCCAGGGCAGCGTAAATGGTCTGCTCTCCACCGGAAAGAGCGCAGGGTGCTGCTTGCCCATCGGGGAAATGCAGCGCCACCAAGGCATTCAAGTATTCCACCCAGCCATGGGTGGTCTTCAGCCGGGGAAGATACCGGCACCGCAGCCGATAGCCGTCGAGCATGAGGT
>OBLU010005423.1_pt1 | contig 11427 bp, 9 predicted proteins | sample 1518681 | NCBI WGS metagenome assembly OBLU01 (sample SAMEA3539304, study PRJEB22396) | soil metagenome | biome: tundra; feature: field; material: soil | place: USA | collected 2010-05 | depth 0.15 m
AATTACCGGACACGCATTCTGTTCTTCTGCGGAAAGCTCAACCTCTACCCACTATGACGTTCGAAGAATCTATATTGTGGATCGGCGAGTTGTCGTGGATCAGGCAACAGAGGAGGTTGAGCGACTACGGGAATGCCTTGGACGGGTAGTAAAAGATGAATCGCTGACTGCGCTTCGTCCCGTCGTTGCTGCTCTCGTGAAGGCGGCAACGGTGCCGGACGATTGCGGCGTCACAGTTTCCACGCTACGCGGAAAATTTGCGGATAATCATGCGTGGCATCTTGATCCGTCACGCCCGGCAATTATCGTAGGGACGGTGGACATGATCGGGAGTCGGATGTTGTTCGCTGGCTATGGTGGAGTCGGAAGGAATTGGCGGAGCCTACAAGCCGGACTTTTACTTCGAGACACATGGGTCGTGTTGGATGAAGCGCATCTGGTGCCTCCTTTTGAGTTTCTCCTGAAAGGCATAGAGCGCTATGCGGAGTTTGGGATTCCGATGCGTCCGTTTGGCGTAACTCGGATGTCGGCAACGCTTGCCACAAACCACACTGACGATTCCTCCAAAACTGCAACCAAGGAGGAGCCTCTTTTCAGTTCCGCAGACACGGACGACTCGCGAGTTGCGAAACGATTGAATGCACCGAAATCGCTACGATTCGTAATGGCGAAAGCGGCGGCGCCAAACAAACCTGCGGAAAAGCTGATCACTATGGCTGAAGCAATGGCGCACGAAGCCATTGCACTCGCAGACGGGAACAATGCGGTGGTTGTCTTCGCTGATACGGTTAATTTGGTGAAAGCCATAACGGGCGCGCTCGAAAAAGGCATCGCGAAAGACTGGCCGAACCGCGTCTTGATGCTGACTGGCGAGATGCGTGGGGCTGAACGGGACACGCTGGCGAAAAACGAAGTGTTGAAGGCGTTCTCGCCGAAGCGAGATCGCAACGTAGCAACAATGCCCGCATTCCTCGTGGCAACCGCTTGCGTAGAGGTCGGGATGGATTTCGATGCGAACCACGCTGTCTGTGATGCGGTGGCACTTGAAAGAATGATACAGCGTCTTGGCCGGGTGAACCGGCGCGGTGAGACAAATGCCAATATTCATTTGGTGCTCTCCTCGGAGGTTACTGCGCCCACAGGGGACAAGATTACAGACATCGCCCCGGCGGATGCCAGTGTCTTGATGCTCCGGCAACTCCCGGCAAGCAAAGACACATTCAATGCCAGCCCGGCCGCATTGCGGGCGCTTGATCTCACATCGGCTCTTGCTAGGCGCGTTTTTTCTCGGCCGCCCGTTTCTCCGCCGTTGGACGAAACGCGGCTCGATGATTGGTCGCTCACATCCCTCCGTCTGGACGAGTTTCCACGCCCGAAGGTGAGCTATCCATGCGGAGATTATCTTTCGCAAAGCTATAACAGGCCCGCTTGTAGTAGGTCGTGGGCGTTTTGCTGGTTTTGGCATCCTGCTTCCAAGTGCATGAGCGCACAGCATCCATTCGCAACCGATCAAAATTATGAATGACCAAGACGCGCCTACTTCGACCCAAAATCGTTTAAGCGAAACAGAATCGTCACTGACGCCGAGGGGTAATTCGCCCGACAAATCCGGGCCTAGGTCTAGTGATTTAGCAAGGCTGGAACAAACGCGCAAGTTCGCGACCGAAATAAAGCAGTTGAAAATCATGGTGCGGATTGCGCCAGCCGAATCACAGCCAGCGGCTGAAGTTGCTGCGCCGCTAGTCTCGAATCAGACGCCGCTATCACAAGAGATTTCAGAACGTAAATTGCGAGCTGATTCGGAACCGCAACAAATTCCCGCGCGGATGTTGAACGAGTTCGTTTATTGTCAGCGGCTGTTCTATTACGAATTCGTCGAGGGTGTTTTTGTCGAGAGTGTGGATACGTTGCGTGGCGGTGCAATTCACCAGCGGGTTGATTCGGGCAATGGTGCTTTGCCAAAAGCCAAACGGAAGGCCGAAGTTGATAAATCGAAAGCGGAGGTAAAAGCGGCGGAAGCTGAATCAACAACCAAGGAGTCAGCAGCACAAGACGCAGAACCCGAAACGATCCATTCACGTTCTGTGCAAATGGGTTCAGAGCGGCTGGGGGTCGTTGCAAAAATGGACTTGGTTGAAGTGCAAGTCGCACAAGCCAATGCCGCTGCCGACGAAGCCGGGGACTTGTTCAGTGCGTTGGAGGTCTGTCCGGTGGACTACAAGACGGGTGCTCCCAAAGAAGGAGAAGATGCCAACGAATTGTGGGACACCGACAAGATGCAGCTTGGGTTGCAAGCCCTGATTCTGCGTGACAATGGTTATACCTGCAACGAGGGCGTCATCTATTACCGCGCCACCAAGCAGCGCGTTCGCCTGCCGATTACTCCCGAACTTGAAAACTGGATTCTGCAAAACATTGCCGAAGCCAAGCGGATCGTTACCGGGCCAATTCCCGCGCCACTTGTTCATTCACCGAAGTGCGTGCGTTGTTCGCTCGCACCAGTCTGTCTGCCGGACGAAACGCGGATGCTGGCACAAACCACCGTGAAGATTGATGTCAGTGTTGAGGAAAAAACCACTGATAGCCCGCGACCCACAGGCGAAGCTCCGCGAAGATTGATTGCCGCGCGAGACGATAACCGTGCGCTTTATTTGAATACGCCAGGCTATCGTGTGGGCTGCAAGGACGAGGTGTTGGTTGTCAAAGAAAGGGACCGGGTCATTGAGGAAGTGCGAATGCGAGATGTCTCGCATGTGGCCTTATTCGGCAACATCCAAATCTCAACTCAAGCCATTCAATCGCTCTGCGAACAGGAGATTCCAGTCACCTATTTTTCAATGGGCGGCTGGTTTTATGGAATTACTCGCGGCCATTCGTTGAAGAACGTGTTTCTTCGCATGGAACAATTCAGATTGGCACGCGATGAAATGACGTGCCTGTCGCTCGCGCGACAGTTTGTGCATGGCAAGATTCGCAACCATCGCACACTGCTGATGCGAAATCATCTGGAGCCGCCAGACGCGATTATTGGGAAACTCAAACGGGCATCTGAAGATGCGCTGATCGCAACTTCCATCGAGGAACTTCTTGGCTTCGAGGGTGCGGCCGCGAGCCAGTATTTCCAGCAATTCAGTGGCATGGTCAAAGTTGAAGACGACTTGCCCGGCCTCGAAATGCCAAGCAAAGACTCCAAGCAGCTTGCATTCAACTTTAACTTTACCAACCGCAACCGCCGTCCACCAACCGATCCCGTCAACGCCATGCTCTCGCTGGCTTACAGTCTGTTGTCAAAGGATTGCACACTGGCCGCACTGGCGGTAGGTTTTGACCCTTACTTGGGATTCTACCACCAGCCGCGTTTTGGACGACCGGCATTGGGTTTGGATTTAATGGAGGAGTTCAGGCCGCTCATCGCGGAGTCCACAGTATTGAGTTGCATTAACAATCGCATTGTCACGGAAAAGGACTTTGTGCGTGCCGGCCAGGCGGTGAATCTTACCGCGCCGGGGCGCAAGCGTTTTTTCCAGACGTATGAGCAGCGCATGAGTTCGCTCATCACGCATCCGTTGTTTGACTATAAAGTCAGCTATCGTCGGGCACTGGAGTTGCAGGCACGGTTGTTGGCGAAAACGCTGACGGGTGAAATCGCTGAATATATTCCTTTAATGACGAGGTGACTCATGCGAACGACCTACTTGGTTTGCTACGACATCGCCGATGACAAACGGTTGCGAAAGGTATTCAAGACCTGTGGAAATTTTGGCGACCACTTGCAATTCTCGGTGTTCGAGTGCGATCTAAATCCATCTGAAAAGGTTGAACTGGAAACAGCTTTGGGCGAAATTATCAACCACGCCGAAGACCAGGTGATTTTTGTCGGGTTGGGACCGGCAGAGGGGCGAGGAGACCGGGTGATTACCGCGCTCGGATTGCCCTACACGAAACTGGATGCGCCGTGTTATGTGGTTTGAGAAGTTCGTGTTCTTTGACAATTTAATCCGCGAGCGGTGGGGTGATGCCAAAAACCCCACCCTCGCTCGCATGACGTAAACACCTCAAAATACGCTGATAATGACGAGACGACCAGACATGAGAAGCACACAGACATTCAGAACAGTGCAGGCTGTCGCAATCAAAGTGTTGCGAGCCTGCGCCAGAAAGAGTAACAGAAGAGCTATCTCCGCGCTCAATCGAGTGCGGCCCCGTTGAAGCAAAACGTCGCGCCGACGCCGACGTAGATTTTGGGCTGATCTCCGCGCTCAATCGAGTGCGGCCCCGTTGAAGCTAACCGATGCCATTCCTTGATCACAACCAACACCGCGCCATACCAGACATGTTGCAACTCAAAGATCATTTGCAGATCATTCTTGCCATCTTGTAAACGAAAATGATGCCCCTCCCGCTTCTTTATACGGATGATGGAAGCACGATTGGTTAAATCCCGGGTCGCCTCAAAACCATTGGACGAAATGAAAATGATGAATTTTGCCGGATCAATCATCATTTGAGCCTGGCCGTAAGTGCGAGCAGGGTATCCAGTGCCCGCCGTAAAAAATGATTCAAAAAACTGGCTGTCCAGTTTCCCCCGCACATTGTCGAACTGGATGAAGGTGCGGCTTTTGACGAGATGATCGCTGAAAGTCTCCTCCATCGAATCCACACCACCGACTTTCTTGGTGACGACGGCAATATTTTGATTGTAGAGCGCCGCCACCATCTTTTGCCGATAAGTTTTGCCGGACTGGCTCGCATTGGCTTCGGCGACATCCACCGGCACCGGTCCACTGATTAATCCGCTCAGCTTCAGCGCCGGCGTAAGCATTGAAGCGATGGCCCGTGAACGATCGCCTGGCGTCACGAAATCAAAGCCGTCGAGCAGTCCGGTGAGAAATTCAACCGCCTTCTCCAACTCCATCTCTACCGGCGTTTGCGCACCATCCACAAAACACCCTGTTTCCTCGTCGTAGCCGTTCCCGAGACTGCGCAACACCCCGTCTTTTCAACCAGCAACGGGCAACGCGATATAACGTTGAGTTTAGGCAAAAGATTCCGGCATTGTTCGCTATTCACGTAAACCTCAGCCTGCGCTTTGCTAATCGTCGTGGGTGTGGCTGGATCATGTGGCGTTCTCCCCGGCTTGCAGAACGCCACATATTTTTCGAAGCGTGACTGGGCGGCCACCGGTTTCAGCACTTCAATCGAGTGCCCATTGCCCTGATTTACCAATTCTACAACCGCACCACCCCGGTAAAACAATTCTTGCCTGGGTGCAATCGCCGCGAACAACTGCCGCGCCGACTCGGTGTGCGTGATGCGTCCGCCTGGCACCAGAACCGTTGGTTTCGGCTCAGGCGCAGCCACCGGCGCACGACCCTGACTCGCCAAAAATGTTGAGGCAGCTTCCTGCGCTGGTGACGGATTGGAGTCGGGCATGGCCAGAGCATAAAAAAGCTGAACCCCCGTCGCAACACAAAGCCAACGGAATAAACGGATGAGCGGAGCTTTACGCGGCCATCGGTTCGCACAATCGCAACCCTTTCCAACCACATTGCTGCACTTGGCTCTCAACTCTAATCAAATCGTTTCGCAAAGCCCAAGCCATATTATTCGCATATCAATTCCACCAGCGTCACTTCACCTCTGCCCGGCTCAAAACGGCTCTTGCTCAATTTCCGCCCACTTCCACATTGCCCGACACCGATCATCATCAATGTTTGCTCGGGTTTTATGCGGGGGAGTGGCGTTGTAAAATAGTCATTTATACCAACTTCCATCGCTTAAAAATTCTGCACAAGTTTCGCTTGACAAGAGTATTTGTATGGTTTATAAACGAAACCATAAGCCATTGGAGAGTGAATTCCGGATGTTTTATGGGTTCGGGTCAAAAGCAACAGGAGAGGAATATTTATGGATGACCACGGCAAAGGACACGGCGAGCGCAAACTGATGATGGCCGCGAGAAGGGCCAATGCTGCTTTCTGCCAAAGACATTTTTAACATTGCAACGAATGATAGAAAATTCAGCCAAAGGAGAACGTTATGGCCAAAGTCATCTACAACGGAAACGGCAACACGGGCGGATCGGTTCCCGTGGACAGCAACAACTACGCGGCTAACGCCAGCTTTACTGTTGCGGGGCCTGGCAGCTTGAGCCTGGGAAGCAGCCCTTACTTCTACTGGAACACCAAAGCCGACGGGACGGGGACGATCTTCGGCCCTGGCGCCAACACGTTCCCGAACCAGACCACCAATCTGACCCTTTTCGCCATCTGGGGCGTGACGACGGGCCTCGCCAACGGCGGCGTCACGACGCATTGCAACTTTTTCTACGATCCGAGCCTCGGCGGGGCGGGAGGTGTCGAGCCTGCGCGCATCAATCAGCTGCTCGCGACCGGCATGGGCGGCAAGCCGGTCATCGAAAATGACTTCGATTGGCTGCAGGCGCAGTTTGCCGGCGTGGACATGACCAAAGCCCGAAGCTTTCCGATCCCGATCCATGTGACCTCCGCCGGTGGACCAAGCGGCTACGGCGCAAGCTGGGGCTGGCCACTGGTGATGAATGCTGGACATCTCGCCTCGACGCTGTTGCGCTCGATGCTAATCTCCGAAGTGTCTGAAGTCTTCATGGCGGCGCAGGACAAAGGCTGGGGCTACTCCAACGGCGTCGGCGACGAGGAGAGCTGCGGCGAAGCGCTCTCGCTGTTTCTGACCGTGCAGTTCCAGCTTTCCCAGGGCCTCGGCTCGACCTGGCTGATGAACGGCACGCCGGCGACGTGGCTCAACACCTCGCTGCCGGCCAGCAACCCGGCTTCCACGGAGTTTGATGGCACCACGCACTATGGCTCGCGGACGGATTACGTCAATTCAACCCTGCCATTCGCGGGAAACGGGCCAGGCACAGGCTGTGGCGTGGCGTTCCTCTATTACCTGTTTCATCAGCTTGGTTTTTCCTCAATTCCGAAAATCATCGCCGCCGCACCGGGCGTGGACTCCAGCAACAATGTGAAAGACGGCTCGTGTCTGCGCGGCGTTTATCAAAACCTGACGGGCGACACCTCCGATCCGTTCCCGTATTTTGCGAGTCTGTTAGCCGCCGCCTATCCGCCGGATCAGGTTGCCTCCATCCCCGGACCGAATGTGGATGATCCTTGGCCGCTCGGCTCGCTCAGTTTTCTCGGTTCCAAGAACACCTGGGGCAAGGATGAGATCAAGGACATCATCGCCAAAGGCGGGAGCTACCCAGACGGTTTCTATTTGGCACTCGACGGCTTCAGCTTGGACGTGCTTGGCAGCGTGCTCCCCTCCATCCCGACCATCGCGTTCACCGGAGCGACGACCGCGCTTTCCACCACGCCGCCCGCCATCTATCACCTGAGCACCAACTCAAAGGTTCCCCAGCAGATCCTGTTCGCCTATGACGTCAAGTTTGCCACGCCGCTGGGAACTTTCCCGGCAACCGGCGAGGCGCCCGCAGAGGTGGATTCTGCCGTCACCGTGCTGGGCAAGCAGTTCAAGGCACAGACGGAATTCTTCTTCACGGCGCTGGCCGCTCCCTACTTCACCAATGTGGTGCCTGATGATCCCACCAAACCGGCCGAGTTGAACGTGCCTTGGTTGAGCGAAGATTTGCGGGTCTTCACGGCTACGCCGGGCGTGCCACCGGGTGCGCAGAACCAGCACCCGGTTCCCGGCGGCCCGCAGTTTGTCGAGAACAGTTCCGGCGGCGCGTTCGACGTGAACGGTGCCTACGCCTACATTCAGGCCCTGCTTCAATACCTGAACCAGAACTATGGCAATCCTGCGGGCACCGACCCGTTCGCGCCCGGCAGCAACGTCATTCCCCAGCAACAGGGTGAGTTCACCGCCGATTCATCGGTCGCGCCGTTTTCGACCATTGGCGGAAAAACATACAACAATTACAGCTTCGCCCTTGCCAGAGTGCGGCTGAAAGGCTCGACCGGTTCCGCCGGTGTGGCGGTCGGCGTCAGGGTGTTCTTCCGGCTTTGGGGCACCCAGACTGCGGACACTGGCTGGGATCCGACCGGGACTTACCCCAGCAACAACGATTCCAGCGGCAACCCGCTCTGGCCGCTGGCACCAGCAAACGACCACACCATTCCATTCTTTGCCACCAGCGCCCAGCCGAATTTCACCGATCCCAACGATCCGGAATTCAAGTCCGGCGGAACCACGGGCACGGGAGCCAACAACCAGACCATCACCATCAATCAGGGCGATTCTCAATGGGCCTATTTCGGCTGCTTCTTGAACGTGAACGACCCCAGCGTGACCGTGAATGGCACTCCCATTTGGAAAGCGTTTCCCGGAACGCACCATTGCCTCGTCGCCCAGATCGCGTATGCGGGCACCCCAATCCAGGTCGTCAATGGAATTGTGCCGACACCCGAGGGCAGCAGCCTCCTCGCCCAGCGCAACCTACAGGTCACCACTTCGGACAATCCCGGACCGCCCTCGGCGCACCGGGTGCCGCAGACATTTGTCCTGAAGCCGAGCGCGCCGCCGCCAACAACCGGCCCGTTCGCCGGCCGGCCGGACGAACTGATGATCCTGTGGGGCGACGTTCCGCCGGGTTCCACGGCACAAATCTACTGGCCGGGCGTGGCGAGCGCGGAAGTGATCAAGCTGGCATCATGGATGTATGGCGTTCACCCGTTGACCGCCGCCGATGCCAATACGATTGAGATCAAGACCATCAAGGGAGCGACCTTGGTTCCCATCCCGCAAGGCACGGATGCGAACTTCGCCGGGCTGTTCACCATTGACCTGCCCCAAACCGTGAAGACCGGCCAGGAGTTCAACATCGTAGTCCGGCGAATCAGCAAGCGGCTGCTCCATGCCGTTCCGCCTTCGCCGCCTCCGCCGCCCGGACCGAAAATTGCGGCGGCGGGGCGTGCCAGCGGTGGTCACCCGGCGGTCAAGAAGCTGGTGGGTGACATCGTTGACCAGGCTGCGGTCATCGAGAAACGGTTCTTCTATGAGCGTTACATCGTTGGTTCTTTCCAGGTGAAAATTCCGGTTTCGACCCGTGCGGCGATGCTTCCCGCCGAGGAAACCACCTTGGCGATCTTGAAGGCGCGACTGGAGGCAATGCCCACGAGCAGCCTCTGGTATCCGGTTCTTTTACGCTACATCGGCCAGATCGCCGGGCGGGTGGACGGCTTGGGCGGCAACGCGGGTGCCATCCCGCCGTCCTTGGGCGGCTATCGTCCATCGCGCCATCCGTGCAAGGACAAAGAACTCCGGCGGGAGTTCACTGGCAAGGTTATCAGTCTCACATTCGACCGCTTTGGCGATTTCGACGGATTTATTCTCGACACCGAGGACGGAAACCCGCGGTTCACTGCGCGTGAACCTGAAATCGAAAAGGTCGTCAATCGCGCCTGGGCGGAGCGGATTTTGACCACCGTCATCATAGAACTCGATGCGCCGCATCGTCCAGAGGAGATCGTTCTTCACTGCCCGCCGAAACCACTCACACATTGAGAACGCCGAAACACTTTGTCGCACCAACTATAGCCAGCAAACCAAACGGCCTGTCGCTGAGAATAAACAATCTTCTCACCAAGGCCGGCATCCCAATTGAGAAGGCAACCGTCATCCAGGCACTACAGACTGGGAAGCTTTATGTCTATCACTGGCCTCCAAGCTACGGCAAATTTACGCACAGAGATGTCTGTCAATGGGCTGGCGTTGATCCGGCTACTCTTACCAAAACCTGGCCTGACGACGACGTGGGCATTTTTCCTGACATTGGGCTTTCCTATCGGGCTTGGCGGGCTCTAAAACGCGCAGATATTCCCACTACAAAGCAAGATGTTATTAAAGCGCTTCATAATGGCGACCTTTCACCATATAAACGTCCGGCTGGCTATGGCAAAGTCACACATGCTGAGATTTGTTGTTGGGCAGGCGTTAATCCCAAAACCCGCCCCCGAAACAAATAACCGGACGGCTCAAACGCCAGGATTGAAAACAGGTCCGGAGTTTGTCATTTTGTTGGCGTGTGATAGAAACAAAGCATTGATTTTATGATCTCAAACGAACGGACATGGCCCTACAAACAGCCAAAACAAACCCAAGCTTACGACGATTTCCAATACAACCAGAAGCATGAACCGAGGGAAGATGATGCTGTAGGGAAGCGTTGAAACCGGATAGCTAAAATTGGGATTTAAATTCTCAGCTAAAAACTCTCCCCCTCCATCTCAATCCAAACTCCGAAGAGCAAGGATCGGGATGGAGGCGGGAGAGCACAACAAACATACCGTCAATTCCACACACTCATCTTATCCAGGGCGACGGTATAAGCCCTGGATTTGATACGGGCACTTTCACCAAACCACGCAGACTGGAGGCGCTGGTTTGAATTCTGCCTAGTTTTACGGTGATCAATCCATTCCGTCACCCCATTAAAACCGGCCCACAAACTGCCCACAACCCCTGCTGCACGATTCCCCCTGCCCTGATCAAAGAAATGCTCGCTCCAGTCCCGATCTCTTTTAACCAATGCCTGTTTGTCTGGTTCTGTGTTGTCTGGATAAACCTCGGACAGATATTGAGCGAGTCTATTTGAATCCAGTTTAACCCGGGACATGGCTTGAAACGTCTGCTCCATCTCACCGAATCTGGAGTGGATCAAGCCCAGCATTTCATGGGCTTGTTTCAATTTCTGATGGATGTCGGAATGATGGGAAACACGCCAGGCCGATCCATCATTCAAAGCCAGGGTCAATGTATTCTGGCACACAACTCTGACCGGTGTGAATTTGATGGTGACGCTGGATTTGCCGTCGTGGGAATTGGACAACAGCAGATATTTTTCCGTAATGTCGTCTCCCGCCACCCTGATATGACCTGGGAGTTTGGCCAAGATCCAGACCCTTTCACCATTTCCAAGAGCGCCGGCTGTATGGTAGATGGCGGCGTTTTGGCCGACGATGGGATCAAAGAACTCAAACGCCCGCCAATTCTGCAAAGGCGTGTATTCGTTGCTCACCACTCCCAATATGGCCGCAGATCCTCATTATTTACCATGAGCAGATCGAAGGCATAAAACACGTCACCGATACATTCACCGTCCAGGATGAAGTTGCCCGGCAGCTTATAAATGTCCTGGAACACAGTCTCAGGCAACCCGATGAGCAGTCCCTTTTTGTTGATGCCATGAATCGCCGGGTCTTGTTTGCGAACCAGCATTCGCCGGCCATTGATTCTGCTGCATCACATAGGCCGGATCATTCATAAGCCGGTTCGCTTCAGCTTCATCAATTGGATTGAGGAGCTGAGGTAAAATGCCGGTGAATCGTTCTTCCACGTCTGGTTGACGATAGGGCGTGCCGTCTTCCCCCCGCGTATAGCCCTTCGCCATTTTCTCCTTCACCAGCTTGTCGAAGATGCGCTTGGCGT
>OBLU010005424.1_pt1 | contig 11427 bp, 11 predicted proteins | sample 1518681 | NCBI WGS metagenome assembly OBLU01 (sample SAMEA3539304, study PRJEB22396) | soil metagenome | biome: tundra; feature: field; material: soil | place: USA | collected 2010-05 | depth 0.15 m
CGATTACGACACGCCGGACGGCACTTGCATTCGGGATTATATTCACGTGAACGATCTGGCGGAGGCGCATATTCTGGCGGTGGAAGCGCTGCTGGCGGGCGGCGCGTCGGATCGGTTCAACGTGGGCACCGGCAGCGGGCATTCTGTGCTGGAGATGATTCGCGGGGTGGACGAAGTGACCGGGCGGAAGGCGCCGTACGTGGTGGGCGCGCGGCGAGAGGGCGATCCGCCGGCGTTGGTGGCGAATGCGGACAACCTGCGGAGAGTGTTGGGGTGGACGCCGCGGTATGCGGGCGTGCGCGATATTATCTCGACGGCGTGGAGGTTTGAGGGGGAGCGGAAGCGAAGCTGAAGCCCCGGCCCAGAGGGTGCCCCGGCTCAAGCCCGCTCTCCACTATAATGGCCGCATGAAATTGTCCGCGAGCTTTCTTTTCTCTGTTTACACCATGCTTGCACAATCGTCTTATGATTTATTGCTCAAGGGAGGCCACGTCGTTGACGGCAAGAACAAGATCAGCGCGGTGCTGGACGTGGCTATTGCGGGCGGCAAGATCGCGGAACTCGCCGCGGATATTCCGGCCGCCAAAGCCGTCAAGGTAGTGGATGTCTCGGGCCTGTATGTCGTTCCGGGCCTCGTCGACATGCACGTGCATGTTTATGCCGGCACCGGACAGCGGGGCGCGTACTGCGGCGACAACAGCGTTTATCCGGATGGCTTCACGTTCCGCTCGGGCGTGACCACGGTGGCCGATGCGGGCAGCTCGGGCTGGCGCAATTTTTCGGACTTCAAAGACCGGGTGATCGATCGCGCGAAGACGCGGGTGCTGGCATTCCTGAACATCGTGGGAAAGGGCATGGCCGGCGCGGTCGAGCAGGATCTGACGGAGATGGACGCCAAAGCCGCGGCCGGGATGGCCATGCGTTACAAGGACACGATTGTGGGCATCAAGACGGCGCACTACGCGGGTCCGGAGTGGACGCCGGTGGAGCGCGCGGTGGAGGCGGGCACGCTGGCGAATATCCCGGTGATGGTGGACTTCGGCACGTTCCGGCCGGAACGCCCGTTTCAGGATCTGGTGCTCAAGAAGCTGCGTCCCGGGGATATCTACACGCACACGTATCTGAGCTGGGTTCCCATGCTGGACGATGAGGGGCGGATCCTGCCGTATCTCTTCGATGCGCGGCGGCGCGGAGTGATCTTCGATGTGGGGCATGGCGGCGGCAGCTTCCTGTTCCGGCAGGCGGCGCCGGCCATGCGGCAGGGGTTCGGGCCGGATTCCATCTCCACCGATCTGCACATCGGCAGCATGAACGCCGGGATGAAGGATATGTTGAACGTGATGTCCAAATTCTTGAACATGGGCATGCCGCTGGATGAAGTGATTCTGCGATCGACGTGGACGCCGGCGCGCGAGATCCGGCGCGAGGAACTCGGCAACCTGTCGGTGGGGACGGTGGCGGATGTGGCGGTGCTGCGGGTGGAGGAAGGGCATTTCGGATTTGTGGATACCTATGGCGCGCGAATGCAAGGGACGCGCAAGCTGGAGTGCGAGCTGACGGTTCGCGATGGCCGCGTGGTGTGGGACCTGAATGGCATTACGCGGGAGGACTGGGAGAAGTTGGGTAACTATCTGGCGCAGGGGGATGCGCGGTGGGATGGGACTTTGGGGGGAGACGTGAGAAAACGGAAGTAGCAACACCTCGCTCGCTGCCATGAGCTTCACCGAGGTTCACTCTGTCTCGTAAACAAGAATCTCCGCGCGCTGTTCACCCCGGTGCGGGACAGCAACAAACAGTTTCCCCCACTCGGGAACAAGCAGTCCGGTTCGCGCGCCTGGGGCAGTCGCGAAATGTGCGATACGGTTGAAGCGATCGGCGTCCTTTTGCTCGAAAACATCGACGAAGCCCTGGCCGCCGATCACGTAAACCCGGCGTTTGGCGGCGTCATAGAAGAGATCGTCCGTGTCACCGACGATTTCGACCGACGCGGTCTGTTTCGCCGTCTCAGTATCTATCACCAGCATCCGCGCTGGCGCGCGGCACCCGATCAACAAGCGGTGGCCAGCTTCATCGAGTGCCATTGGGTAATTCTTTAGCGCCGAGGTCACGGGCCACCTGGCAAGCACAGCGTTTTTCATCAAATCGGCAACCTGAATCTCTTTCCGATCCGGGACATTCACGAAGACGCGAGTGCCTGTCTTCTCAAGCTGGAAGGACTCAGGATGCGCGTCGAGGGCAATCTCGCCCGTCTTTTTCCCGTTCGAGTCCAGGAAACCGAGTGCGCCGTCTCCGTAGCCTACAATTGTCCGGTGACCGCGGGCGTCATATCGAATGTTGTCCGCGTCGCCCGAGAACTCGACGGTTTCCAGGAGCTGAAACGTGCCGGCGTCAAACAGCTTGGTAGCGCCGTCCTTTGCACAGGCGACAAACAGGCGATCTCTAGAAGGGTCGTAGTGCACGCCCTGCGGTTCGGCGAGGTCTGCAATGGTCTGGAGATGCTTGCCCGATTGCACGTCGAGCACTTCGACGGTGTGGTTGCCGAGGGCTGACACGAAGATCCGCTGCCCTTTCAGGTCGACGCTGAAGTGATCGATTCGGCCATTGACGTTTGGCAGGGGAATCCGGTTCTTTAGCAACAGAGCACGTGACTCCTGTCCGCAAGCGATTCCGGCCAGTAAAAATAGTGCGGCGATGGTGTAATTCATAAGCCTCTCTCTCCTATCTTTTCGATCAGCCGACAGGCCAGGAGGCCTGTCGTACAGGTATGCGTATCCGGAAGGTGCAGCCGGGTCCGTGATCGCAATCCAATTCGACTCGCCCCCCGTGAGCATGCACCGCCCACTCGGAAATTGACAGTCCCAGACCGGCTCCACCCCCTCCTCTCGATCTCGACTTGTCCACGCGATAGAACCTGTCGAATACTCTTGATCTGTGCTCCAAAGGAATACCGGGACCGCTGTCACGAACGTCCACGAACGCTTCGCCCGCATCCGAGCCGACTCGAATCTCGACACGTCCGCCTTCGGGCGAGTACTTCACGGCGTTATCGAGGAGGTTGATGAGCGCCTGCCTGAGAATGAGGCGGTCGCCTCGCACAACGATTCCGCCATCACCTTCGATGATCATGCTCTGGTTTTTCTCCTCGGCCAGAACGTCAATCATACTGGCCGCTTCCTTTGCCAAGTCGAGGAGCGCGAACTCGGTGTACTGCAGCGGAATCCGCCCGGCATCCGCCCGGGACATTGTGAGGAGGCTGTCTACCAGCCTTGTAAGCCGGTTTGCCTCTTCCAACATGCTTCCGACAATGTCCCGGTAGTATTCGGCATCTCCAGTCCGCTGCAAGGAGACCTCACCAACACTTCGAATGGCCGTAAGCGGCGTGCGGAGTTCGTGTGAGGCATCCGCCGTAAACCGGCGCAGTTGCTCGAAGGAACGCTCCAGGCGGCCGAGCGTCTCGTTGAAGACGCGCCCCAAGTGTCCGAGTTCGTCGTTGGGATTGCCGATGGGAAGGCGCTCTCCGAGCCGCTCGGCGGTTATCTTCTCGGCTCGCTTCGCCATGGAATCGAGGGGCTGCAACGCCCGCCGCGCCACCGCATAACCCGTACCGCCGATCAGCAAAAGCGCTATCGGTAGACCGATGCCAAGCACTGACACCATCTGCAAGAACTCGCGCCACAGAGGCTCTTCGCTGAGTCCCAGGCGAAGTCTGACGGGCGTTCCATCTAGCGAGTGCCTCCTGCCGACGATCCGAACGCGGGTTCCATCCGCGAGTTGGATGGATCGTTGTCCCATGCGGCCCGGATCTCCAGCCGGGGTTGGCGGCCTGCCGAGATCACGCTCTCCCAATTGCGGGCTGCGATAGAGCACCGAACCGGTGGCCGACCAGACTTCCAAGAAGTATGGCTGCAAATCGCGAGCATCTTCATCGAGGTTTCCGGTCATGAGCTGGATATGGCCGTTGCTATCCAAGGCGAGAAGGCCCTCGATGGTTTCCACATCCTCATTCAAACGGTGGTCGAGCTGCTCACGCAGGTTCCTCAGGAGAAATGCAGAAGCGCCCACTGCATAAAGCACCAATACCAGCGAGAGCAGTGCAACATACAGCAGCGTGAGCCTTCCGCGGATGCTGAACCGGCCAAGAGCGCTCATCCTTCCTCTCGGACGGTGAATCCCACGCCGCGCACGGTATGGACAAGTTTCCGCTTGAACTGGTCGTCGACTTTCCGCCGTAACCGCGCGACGTGCACATCAATGACGTTGTCGATGGGAGTCGCGCGGCTGGTCTCTTTCCAAACCTCTCTTGCCAGCATTTCCCGGGAGACGACGCGCCCTTTGTTCCGGACCAGGAATTCGAGCAGGTCGAACTCCCGGGCAGTCAAATCGATTCGCTGTCCGTCCCTGGAAACGGTGCGGGCAATCAAGTCCATTTCGAGAGTGTCAATTCGCACGGGCGCTGGCGACTCCGGTTTCCCGCGGCGGAGGAGCGCGCGAATCCTGGCGCTCAGTTCGGCGAACGCGAACGGTTTGACCAGGTAGTCGTCGGCTCCAGCGTCCAGACCCGCGACGCGATCTTCGATCGCATCTTTGGCGGTCAACATGAGCACCGAGATTCGCATTCCTTTTTTTCTTAGAGTGTTGAGGACCTCGATGCCATCTCTCCCCGGCAGCAGGATGTCCAGCACGATGAGATCGAAAGGCTGGGAACTCGCGAGAAAAAAGCCTTCCTCTCCCGTGGGCGCCAGCGTCACATCGTAGTCCTCGGCCTGAAGCCCTTCCTGCAAGGCTTGGCCGACCTTCGGTTCGTCTTCGATGACAAGGATACGCACGGTTCTATGCTAATACGCCGCCCTTCTGGCGGCGTGTGCGCATCTCACTTCTCAATGATCTCGAAGTCGTCGAAATAGATGACGCTGTCCGCCTTCGTCCACAGACCGGCCTTCCCCGCAGCCCCGAACGTAGAGTCCTCCACCTCAAACAGCTTGTCGCCGTTGAAATAGACCGTGAATAGGGGCCCGTTGAACGCGACCCGCAGCGTGTTCCAGGTTTTCGACGGGACCTTGCGCTTCACACCGTAGGTTCCGGCCGGCGTGCCCTTCGGGGCGATGGAACTGCGCCGTCCGTTCTGCACCTTGTACAGGACGACGTTATCCTCCAGGGCATTGGCCCGAACGATGTAATAGTTATTGCGGTCGCGATATCGCCACACAAGGCCAGCGCCCTGATCCCCCTTGCCGGATATTGCCTTGCACCTCACGCTCAGCTCACCGTTCTGAAAATTGGCCTTATCCAGGATGGCCAGCGGGAAGCGGCCATCAGCCGGATCGCTGGAAGTTTGCGCCAGGACGTTGGGCTTGCTGGGCGCGCTGGGATCATTCAGCACCTCCCATTTGGGCGCTCCGCCGGTGTGGGTCATGGCGACCGTCCAGCCTGGCGGCACCGAGCCCGGCTGGGCTGAATCAAAATTGATAATCTCGGCCGCACCGATGGCAGGCAGGATGAGAAGCGCAAGCAGTAGTTTCATGGAAGTCCTCCTTAAACATAGAACAGATTCGTCCAGACGCGCCTGAATTGTTCCTTAAGATTTCCTGACAGGAAATTCAGAATTGCGTCAGGGAATCTTCAGGTTGGGACTGCCGGAATTCATGTATAACCGTTAAGAGGCCACCCCGGCGCGGAGACCGGGCTTTGGACCAAGGCCGGCAGTCTGGCCCGCTTCGATGAGTTCACGATGATGGCGCAATGAGGAAGGCGGCTATGAAATGGATCACGCGCGAAAAGGTCAAAGTGGATCGGGTGGCCTGCCCATGGTTGATTCGGAGGTTCATCGATCCCGATGCGGTATTTGTCTTCCTGCCGAAAGAGACCGATTGGCGCGCCGTGGCAGATGGCATACTGTTCGATGTTCCTGGATGCGAGTTGGGGCATCACGGCGAAGACGTCTCTTTCGACTCAATACTCAAGAAGCACAGCCTTCAGGATCTTGCTCTTCCCTTGATGGCTGCGATTGTTCGTGCGGCCGACTCCCAACCAACGAATCCGCACCCGGCGGGTGAAGGGCTGCGGTGGATCGCTCACGGTTTCAGCCGGCTCGGGTTGACCGATCCCGAACTCCTCGATCGCGAATTCATCTTATACGACGCACTTTACGCCGAATGCAAGGAGAGCGTGGGATTGGGAGGTGAGTCTTCATGAACGATTGTAAACCGATTGGAATTCTGCTTTTCTCTTGTCTGGCCGCAGCAGCCCAGAACATGCCGGCTGACTATGACGCGGTGCTAAAGACGCTGGGCAAGCAGGGCGACTTCAAGGGCGGCGTCCTGAAGGTCAATATTCCCCGGAACGACTTGAAAGTCACGATTGATGGCATTGCGACACCGACGCCCTTCGGCTTTGGCGGATGGCTCGCGATGACGAAAGGCGATGGTGGCAACGACGTCATGATGGGCGATCTGGTCCTGCTGGAAGACGAGGTCAACCCGGTCATGTCGGCGTTGCTTACGAACGGACTAGAGGTAACGGCTCTTCACAACCACTTCCTTTTCGAGAGTCCCCGGATCTTCTACATGCACGTGCATGCTCACGGAAAGGCCGCCGACCTTGCAAAGATGGCAAAGCCCGCGGTCGACCTGATCGGCCATGGATCGTCACAGCACGCGAGATCGGTCACTGGCGGGAACAACGATATCTCGGCGGGCCAACTTGATACGGCGAAGATTGCCAAGCTGGTGGGCCACGAGGGCGATCAAACCGGCCCGGTGTACAAGATTACGATCGGCCGCGACGACATTCATATGCAGGAGATGGGGGCGACGATCAACGCGCGCATGGGCCTGAATACATGGGCCGCTTTCTTCGGCAGCGATGCCAACGCGGAGATAGCGGGGGATGTGGCCATGCTGGCTCCCGAAGTGACTCCGGTCCTCAAAGCCCTCCGCGCGAACGGGTTGAACGTGGTAGCGATCCACAACCACATGATGGGCGCCGAGCCAACAGTCTACTTTCTGCACTACTGGGGCCGCGGCCCGGCGGATAAGCTTGCGGCCGGCTTCAAAGCCGCGTTGAGTGAGTTGGGCAAACCGGGGGCAGCTCACGGTGGCACACATTAGTTTATGAGGCCATCGAGTTACGGGTTTGACCGAAGGACAAAGGCGGGCTAAACGTGCATTGCAGGAACCACAAGACGTTATGGGTTGCAGGTTGTTCGGCCGTTCTGTTCACGTTCCTTCCGGCGGCATTCGGACAGACTCTCAAAAAGATCGCAGCCGTCGATCTGCCTGGCCCTCCAGGTAAGCGCTTTGACTATCTGACTATCGATTATGAAGACCATTAGCTTTTGTCGGCTCACCTGGCCGCCGGGATCCTGTATGTGATCGGCACCGCGGACAATCGTCTGGTCAAAGCTATCCCCGGTGTTCCCGGCGTAGAGGGCGTGGAATATGTTCCTGGTCTTAAGATAGTCTATACTTCCGATTCCAGCGATGACACGATCGGAGTCGTCGATCTTCGTGCGATGAAAGTGATCAAGAGGCTCGCAACCGCCGCCAAGCCGGACGGCAGTGCCTACGCGGAGCCATTCCGGAAGCTGTACGTCTCCGATGAACGGGGAAAGGCCGAAGCCATCATCGACGTCGACAAGGATGAAATCTTGCGAACCCTGAAGTTCGATAGCGAACTGGTATGCCGCAGTACGACCCTGTCGCGCGCAAGATATACGTGAACCTTCAGGATCAGAATATCCTGGCTGTGATCGACCCAGCCTCCGATGCGGTAGTGGCCCGTTACCCGGTCGGACGCTGCCGGGGTAACCACGGCATGGCGCTCGATGCGGAGCACCGCCGGGCCTTTCTCGTATGCGAAGGGAACGAATTGCTGACAGTATTCGACCTGGATGCGCATCGCCCGATTGCCCTTCTGCCGCTGCCGCCGGGCCCGGATGTGGTGAAGTTCGACCCCGGACTCAAGCGCGTGTACGTGGCATGCTCCGGCGGCGCAATCTCGGTGATTCAAGAGGATGATCCGAGTCGTTTTCGAAAGCTGGAAGATTTTCCGGTGCAGAAGAAGGTCCACAGCCTGGCAGTGGATGCGAACACGCACCGCGTCTATGCCCCCGAGCAGGAGGAAGATGGGCGGCCTGTAGCGCGGATGATCGTGTATGAAGCGGTAGTGGGCGGGCCGGCGGAGCATGCAAAGGCCGCGGACCAGCGGTAATGGATGCGAAACTGTAAGGACGCTCGCACGGGCTGCATCGTCTTCGCCGTGCTCCTCGGCGGCTGCCCCGGAGCGCTGCGCAGCCAGGGCCCGGAATCCCCAGGTGAACAGGCGAAGGTGGCTTATGCCGTGCGTATCGACGCTGCCCCGCGGCTGGACGGCACTCTCAACGACGCTTTATGGAATTCAGCGAAGCCCATCGTCGATTTCCGCCAACGCGAGCCTCATGAAGGGCAGATGCCCACTGAGCGAACCGAGGTTCGCGTCCTCTACACCCGCCACCAGGTGTATTTCGGAATCGCCTGCTACGATTCCGATCCGCGGAGCATTGTGGCTACCGAGCTGCGCCGCGATTTGCCGCAAGGGCTCGACGATTACTTCGAGATCCTGATCAATTCCACGCACGACCGGCGGAATGCATCTGTCTTCCAGTTCAACCCTCTGGGCACCCAGGCGGATGGTCTGATAACGGAAGAGAACCGTTCGGAGGGCCCGGACTTCGATCCCGGTTGGGATGGTGTGTGGACCTCGGAAGCGAAAATCACCGCCACGGGATGGACCGCGACCATCGGCATCCCGTTCTCCACTCTGAATTTCACCCAATCGCAAGACGTCACCTGGGGCGTGAACTTCAAACGCTTCATCCGCCGCAAGAACGAAGAGGACCTATGGTCTGCGTACCTCCGCGTCTACGGTATTACCAAAGTTTCCGAAGCCGGAGAACTGCGCGGCATCAGCGAGATCGGCAGCGGCAGGCTGTTCATTGTCAAGCCGTATGGCCTGACTGGTTTCAGTTCCGATTCGGGCGCCCCGGCACACGCTTTGCATACCGGCGGGCTGGACATCAAGTACGGCATCCGGTCAAACCTGGTCGCCAATCTTACCGCGAATACGGACTTCGCCGACACGGATGTCGATCAGCAGCAGTTCAACCTGACGCCGTATAAGCTGTTCTTCCCGGAAAAGCGCCAGTTCTTCCTGGAAAACGCCGGCGTTTTTGATTTCTCGACCGGGTTTAACGACCTCCTGTTTTTCAGCCGTCAGATTGGCATCGATCCTAACACCGGCCAGATTGTACCGATCGATGCCGGCGGCAAGATCACCGGCACTTTGGGCGGGTTTCAACTCGGCGTCATGGATGTGAAGACACGAGCGGACGGCCTGAATCCATCTGCCAATTACGGCGTCGTGCGGGTGAAGCGCTCGCTTTTTGGGAACTCCTATATCGGGTTCATGGAAATAGATAAAGAATCGGGAAACGCGCTGGACCGCTATAACCGCGCCGGCGGAGTGGACACCCGCCTGGTCTTCCTGAAGAACCTGGTTCTGCACGGGTACGTGGCGGAGACTTCCTCTCCCGGCGTGCACAGCGGCAATGCCGACTTCGGCGGCGACGTCTCGTACCACACGAACTGGCTGGAATTCAACGCGCGGCACAATAAGATCGGCCCGAACTTCAACCCCGAGGCCGGCTTCATCGAGCGCACCGACGCCAAACAGGATTGGGCGGATCTCACGCTCACACCGCGTCCCAAAATTCCCAAGGTGCGTGAGTTGAACTTCGAAGGCTTCTTTTATAATGCTCCGGACACGCATGGCATCCTGCAGACCCAAGAGTGGCAAGCGACGTTTCGCGCCCTGTTTCACAATGGCGCCTACACCGACGACGACCTCTACGACGTCTTCATCCAGCGCATTACACAACCGTTCAATATCTACAAGAACATCTTTATTCCGCCAGGTGTTTACCACTTCGCGCGCCACCAGCTCACTTATGGCTCCGGCGAGGATCGCAGGTTCACATTCAATGTGTTCGAGCGTTTCGGTACATACTACACCGGCCGTCTAAACGAAGCCAGCGTCCGCGCCAATTACCGGCCCAGCCCTCGGCTATCCGTATCGGCAAACACGCATTGGAATCGCTTCACCCTGGCGCAGGGGAACTTCTCGGTGATTCTGGCCGGCTTGCAGGCAAACTACTCGTTCTCGCGCGCTCTGACGACCAGTGCTCTGATCCAGATGAACACGGCCGATACCCGAGCCATGAGCGCCAACATCCGGCTCCGGTACCACTATCGGCCGGACAGCGATTTGTATGTCGTCTACAATATCGGAACGCAATTCGCCAGCCTGGCTGCCGCCAATCCCCTTCAGCTCCGTGAGCAGCGGTTGACGCTCAAGTTGACGTACTCGTTCACGCCGGGATTGTCACGCACGCAGTCTCCATCGAATCGGGATGCGGCGCTGGAGAGCGAGGTCCCGGTGGAAAAGGCTAGCCTTGACAGACGAGGTGCTGCAGCGCATTAGGGCCGGTGCGCTGGGGCCGATAGATACCATCCAGTTGGGCGCTCCGCCGGTGTGGGTCATGGCGAACGTCCACCCTGGCGGCGCCGATCCCGGCTGGGCTGAATCAAGATTGATACTGCCGCACCGATGGCAGGCAGGACGAGAAGAGCAAACAGCAGTCTCATGGAGGTCCTCCGTAAACATTGAGTAGATTCGCGCAAGCGCGCCTGAATTGTTGCTTAAGATTTTCTGACAGGAAATTCGGAATTGCGTGAGCCAATCCTCAGGTTGAGACGGCCGGATTTCAGGTATAACCGGTAAGGGGCCATTCCGACACAGAGCCCCATGTTGATTCGGAGGTTCATCGATCCGGATGCGGTATTATACCGGGTGATCGATCGCGCGCGGGTGATGGCCATGCATTACAAGGATGATGGGGGTATCGCGACCGCGCACTACGCTGTGCTTGAACGTGGAATGCCGCTGGAGGAAGCGATTCTGCGATCGGCGTGGCGGCGGCGCGGGAGATCCGGCACGAGGAGTTGGGGAATTTGCCGGTGGAGGCGGCGGTGGATGTGGCCGTGCTGCGGGTGGAGGAGCGGCGTTTTTGGGTCTATGGATACATACGGCCCGCGCCTGAAGGGGACCCGCAAGCTGGAACGCGAGCTGACGGTTCGCGATGGGCGCGTGGTGTGGGACCTGAACGGGATTACGCGGGAGGATTGGGAGGGGCTGGGGAAGTATCTGGCGCAGGGGGATGCGCGGTGGGATGGGACGTTGGGGGGAGAGGTGCGGAGGAGGAAGCAAGGCGAGCTTAGCTCGCCGTGGCTGGTGGTTGGTATCTGGTGGTTGTGCGAGAAAGGGTATTGATGGCGGGTCGATTGGCAATTCTGGTTTTGGGAGCGGTGGGCGTCGCAGGGTTGTTTGGGCAGA
>OBLU010005427.1_pt1 | contig 11423 bp, 9 predicted proteins | sample 1518681 | NCBI WGS metagenome assembly OBLU01 (sample SAMEA3539304, study PRJEB22396) | soil metagenome | biome: tundra; feature: field; material: soil | place: USA | collected 2010-05 | depth 0.15 m
AACACCCGGCCCGGGTCACCGCGGTCCAAGAACCTCTCCGCGTCGGCGGAACGCAACTCCAGGCGCGTCGCTTGGGAGCGACAACGCGGCATCGTCACCCCAACGACGAGGAATGCGGAACAGCGAAAGCGGGACCCCGGCGGGGGTGGGCGGCGTGCCTGCAATTCGCCAGAACCAGGCCAGCGAACCGCCGCCCCGTTACCACTGGGACTCCCAAAACGCTCAGCTCGTCGCTGAGTACCTTCGGAGCTACCGGGCGGATCCTCAAGGCCTCTCGCGGTGGGGTGCGGGCAGCCCCTACACGCCTACCACGCCGCTGCCGGCCGTCAAGGTCGGGCCTTCGGCCCGCGCCTGCGGCGCGCCCCTGACGGGGCTCCCCTGACAGCCATCACCGGCGTTGTTCGGCTGGGGCATGCCCGCACCCCACCCCAGAAGGCCCAGTTATGCGAACCGGAACGGCCAGCTCATCCCTGAGTGCCTTGACCGTCAGCTACCAACTTCAGATAACGCCCGACTTCGCATAGAAGCCGTTATTCGAACCTTCGGATAAATGCTTGACGTCAATCCGCCGCTCGCGCGCGCGAGTATCCAACACGATCGCGGCCGTCGGCGAGGTCGCTGCCGCCCGCGAGCTGCTCGGCCGCGACCCGTCGCTGGCGCGGGCGCAGGGCGGCCCGCATCAGTGGGGGCCGTTGCTCTACCTGACCTACCCGCGGCTCGATGCTCCGGGCCCCGGTCGCTCGCCGGTCGAGGTCGCGCACGCTGAGCTGGAGACGTGAACCGTGGCTTGGACAAGGGGTGGCGCTCGATACCTAGGCGCTCTAGGATTGTGGTGCGCGCGAGGGCGCAGCCAGTCCGCGGGCAGGGATCCTCCCACCTCGCTCATGCAGGGTCAGCATTCGTCGGGCGACGACGTCTTTGCGAACCCGGGACAGCGGACGCCCGGCAGCGCAAGGAGGATCGTCGTTGAATCTCGAGTACCACCGCAAGCAGGCCAAGGCGCTGCTGCGCGCCTTTCGCCGGAAGGACCCTGACGCGCTTACACGCGTCCATGAGACCGTCGGTGAACGCGCAGCGATGACCCTCACCGACGCCCAGCGGGTGATCGCCGTCGAGCACGGCCAACGATCGTGGGCGGACTTCAAACAGGTCATCGAGAACGACCGGTCGGCGCGCGCCGGCGAAGGGGGCGCGGCGCGCGCGGTGCAGATCATCGAGACCGACCTTCGCTACGGGCCGGACGATCCCGTCCGGGTCCGGGTCGTGCATCGCGACCAGCGGACGACCGTGACCGACGATGCCGCGGCGATCACCCGGGCCGGCCGACCCCTGGGTTGGCGCGACGTGGCCCGCCGGTTGAGCGATGAGATCGTCGTGAACATCAGTCGTGACGGGGTGGTCTCGCTCTCCGTGGTTCGCGTCGGCCCGTGCGAGGAGAAGATCGTGACCCGGATCGCGCAGGCGTCGCTCGCGCTCTACCAAGAGCTCCTCGACCTCGATGCGGCCGCCCACGATGACCGGTGAACGACCAGCCACGCAACGACCGGACCGGGCTGATCGGTCGGTGCTCGACGCGTCCGGGATCGGCAAGAGCTTCGGGCGCAGGCGTGTGTTGAGCGGCGTGACGCGGTCCGTCCGTGCGGGGGAGGCGGTCGCGCTCGTCGGTGAGAACGGTTCGGGCAAGACTACGCTGCTGAGGATCTGCGCCGGGCTGATCCGCCGCGACGCAGGCCGTGTGGATATCCGGGCGAGGATCGGATACTGCCCGCAGCAGCCCGGGCTGTGCGTGCCCGTCAAGGAGTCCCGAACCGCGCGAGCACGCCTGACGTCAAGGCCGCTGGTCCCGACGCCCAGCAGTTGTCTGTCCGGCGCGGGACGCCAGAGTTCTGGAGGTCATCACGAGCGAGAGCGAGACTCAACTCTTGGGCATTCCTCTGCGAGGCTGACCTGTCGCGCGAATCGCCGAAACCGCACGTTAAGTGGTGGGAGAGCCAACGCCAATAGGAGCACGAGGGACAATCGCCACTCGGTGGCGCAACGGACAATGGTCAGGCGTGATTGTGCGCCGCAGCGAGCGGGGCGCAGGCGTGCGGCGACGCCCCGCTGGATTTCGCGATGGCTCGATACCGAGGCGGTCCTTCATCGCACGCAGACGGTCGCCGGTTCGAGCCCGGCTAGCCCCGTAGCGGAGCAGCCGTCAGCTCGCGGCGTCCAGCGCGGCCTGCAGAGCAGCGAGGTCGGCCGCCCCGAAGACCACGCGATTTCGGGTGGCGACATAGACGAGATCGAGGTCGACTCCAGCCCGGGCGACCTTGCGGGTCAGGTCGGCCAGCACGCCGGGGCGGTCCTCGACATCGACCACGACGACCTCGCGCTCGCGGGTCACCGCGAGATGCGAAATCGCCAGCGAGTGCTTCGCGGCCTCGGCGTGCGGGACGAGGATGTGGAGCTCGACTCGCTCGCCTGAGCCGATGCACGTGGCCGCTGCGATATTCACGCCGGCATCGCTAATTGCGGCCGCAACCCGCGCCAGCGCCCCTGGGGTGTTCTCGATATCGATGACTAGGTCGAATGCCATCTGTCCCGTGCGGCGTCAGCCTACTAGCCGGCAATCGGATATGGCGTCCCATCGGCGGTCGTGAACCCAGCTCGTCGATGCGCAGCTCATCGTCGTTTTAGCTGTGCGCGCCCGGTGGATGCCGTTGGCGGTGATGACCGGCGACTCCGCGGTCCCAGTTCCTGACGTCGTGGGTGATGTCGTGAGCGAGCTCCACGGCGTCTCGCGGCCCGAGCTATGGTCAACGTCGCCGTAGGGATGTTGGTTGATGCCGCTCCCGACACGCGTGTACCAGCTGTACGCGAACACGAAGAAGCCCACAACTCCGAAGCCGGCAAGAATCAGGGTTCCGCCGGCGAGCGCCACCAGGAGGGTTCCGGAGCGTCCTTCGGGTGTCCTTATAAGCAGGCAGCTCGTTCGAGGTTCTCCCTCCCGGTGAAAGCCGACCGGCGGCAGTCCTACGAGCAGATGAAGGGGGCCTTGATTCGTGACGTGCGGCGGACCGTGACGCTCCCTGCAGGCGATTTGAAGACGGCTGGTGGCGTTGGTGAAGGTCAAGGTTCCAGCTTGGAAGGGGTTGCCCCAGCCGGGGGGCGGGTTTCCGTACCCGTCTGACAGCGGCTCGGCGGCTTGCCAGAACCTCGCGTGGATCAGGGCCCATATGATCCCGCAGCGGTCGTAGAGCTGGTACGGCTCAGAGTTGGGCTTGTACGCCAGCGACCGGCTTTTGTAGGCGAGGAGGGTGCCTTCTTGAGCGAGCGCATAGAGCCGGTCGCCTCCCCATACCGCTGGCGAGTCACCGAGCTGCTTGGGAGCTCTGGGCCCGCGGGTCCATTTGCGAGTCGCGGATTCCAGATGGCGGGGTCGCCGCGCCGCACGTTTTCCGGCGGGCCGATCTCTCCGCCGCCGTTCAGCGTGATCTCGGCGTGTCCGGTCCAGATGATCTGGGGGTCGATGTCGTCAAGGGGCCCGTGGGGCATCGGCACCAGCCGCAGAGTCTCGGGGTTGACGAGGTATGAACCGGGCCCGGTTTTGACGCTTCGTCCCCACATCGACCACAGCCACACGCCGTGGTTGGTGGCCACACAGCAGCCAGAACCCGAGCATCTTGGCTGGCGGCGTTGCGACCCCGGAGGCCCCCCCTTGGAGGACCTTTCCGACGCTGTCGATGTCGCTACTCCCGATCGGCGTCGACGTGCAGCGCGGCGCGTACTGCCGCCGTAAGCTGATCAAGCAGGAGCCTGACGCGCCAGCTACGTGGGTACTCCATGCGTTCGAGGCCGACCTGAAATAGCTGCCCTGTCGACGATTCTCAGTCCTCAGGGGCAGCCGGTGGGCCGGCCGGGGACGCTGTCGCACAAAGGAACGGCCTGGATGAAAACCTGGCGCAGGGCACGCGCCGACCGCTCCCCTGGTCGGCGGCATTTCACGCGGAGGGGCCACGTCTGCGTATCGACCTGCCCAGCGGCGGGACCGTCGCTCACATCTTCGCGCCTCGCCACCCCAGGGATTCACAAGCCAGCCTCGTTGCGTAGCAGCCGTGTCAGGGCTCCTGAGAGCGTCGCCTCGTGTGGTGGGCCGCACTTAGATTAGGCTGGTAGGCGAGCTCAAGAGACGCCAAACTTCTCGAGGCGCCAGGAAAACACTTCAGCCCAAGGCGCGGGCAGCCGAACTAAGAACCGACCCTACTTACGCCTATGCCCCGCAGGCTCAAGCTCTGGCGCGACCCGGGCCTTCGAGCGACGCTCCTGAGGGGGGCCGTGCTGCTGTCGCTGGCGGCGAGCGCGCCTGCAGCGCATGCCTCGTCTGGGGCCAACGACGCCGCACCCGTGAGGACCGCCGTGCCGACCGTGACCGGCATCCCGCGCCGCGGTCAGTTGCTTAGCGCTTCAACCGGCACCTGGAGACCGGCCGCTAGGTCCTACCGCTACCAGTGGCTGCGCTCCCGGAACGGCGGCCGCACCTGGAAGCGGATCAAGGGCGCCAGGCGTTCAAGGTACCTTCTGGTCAAGTCAGACGAGGGCGCCCGGATCAGTGTCAGAGTCACGGCGATCAGCGCGCAAGGACGGGCCGCCGTCCAGAGCAGGGCAACCGCGGCGGTGAGACGGTCCCCGCCCGGCAACAGCTCGCCGCCGGTGATCAGCGGAACGGGCCAGCGCGGCTTCACGCTCAGCACGGTCACGGTCGGTTCCTGGAGCGGGGCCGGCAACGCGGTTTCACTCCGGTGGCAGCGCTCGACCAGGACTGGCTGGCAGAGTATCTCCGGCGCTCGCAGGGCCACCTACACGCCGGCCAAGTCAGATGAAGGCGCGCGCGTGCGCCTGCTCGTCGCCGAGTCAAACAGCGACGGTTCGCTGGCCGTGCCGAGCAACCCGACCGCACCCGTCACCCCCGCGCCGCCGCTCAACGTGAGCCCTCCGGCGATAACCGGAACGCCACGCCCCGGCGCCGCGCTGAGCGCCAGCGCCGGTGGCTGGACTCCGCCGAGATCGAAGTTCGCCTACCGCTGGCAGCGCTCGGCCGACGCCACGACCTGGAGCGGCATCGCCGGCGCGAGTCGCCAGAGCTACACCGTAGCCCAGGCCGACGCGGGCGCCGTGCTTCGCGTGATCGTCACCGCCACCAACCCCGACGGCTCAGAGCGCGCCACCAGCGCCGCGATGGGAGTGCCGCCGGTAAGCAAGAGCGCGCCCGCCATGCCGTCAGGAACGCTGGCGAGCACTTACACGCTGACGGCCGAGGGCGGCAGCTGGAATCCAGCGGTAGCCACGCTCAGCTACATCTGGCAGCGCTGCCCGGCGGACGTCACATCGATCACGACCACTTGCACGCAAGTCGCAACAGGCCCCACCTACACGCTCGCCGTCGCCGACGCCGGATACCGGATTGCGGTGAGGGTCACCGCCAGCGCCGCGGGAGGCACCACGAGTGCCGACAGCCCCATGAGTGAACCGGTCGGCAGCGCGGTCGTGTCGCTCGGCGCTGTCGTGCGGGCGGTGCCCCACTCGTTCCTGGGAATCTCAACGGAGACCGACGAGTTCGATGACTTCGTGCAGAAGGTGCCGTCTTTCCCGGCGCTGCTCAAGCAGCTGGCGGTGGTCGGGGACAACAGCCCGGTGTCGCTGCGGATCGGAGGCGAGTCCGCCGACGGCACCTACCTAAACGCCGACGGCTTCTCAACCCCCAGCGGCGTCAAGAGCTTCGGGATCGACTTGCCCTACCTGCAGCGCCTCGGTGCGCTCGCGCGCTCGGTGCCCCTGACGGTGACGCTCGACCTCAACCTGGCCGCGCACGACCCGCAGATGGCGGCGGCGCTCGCGACCGAAGCTCAGAAGGCGCTGCCCGCCGGCAGCCTCGACGCGCTTGAGGTCGGAAACGAGCCCGACCTCTACCAGACGCTGATCGGCTACAACTGGAACCCGGCGAACCTGACTTGGGGAGCCACCTACTCGCCGCAGACCTACGCGAGCGACTTCGCCACCTACGCCGACGCACTCTCCAGCGCAACGCCGGGCGTTCCGGTGGCCGGCCCCGTGCTCGCCAACATGGACCCCAGCTGGTATCAGACACTGCTTCAGACCGACGGCTCAAGCGTCGGGCTTCTGACTGGCCACCGCTACCCGTTCAACGCGTGCGCGTTCCCGGGCTCCGCGCAGTACCCGACGATCGCAGGGCAGCTCTCGGCCCAGGCATCCTCAGGGCTTGCCGCCAGCCTGCTGCCCGCCATCGCCGCCGCGCACCAGGCGGGCCTTAAGTTCAGGCTGACCGAGCTCGGGTCGGCATCCTGCACCGGGCTGCCGGGAGTCTCTGACACATTCGCGACCGCGCTGTGGGCGCCGGATGTGCTGTTCAACATGCTCGCCGACGGCGTGGACGGAGTTAATGTGCACACTCGCTACAACACATCGAACACGCCGCTGGACGGCCCCGGCTCCACGATCGTCAGGCCGTTCTTCTACGGGATGGTCGCGTTTACTCGCACGCTCGGCCCCGGCGCATCACTGCTTCAGACGAGCGTCAGCGGCCAGCTGCCCGCAGGGCTGTCGGTGTGGCCGGTGGCGCTGCAAGGAGGCCAGATGCATGTACTGCTGATCAACAAGGCCTCATCCACGGCGACGGTGGCCCTGCAAGCAGGAGCGCAAGCCTCAGCGCAGGTGCAGTCGCTTCAGAGCTCCTCGATGTCGCCCGGCGCGCAGGTCACCTTCGGCGGCCAGCAGCTCTCAAACAACGGCGCATGGCAGGGCAGCCCCGAGACCGCGACGCTGAGCGCACGGGACGGCGCCTACCAGGTGAGCGTCCCGCCGCTGAGCGCCTCGCTGCTCACCTTCAATGCTGGCTGACGCTCGAGCTAACCCAGGCCGCGGAGCTCCGTGCGGCGCGCGTGAGGATGCCCGATTCGCCGCCACTGAAACGCGGCCTCCAACAGCTGGGTGCAGGTGTTGACGTATGTCCTCGCTTGACCTCTCGTGCCGTGCCCGCGTGTACCAGAAGCCTGCTCGCGGTGTATTAATAGTACACGAACATACGTTCTGAAGGGAGCCCAAAATGGCTACCACCACTAAAATGGCTAACACGACCAAACCGGGCCCGGGCGAGAACAACCCAGCGACCCATCAGCGCGGCATCCCAGCGAGGCATCAGGTGAGCGTTGTTGACAGGGCCACAGAGCTGTCCGACGAGGTGCTCGAGTCGGTCGAGGCGGGTCAGCGGGCCGCGATCGAGGCGGCAGGGCGGTTTTTGGTCACCGTCGAGGAGACGTTGCCACGAGAAGTCGAGGGCACGTCCGAGGTGGCGAAAACGATCACCGAGTCGGGCCTGGAGATGGCCGACCGGTTGATCCATACGCAGTACGACTTCCTCCGCAAGGTCATCCACAGCACTGGCAAGTCGCTGAGCAGCCGCAACGGAGCAAAGCCAAGCGCCGCCAAGTAAATCATGGACCACACAACAGCTGGCGCATCGGAGCGGCATTGGCGCTCGGCGTCGGCTGCTTTGTAGGCGTGACGTGGCTCGACGGCCGCCTCCACGCGCTCGCGGCCGAGACCTCAGTCAAGAAATCGGCGAGTTGGCCCCACCCAGAAGGCGACGCGGGCAGTCGTCTACTCCAGGTTCAGAGATGTCATCGACTCCCTGCACGGATGAGCTCGTCATCCTCGGCGCGCCGGTCGCGCTGCGGACGGTTCGCATGTTCGCGTGCGCCAGGGTCACCGCTCCGACAAGGCGCTGCCGCTACGCCGCTGCTCGAGGTGGTCGACGCGCGGGCGCGCGAGGGGCGGATCACGACCTTCACCGCGCTGATGCTGGCTTCCAGCTAGGAGCTGATGGAGGTTCTCAACAGTCTCGGTCCGGCCCGGACGGCCGAAGTCACCCAGTTAATACCGTCAGCGAAGAATTCAGCGCCCACTCCCTTGGCCGCGAGGAACCCTCTGCGACCCTCGTCGCGCCATACCGGCTCGCTTCTCCGTGATAACGGACGGCCTGGCCGCCGGCGTCCGTCTTGTCATTGCTTGTTCAGCGTTGCGACGGTGACGTGCGGCCAGCGGAGGCCGTTGAAGTCGAGCTGCACTAGCTGTGTGTATTGCAACTGGAGCGTGTCAGGCTGGCCGTGCGTTCCCGCTACGGTCTCGATCCAGAAGGTGGCGTCGACCTCGACGGCGTTGGCGTTGCCGCCGGGAGGGTTGGACCCGGCTGCGAGGAAGGCCGTGTTTGCGGTGCCGCCGCCCTTGGTCGGGGTGTGTGTGGTCGAGATCCGGATAAAGGTCCTGCTCTTGATGTTCTGTCCTTCGAGCGCCGTCTGCAGGACGCTGTTCGGGTTCTTCACCATGTCCTGGGTCACGCCGGGCGAGGCGAAGCGGAACGTGGTCGGTGTGGACAGGTTGAGCTCGGTGAACGTCTGCTCGGCCGAAGCGAAGTCGGAGTTGGGCGGCGGAGGGCTGCCGATGGGGAACGGGATGATGTTGTTGACCGGGATATGGGGAGGACCTCCGGCGAGGGTCTGCGTCGTGCCCTGAGCGAGGATGACGGTGCCGTGCGGGATGGAGGCCATCCGCACGACTGTGGCCGGCTCGCTCGGATCCGTCGTCGTCGGAACGACCGCCCAGATCCCGGGCTCGATGTGCAGTCCGGGCCCGCCGTTTGCCTCCGCTATCTGCTGCATGTAGGTGAGGCCGAACATGTTGATGTCCGGCATCAGCAGTCCCCGGTTTGGGATCGGACCGTTGATCTTGCTGAAGACGAGCGTCTCGGTGGTGAGATTCAGCTCCAGAAAGCGATCCTGCGCGCCAATATGCGGCCGCCAGATGGTGTTGAAGCCATGCCCCTTCCAGGTGCCGGGAAGCTCCGCCAGCGGGCCAAGCGGATCTGCGGGATGAGCCGCGGCGAGATCAGCCTGCACTTCCTCGATCGGTGGTATGCCCTGGAACGCGAAGTCAGGGTCGATCTGGGCGCTTGGTGTCACGGTTACTCCTTTGGAAAGATCACTTAGCCGACTTGCGCGGTCTGCCTGCCAACGGGTAACCTCACGATACTCGAGACAGCTTGAGCCGGGAGAGATTCCGCAGAAAGAGGACGTGTTGTTCACGAGCACCAACAGCGGGTGACTCGGTGACTCGGTGACCGTGCTGACCGAGTCACCCGCGAGCCACTACGCCAGTCTCGTGAAGATCTCGCGAACTTCCGACAGACGCTGGATGAACTACATCGACCCGTCACTGAAGGACTGGCCGGAGGCCTATTACGCCCACAACCTTCAGCGCTTGAAGGCGACCCGCCGGCGGATCGACCCCGACCATTACTTCAACTTCCCCCAGGCGATCGGCCGCTGAACGGCGTCTGTCCCCAAGCAAGGCTGTGAAGCTTCGTTCGGACGTTCGCGGACGTCAGAGGATGGTGCCAGGCGCGGACTGCCAGAAATTCCGCGAGCGTGCTTGGTATCTCTCTCTCTGTCTCGGTGGACTCGACAAGCATCTTTGGCGATCCGCCTGGTTGGCGCGCGCGTAGTCCGAAGGCGTCGGTCGTACAGCGGAGGTTGTAGTGCCCCGTTCAGGGGATCAGCACGATCTTGCCGTGGCTGTGGCGCTCGGCCAACTCGTTGTAGGCGTCGCGAACCTGATCCAGCGGGAAGGTGCGGGCGACCGGTATCTCGACGCTTCCGTCGGCCACCAGTCCGGTGACCTCCGCGAGCAGCGTCGAGTTGGCGATCGCGTGGGTGCCCTGCGCGTGAACTCCGAGACGCGCCACCGCCTCGTAGTCGATGATCGTGTTGATCCTCTGCGGAGCCACGTCCAGTTCGATTGCTAGGTCGACGTAGCCGTCGCCGAACGTGTCGATGAACGCGTCGATCGTGCCGTGGGCCGCTTCGCGGATCCGATCGGCTTGCCCGTCGCCGTAGGTCACCGGCACGATGTCGTGGTGACGCAGCCAGTCGTGGTTGTGCTCGCCGGCCAGCCCGATCACGGTCGCTCCGGTGCGGCGTGCCAGCTGGACGGCGACCGAGCCTACGCCGCCCGCCGCGGCTGAGACCACGACCGTCTCACGGGCCTGGGGAGCGACCGCCTCAACCGACGCATAGGCAGCCATCGCGACCACGAACAACGATCCCGCCGCCTCCCACGAGACCGACGCCGGTTTGGCCGTTAGCTGATCAGCCGGAACCACGACAAGCTCGGCATGACTAGCGCGCTCCTCAGTCCAACCCAGCACCTCGTCCCCCGCGGCGAACGCAGTCGCGCCGTCGCCGACTGTCTGCACCGCGCCGGCAAAATCGGTGCCCTCGCCTGACGGGAAGCTCGCCGGCCAGCGCTCATGAAGACGCCCCTCCCGGATCGCTATCTCACCCGGGTTGATCCCCGCCGCCTTCACCGCCACCAGCACCCGCCCCGGGCCAGCCACCGGATCCGCGACCTCGCGGACCTCCAGAACATCAACCCCGCCGTACTCGTCAAAGCGCACTGCTCTCATCACGCCTCCTCGATCATCGCCTGCTCAAGACCATACCCTCCCAAACACCGGGGTTGAAACTCCCAGGTCCGCGCCCGCTATCGCCCCTGAGCGCCGGGCATGATCGACCTCTGGGCCTGCTGGGATTTGCCACCAGATTTGAGGAGACGGAGTTCCTTCCCCCGTTGCCGGGCGACCTGGTTCTCACCAGGATCTCCCGCACTGGGGATCGATTCCGGCTGGTCGACGAGACGACGATGTCATTCACTCACCGAGAGCTGGCATGGTTGCTGCCGGGGGTCGGGCCGACCTACCGGCGAGCAGAGATCCTGGTCTGCCGGCTGCCTCGCTTTCGGTGCCGCCCCGTCGTCAAAGCCAGCGTGCACGCTTCCGACGACTCCGCCCCGTCTTTAGGTGGTGCCAAGCAGCCAGACCGCGCTGCCGTACGGCTGACGCCGGGCTGGGGGGGAGGCCGAGCAGAGCGGGCTGAGGCGAGCGGTTTCCCGATTGGATTTCCGTCGAGTGAGTGGTTAGTGTCACCTCAACGACATACGTACAGTCGAGCGAGAGCAGGCAGATGTTTGCCGTTGGGGTTCCGCTCGAGCTACCCACCGTGCCGGCGGTGGCCAGCGCGGCGGATGCGGCGGACAGCGACAGGGCGGCTGCGGCGACGGCGGTTACGGTGCGAAGGCGAGTCATCATGATCTCCATCCAGTAGGCGGTTCACTTGGATGGGACTGTCGCGCAGCCGAACCCGCGCGCCCAGGGACCCAAGGGTGAACCCAACAACCCCCCCGCCGCCCACGCGCAGAAGCTGGCGCGCCCTTCTCGGCCGCTCGCGCTTTGAGAGCGAAGGAGTTATGCGCACATACTCATTTCGCATCTGGTGGCAATGGATGGCGTCCCGCTTGGAGAGGCGTTGGCTCGC
>OBLU010005429.1_pt1 | contig 11421 bp, 6 predicted proteins | sample 1518681 | NCBI WGS metagenome assembly OBLU01 (sample SAMEA3539304, study PRJEB22396) | soil metagenome | biome: tundra; feature: field; material: soil | place: USA | collected 2010-05 | depth 0.15 m
ACCTGAACGCACAGTTCCTTGCTGAACCCGTACCGCCCACCGAAGCTCGGATAGATCGACACGTCGGCGCCGATGAGTCGTGGATAGATTGCATAAAACATCGAATGGCTGAGGCCGTTCGCGCCGGCGTTCGGGATCGAGCCCATGCCCGATGGATGGACCATGATCGGGAGCGACAGTTCCTTGCTCGACGCGAGGAAGCGGACCGAATCCCAGCCGGTCAGTCCGGGCATCACAAGATAGGCGCCGGCGCCGGCTTGGACGGCAAATCGCGCACGCTCCTCGAACTTGTCTAGCGGACAGTTCATACTGGGTGCGTAGAGAGTGGAATTGCCGGTCTCGGCGTTCCCCTTCGTAACCGCGGCCGCGATGGTCTCGACCCTTTTTTCGAACGGCGCCCACTTCTGCATGCCGAAGCTGTGATCATCCTTGATAATGTCGACGCCGCCGAGCACGCACTGATAAGCCAGTTCCGCAAGTTCCTTCGGCGTCAAGCCCACGGGCTTGAGCACGGTGCACAGAAGCGGACCTGTCTGTCGCTTAGTCTTCTCGCGCAGACCTTTCGCGCCGTACCGAGGTCCCGGGAATAGTTTGAGCGTGTCTTCGGGGATGCTGATGTCAACGAGCTTTACACCCACGTGCATAGATGTATTTCCGTAGAGGACGTTGAGGAGTTGTGGAAGTTCGTCACCCGTTATCTCGCGATTATAACAAATCACCGCGTCATAGCCTGTGGGGCCGCTCTCCGAGACTGTGACCACCTTCCCGAGGATCTCATCTAGGATGAAGGCATGTGGGACCCCTTCATCTATGCATTCGATGGTCTCTTCGCGAGCCACGCTCGCGGCCCAATTCTTGGCATCCTCAAGTGACGAAGCTTGAATCCGGTAGGTGGCCGTAAATCCGTGCATGTCGACTCTCTCCCGATTGGAAAAGCACTTCATTATACAAAATAGCCTTTCCAAATGCAAAGCTTCGAATTATGCACCGGCGATCTATGCAGCCTTCCGTCAAATGTTGCAAGGCACCGGGACCGTATCGGACCCAAGCATGACCACTGAAACCCGGATCTGATCAGCCTTGGAATTTCTGTACCAGCTGAAATGTTAGTCTTCCGCCAGAACCGTTCCTGAGAAGGCAGGGAAATGGCTGATGAAGAAGAAGTGGTTCAGCGTGAGCGTGGAATAGATCCTTGTGGTGTTGAAGCGAGCGCAGGCAGGAGTGCCGGTCGTAGAGGTTATTCGGCTTGCCGGAATCAGCGAACAGAAGCGCAATGAGATTCCAACACTCTCACTGGTACAAAATACCGGGCAGGCCACAACCGTGTCGCCTTAAACCTGCTCCAACAGAACAAATCCTGCGAGCTTGGCATATACGGCAAACGACGCAAAGCAGGGTGAGACAATAACTACTTGCTCTGAGTAACAACGTACCAACTCAGATTCTGATATGCGTTCGCTCTGTTTCAACACTCTTTACTGAGGGACAAGGCCATTGCCGGGGGATATGTATACCATACGTATAACCGAGAGCGGGCTTGGTCGGTGACCCGGTTCGACGCGACTCTCATTCCGCCCGAGAATACTTACCGCCTTCCCAAATGCGAATCGACTGGTCAACGCTCAAGTTGCGTAGGACATCCAAATGCCCGCTCGGCCATTGGACCTCGATCCGATCCACTTTTTTGGCTGTCCCCAGACCGAAATGAATCCGAAGGTCGTTTTGAGAAATGAAGCTGCCACCGCTAAGGACCTCATCAATTTGAACATGGTCACCCGTAACGCATTTCAATCGCGCACCAATCCCACTGCGATTGGACTTTGACCCTATCACTCGAACCGTAATCCAATGGTTGTTGTTCTTGCGCTGACAGCGAAGCAGGGAAGGATAATCATTCATCCGGTTAATGAGGATATCGATGTTTCCGTCATTGTCGAAATCGCCGAAAGCACAGCCCATACTTCTGGAACGGGCAGTAATGCAGGCTCCCGCTCGTGCCGAAACGTCTTCAAATCGACCGTCACGGAGATTGCGGTAAAGCACGGAGGGCTCTAGGTACTTGTCTTCGATCTGGGCACGCTCGAGTTCAGGATACACAGAGCCGTTGCAGTAAAAAATATCGAGCCAGCCGTCATTGTCAAAGTCGAAGAACCCACACCCCCACCCAACAAGGCGATCGTACTTTGCCACTCCAGTCTTACGGGTGACCTCCGTGAAAATCGCTCTGCCATCGTTGTGGTAGAGGGTCGGCGGCTCCTCGGAGAAATTAGTCCTGAAAATGTCAAGCCAACCATCACAGTCATAGTCCCCAACGCCAACACCCATCCCTGACATCGCCCGCCCGTTGTCATCATAAGCGCACCCCGCCAGCAGTCCTACTTCAGTAAAGGTTCCGTCATGATTGTTTTGGTACAAAAGGCTTGGGGTCACATCATTGGCGACATAAATGTCCGGCCACCCGTCGTTATCGAAGTCGGCGGCCACTGCCGTTAAGCCATAGTAATGACTGGTTTTGGTGATGCCTGCGCTTTCGGAGACGTTTGTGAATGTCCCGTCACCATTATTGTGAAAGAGAAGATTCGTTTCGGGTTTCAACCCACGCGGACCACAGTTCACCGCCAATTCCCGGAAGAAGCAGTAAGGATTGGTTCCTGGATCCATGGCAGTCTTGAAGTTAAAGTCGAGGTAATTTGAGACGAAGAGATCCAGGTGGCCATTTCGGTCGTAGTCAAGAAAAGTGCATCCGGTGCCCCAGCGCGGAGCTTCTCCCGCCAGACCTGCCTCGCGAGTTACATCGGTGAAAGTGCCATCTCCGTTGTTGTGGTAGAGAACGTTTTGCCCCCAGTAAGTCACGAAGAGGTCTTCAAAACCGTCATTATCGTAATCGCCAATGCATACGCCCTGGCTCCAACCGTGCCGTACCAATCCGGCCTTTTCAGTCCGATCAACGAAAGTCCCGTCCCGGTTGTTGTGCAGGAGGCGGTTGGTAGGCTCCTGCCCAGGAGGAAAACCTTCTATCCGAGTTCCGTTGAGCAGAAAGATATCCAGCCAACCATCGTTGTCATAGTCAAAGAAAGCAACCACACATCCATTCGCTTCCAGGATGTATCGCTTGCTCTTCTCCCCGCCGTAGTAGTTTCGGAAATTGAGGCCCGCGGACTGAGCAACGTCGGCGAAGTCAAAACCCAAGTCGATTTCCGTGGTGCCAGGAGCCGCTAACACCTTGCTCATTCTTGTGAACTGCCGAATGGAAGGAAGAAGCAGAGATCCTCCAGCTATGGAGCGAAGAAAAGAGCGCCGGGAAGAGTTCATAACGTTCCGCCTGTAATTGATTGAAGTATTTCCATACACAATAGCCGCGAAGACCACACACGTACGCTCATCGAGATTTTTCCGCCCCGGATTCTCCCTCTGCCAAAAGCGCCTGCAATTTCGACCTAAAGTCTTTGTCCTCCCCAGCTTTCAGGTCCCGGAACACCTCCATTTCGCGGGAGGCTTGCTGCCTCTCGCCAAGATCACGGTACACCAGCATGAGAGTATAATGAGCGGAAGAATTTTTTGGTTGCAGTTGGATTGCGCGCTCAAGCTCTTTTAGAGCCAATTTCGGTTGATGGTCTTCCAATTCAATCTTCGCCAAGCCAACATGTGCTTCTGCGAAATCAGGGGATAACTCCAGAGCACGAAGAAACTGCTGCCTTGATTCTTCGTAGCGTTGGTCCCTTAAGAAGATTTCGCCGATCTGATATTCGGAGGCCTCATCTGCCCGATTGATGACCAGTTCCTTTTGAAACTCAACAAGGGCCTGCGCGTCTGCCTCTGTCCCTCCTACCGTCTCTGTCCCTCCTACCGTGAGGAGGATCAACCTGCCGATCCGGTAGTGAAGATTCAAAGCCCTCGGATTAATCTCGAGGGCTTTGCGATATTCTTTTATGGCTTGCTTGTAGTTGCTTTCTGCTTCGAGTGTCTCTCCGGCTATCTGATGGAACCGGTAGGATTCGGGGTGCTTTTTCAATAGTTCGTTGACCGTCGTGTTCAACAAGCTGGAGTAAACCTCCGCTAGGTGGAACAACACTTCGGGGTCATCGGGGTATGACCGATTCAGGGCCTGTGCTAGGTCACGCGCGTGGTCTAAGTCAGATTGATTTTCATAGCAGGTCACCAAATTTAGCCCCTCCATGCGGCGCAACTTCGGTTCCGTGCTTTCATCAAAATATTTATTTAATAGGGGAATGGCTTCAACGCACTGCCCCAGGGCTGCCTTGCTTAGGGCAAGGAACACTTGTGACGTGATTTGGCTCGCGTCAAGCTGGAGAGCAGATTGGAGTGCCGCCACAGCATCCTTGGGTTTTCCCATCCCGTAGAGCGCAACTCCCAGTCCTGTGTAAGCCTCCACACTTCGTGGATTGAGCTTTAGGATCTCTGCGTATTCATGGGAAGCGCCTTCAAGATCGTGCGTCGTTATTGCATTACGAGCGCGCTCGAGATGGGTTTGGATCTCAGCGGAATTACCCTGTGCCTGTCCGATCATCGCGCCGCTGACTACAAGTGCGATCACTAATACCCCCACCTTACTCCAGTCCCATCCACAATAAATTGGAGGAGCATCTTCTTTCACTATTCGAAATAAAGTCCTCATGTCGACTCCCCGCACATGATACACCCGGCTGAATTAGCACGTGGTCTATCCGCTTGGCGGGCTGCGAAAGCAGACGAACCTGCGGAGCATGGACGTTCATGCGATGCCCGCGTGGAGCGGGCGATGAATATGCAGGAAGCGATATCGCGGGCCATGGCGAGGAAGATCACGCGGTAGAAAGCAGCGGAGATTATTGGCATCAGCAACCTTGTCGATCCGGCGCAGACGGGAGCGGTACGAACGACGCGGCTATGACGGGCTGATGAACCAGCGGCGAGGCAAGCCCGACGGCAAGCGGGTGCCCCTGGCCCGAGTGGAGCAGGTTCTGGGCTTCTGCCGGGAGAGGTATTTTGATTTGAACGTGCGCCATTTTCACGAGAAACTGCGCGAAGAACGGGATTGAACTGAGCGATACCTAGGGGAAGCTGGCCCAGAGCAATAGTTGGTGAATTTCCTGGCGGGGGAGTGAACTATTTTTCCGCGCAAAAAAAACATTTGACAATGGCACTTTACAATTGCTATATTCGCACTCGGTTTAACGTTTAAATGTACCCTTGGGCTCTGCTGGATCTAAAAATGTGAGTCAGGAGGCATGCATGGACAGCCAGGTTAGTTTGTCAAAGGGACTCGGCCTTGTTACCACGTGGCTAGTAGTCGTAGTTCTGATCGTCTTTCTTCCGAGAGTGGCTCAAGCCGTAGATGCTACTGGGAGAATAGGGGGCACGGTAACGGACTCTACCGGAGCAACCGTGCCTGACGCTGCAGTTAGGGTCACAAACCAAACGACAGGGGCAGCCCGCAGCATGAAGACCGATGCCAGCGGTGAATTTAATTTCGAGCTTCTCCCTATAGGCCTTTACTCGTTAAGGGTAGAGAAACCGGGATTTAAGGTGTTCGTAGTAAATGACATTACGTTGCAGGTAGATGCGAAGCGGAGCGTTCCAGTTGCAATGCAGTTAGGTGACGTCACGCAAGAGGTGACTGTTACAGGTATAGCGGTTGGTGTGGACCTGGTCGACGCGACGGTCAAAGAGGTTGTCGATGAGCGGCGAATGGTCGACCTGCCCTTGAACGGTCGTTCACCTCTGGATCTCCAACTAATCATGCCCGGCACGGCAGTCGACATCGTAGGTGTGGGCCATGCCCAATCACAGAACAATGGGTTAGTTGTCAATGGCAACCGGGCAGCATCGAACTATTATCTTTTGGACGGGGTGGACTTTATCAATGCGTTCCAAGCTACTGCGCCCGTGTTCCCTGCGCCAGACGCATTGCACGAGTTCACCATGCAATTGGGACAAATGAGTGCCGCGTTCGGGAGAGACGCCGGCGCCACTGTTAACGCTGTGACGAATTCTGGCTCCAATGAGTTTCACGGTACCCTGTTCGAGTTCTTTCGTAATAGGGTTTTGAATGCAAACAACTACTTCTCGAACTTGCACGCTGCGCCAAGGCCTCCCTATAATCTCAACCAGTATGGAGGGAGTTTGGGAGGGCCTATTCGAAAGGATAAAACTTTCTTTTTTATTTACGCTCAACAAACCGCCCGAAGAGAGAGCCAGCCAATTATTATTCCCACGGTGCTGACAGCAGCGGAGCGCTCAGGGGACTTCAATGATGATTGTCCCGGGTCGTCATGCCCGATTGACCCTCGCACGGGGCAGGCATTCCCTCAAAATGTCATCCCTCAAAACCGTATTGACCCCGTCGCCGCGGCATTTGTCAAAGGGGCTATGCCGTTGCCTAATTCAGGCAGATCTTACATTTTTAATGGTCCAACGGGTACTGGCCAGGATCATCTCGATGAAAGCCAATTTGTAGCACGAATTGATCAATCCTTCGGCGCGCAAGACAAATTCTTTGGTCGCTACTACTACAACGACGATGCGGGCGTGGCTTTTAGCGGCAACCTTCCTGGCAACTTCTATAACCAGGACTACCGCAACCAAAATTTGGGGCTCAATTGGACGCACATACTCTCGCCGACCAAGGTGAATTCTCTGACCCTGGGCTTCGATCGGACTGCGCATCACTTTGTTGATCCCATTCCACGGAACTGGCATGATTTCGGAGGACCTTGTAATGCCAGAGGTTGCGACCATAAGTATACCATCGCCTTGTTCATTCCAGGATCGATAAATAGTCAGGGGAATTCTGACTACTATCAGACTCCGACTACCTATCAGATCTCCGATGTTATGAGCTGGGTCAAGGGCAGGAATTCGCTCAACGTCGGTACTGACTTGCTGGACGAAATCCCGAACCAGTTCTTCAATTTTCTCTCAGATGGAGAATTCTTCTTTCAGAACAATTTCTCGAAAAACCCCCTGTCCGACTTCTTGTTAGGTCTTCCATCGTATGGCCGGCAAGACTCACCGACTGGCAACGAATTACGCTACCATGAAGTAAGTCTCTATGTTCAAGATGACGTAAAAGTGACCAAAAATCTTACCGCAAATCTTGGGGTACGTTGGGAGCCGTTTATGCCGCCTCCAGACAATCGCAACTGGCGCGATTGCATGGATCTGACGTTCACGAGGCAGTCGATCGTGTTCCCGCAGGCACCCCCTGGGCTGCTCTATCCGGCCGAGGGTCAACAGGGTCGAGGTTGGGGCGATGTACACGACGCGGGGTGCTCCCGGTCAGCATCGCCTAATAAAATGCGGGATCTGGCGCCGCGCATAGGGCTGGCCTGGGACCCCCTGGGCAACGGGAAAACTTCGATTCGCGCGGGATACGGAATTTTTTGGGATAACATCCGGCTTGAGGCATGGAACCGCTTGCCGAACACCCAGCCGTATACGATTTCACGGAGTGTTTTCAGCCCAGGCAACGTGACGAATAACTATCCGGCGAGCCTTTCGGGCAATCTTTGGCTTACAAATGCGGGACTCACTGATCCTTACCCCTACTCCGTGCCAGAAGGGGCGAAACAGAATGCGGCATACCAATTTGTCTACCCTGTCCTTACGGCCTATTTCCCATCGACCTTCAATCTGCCGTATGTACAGCAATACAATTTCGGTGTCGAGCAAGAATTGTGGAAAGACTTTACCTTGAATGTCACTTACCTCGGGAATCGGGGCGTCCACCTCTTCATGTCTCACGAATCTAATTGGGCCGTACCGCTTCCGCTCAATGTGGAGTCGGCAGCTACACAACTGTCGAACTATACGGCCCGAAGGAGGTTTAGCAACGTAACTTGTCAAGGCAAGCCCTGTTACGACACGATGGAAAGAGATGATGACGCCGGTTGGAGCGACTACAACTCGTTGCAGATCACTGTCAACAAACAATTCACGCACGGTCTCACTTTCCTAAGCTCCTATGTCTGGGGGAAAACGCTGGACATTGGCTCCGTTGCCGGTGAGGGCGGTGAGGGGCCGCGTGATCCTTACAATCTGAATCTGGATAAGGGGCCATCACAATTTGATATCCGAAACCGCTTTGTGTCGTCCTTTATCTGGCAAGTGCCAAGGATGAAGTTCAATAATTGGGTTTTCAGTGGGCTGTTAAATGGGTGGGAATTCAATGGGGCCGTTACTATGCAATCCGGATTTCCTTTCACTATTCACAGCGGTCCGGACACGTCACTTACTGGCATAGGCAGCGAGACAGCCGATCCAGTTCCCGGAGTCAGTCCGAATCTTTCTTCCGGACGATCCCACAGTCAGCGTGTCGCGCAGTATTTTAACACTGCTGCTTTCCAAGTGGCTCCCTACACCACATATGGTTTGGTAGGACGGAACTCCCTGTATGGTCCCGGGCTGGTCAACTTCGATGTATCCGTCTTTAAGGAGTTCAGAATCTCAGAACGGTTGGGAAAGCTTCAGTTTCGGGAAGAGAACTTCAACCTTTTCAACCATCCTAATTTCGGGCTCCCCGATAGCACTGTCACCGATGGGGCGGCATTCGGCCAGATATTTGGTGCAAACAACCCACGCTTTATCCAGTTTGCTTTGAAACAGATCTTTTAACAAACTCCGATGGCAGGTACGCACCCCATCCTGACTCTTGATCCATGCGGCCTAAGTTCGGCTGCATGGATCCTCTAACGAATCAGAAATGATCGTAGTCGGTATAGGGATTAGGAGAGGGCCCCTGGTGATGATTTTCCGGCTGCTTCGTCACACAAAAGGGGCGCTAGTGTTTTGTTTGTTGACTAGCGCCCTCTTTGTGTGCGTATCGGCCGACGGAGTTGAGACTCCGGAAAGCGCGGAAACTCATCTGGATCAGGGGATAGCCTTCCTTCGGGCTGGACAGATTCAAGCAGCCTGCGAAGAGCTCAAGGTTGCCATTCGCCAAAATCCTCAAAGCGTCGAAGCGTACATCTATCTGGGCATAGCTGAAAACCAGTTGGGACACTTCGCGGATGCAGTGCCTGTTTTCCATGACGCGCTTAGGCTTGATCAAAACTCCGAGGCAGCCCACTACAATCTTGCATTAAGTCTTCTCGGCTCACACAAAAACGATGAAGCTGTGCGGGAGCTCCAAATGGTTGTTGAGCTCAATCCCAAAAATGGAACGGCCAACTATAATCTTGGACTACTACTGGCGCAAGAGGGTAACCTCAAGAAAGCCTGCGAGTACCTGGAAAATGCAAGAGCCATCCAACCCGACGATTCGGCTGTCTTGATTCATTTGGTGGATTTATACCTTCGGGCTGGCAATGATGCAAATGCCCTGGAGTTAGTCCGCGAGGGGACAAAGCTTGATTCCAGCGGCAAACTTTCCATGCAACTGGGGAAGTTCTTGGTCGAAAACGGTCGCTTCACAGAAGCTGTACCGGTACTGGAAGGAGCGCGAAGCCTTCTCCCGGACACACCAGAGATCACTGGTTATCTCGCTCGTGCTTATCTGGGCGCAAACCAACCCGCCAAGGTGATCGAGCTGCTCGCACCGATCAGAGATGAGGGAGCTTCTTGGGAGGTTTACTACCTACGCGGGTTGGCCTTTGCATCGATGGGCCAGAGCGAGGAGGCAGCACGAGCCCTCTTAAAGGCTCTCCCTATGCGGCCGGGCGAGGCTTCGATCCATTACGCTTTTGGCAAGTTAATTCTGGGCTCGAAAGAGATAAAGGGCCGTCAGGCTGGAGTTTACGAAATCAGTAAGGCCATAGAGTTGTCCCCACACAGAAGCGAGTACTACCTTACGCTGGCCAGCTATTTCTTTGATACCGGGGACATAAAGGCAGCAATAAAACTGCTGAAATCTGCTCTCGATCTTGTGCCGCCGTCAGTCGAGATCTACGTAACGCTCGGGCTGGCCGAACTCGAACTTGAAGGGCCGGCGACAGCGAGACCTTTTATCGAGAAGGCAATTGCTTTAGACCCGCGTGCCGGGGCCGGTTATGATCTGCTCGGCAGGTGCTACATGCGGCTCGGCGACGACGCGGATGCCGCGAAGTACTATATGAAGGCGGCGGAGCTTACTCCCGAGAACGACATCTATTTTCGGGACGCCGCCATTGCATTGGATAAGCTCGATCGTCCGGAAGAGGGTTTACCCTTCGCGGAAAAATCGGTCAAACTGAGACCCGACCAAGCCTATAATCATTACATCCTGGGAAAGTTGTATTCAAGTACTGGACACGGAGCGGATGCCATTCGTGAACTGGAGACATGTGTTCATTTAAATCCTAATAACTTTCTTCCTTACAATTTGCTGGCGGTTTTGTACAAGCACGCCGGTGACGAAGCTGAGGCTAAGAGGTGTTGGAGTACGTTAAAGGCCCTAAAGGAACAGAGCGCCAGACAAGCAGAGCAGAGATTCGCGGAGTTGAGGAGTGTGCCCCATTAAAGCTCGGGCGCTCGACATGCAAGCGGAGGGTTGAGATGACAACGGGCCAATTGCTCGAAGGATATTGGCGGGGAAGCTATGGAGTGAAGTTCTCACCTTCACGTGTCCAGTGGGCTCCAGCGACAGCTGAGTTGCAGTTACCAGAAGTATTGCAATGGACGGTCCGGGATGTTCAGACTCTGTGCTGTCATGCTCGGGATCAAACTCCCGGTTGAGCGTCAACGGATCCTTGGCTTAGTGCTACTGAAGGTACCTGATTCAGAGGTCTCCCGCATGAAGAAACTAATTAATAGCCCTGATGATGTTGCTTCCGAGACTATGGAAGGTCTTGTGGCGGCTTTCCCCCAGTCGGTCAGAAGCCTTGAAGGCGTGCGCGCAATCGTCCGGCGCGATGCTCCAATCCAAGGCAAGGTGGCGGTCGTGACAGGTGGCGGAAGTGGACATGAACCGATGTGGTGGTGTTACGTCGGCCGAGGTATGCCGGATGCCAGTATTGTCGGTAATATTTTTGCCGCACCTCCGCCAGGTCCTATTTATCAAACTGCGAAGGCTGTCGATGGCGGTCGCGGAGTTCTATTCATTTACGGTAACTATTCCGGAGACGTGCTTAATTTCGATGCCGCGGTTGAAATGCTCGAAGCTGAAAACGTCACCGTGGCCGTCGTGAGGACTACCGACGATGTCGCCTCCGCTCCGCCGGACCGGAAAAGCGACCGACGTGGCATTGCAGGGTCCTTCTTTGCCCTCAGAATTGCTGCAGCGCGAGCAGAAGAAGGAGCCGGACTTGAGGAGGTGACGGCAACTGCGAAGAGAGCCAATTTCTCGACACGGAGTATGGCTCTCGCATTAAGTTCCTGTACAATTCCGGCCTCGGGTCAGCCAATTTTCCAGCTAGGTGAAGACGAGGTAGGAATCGGTATGGGAGGTCATGGGGAGCCTGGCATCTATCGTGGTCCTATGCGTAGTGCGGATGAACTCGCGCAACT
>OBLU010005430.1_pt1 | contig 11419 bp, 6 predicted proteins | sample 1518681 | NCBI WGS metagenome assembly OBLU01 (sample SAMEA3539304, study PRJEB22396) | soil metagenome | biome: tundra; feature: field; material: soil | place: USA | collected 2010-05 | depth 0.15 m
GAGGTTCAACTGGTACAATCCGGGAGAAATCAGCGTCGCAACCGTGCTCGCTGGCTGCCCGCCCACCTGGCACACCGGAACCGACGGAAGCGACCCCGATTGGCTCGACGAGCCGTTGGTGAGCGGATTCGCCGGCAGGCCGAAGCCAATCGCATAAATGATGACCGTCTCGCCAGGCCTGGCGGGAGTGGTGGCTCCCGGATAGAGCGTGGCCGCGCCCAGCAGACCGTAGTCGGCGTGTGTGGCCACCACCGCGCCGGAAGCGTTAAACAGCAGAAACGTCGGGACGACGGCTTTCATATTGGCCGTGAACGAGGTGCTCACCGTGTTTCCGCTGGTCACGACGACCTGGACGGGTCCGACCGTGTCATCCAGCGGCGTGAGCACATTGATCTGGTCGGTGGCGCATGCCGTGCTGGTTACGGCGCTGCAATAGAAATAGACGAAGGCAGGCTTGCCGTTGACGGTTACGCTCACACCGTTCAGGTTCGTAGGCATTTTGCCGGAGGCGAAATCGGGGGCGGTACTCCAAATGACGCCCGCCGCCGGGGTAGTCGCCGGAACCAGGTCGGTGCCCTTCACTTCGATGTAAGTGTTCTGCGCGATGTCCGGCCCTCCCGATGAAGTATTCACCAGGGCAATGGTGCTCGGGGCCAAGTGTCCCGGGTCCGATTCCTGTATCGAGATGTCATCCAGCCACACTGTATTCGGGTTGATGTTGCCGAAATTGACCTCGAATTCCACAGGCATGGAGACTGAGGCGACGTACGAGAATTTGATGGCGGTCGCGGTGGTTCCCACGGTGGCCGAGCCGCTCGAGTAGGTGGTATACGGGCTGGCCGTTTGCTGTATGGCATTCGGCAGGCTCATTGTCGCGCTGGCTCGGGCGGTGAAGCGTACTGTGTAGGTAAACCCTTGTCTCATGGTGAAATATTGTCGAAGCTGCAAGTGCCAGGCGGTGCCTGTCGATTTCGAAACGGTCAGGCGCACGGAGGCGGTCCCGTCGATCGGGTTGGTCGTGTCCACCACCGCGTTGCCCACGGCACCGGGATCGAAATCGTCGAACTCCCAGTTCGTCAGGCCGGTTTCGAAGCCGCCGTTGGAAAGCTTCTCGACTGACGTGACCGTAACCACCGCCAGATTGGACGGCGCGCTGAGATTGCCCGCGCGATCCATGGCGGCCACGGTATAGGATGCCGTGCCGGGTATCGAAGTGACGTCCACAAATCCGGGGCCTAGCGAGTAACTCAGGAAGGCTCCGTTGCGATAGAGGTAATAGCGCGCGATCCCGGACGGATCCTGCGCCGCCGTCCAGTTGAGCGCGACGCCCCCGGGCGCCGCGGTTGCCGTGAGATCGGTCACCGCGGGAGGAGCCGTCGAATCGTTATAGGCGAGCCGTTTACGGAACGCCGATTCGGAGGCGGCGTGCAGGAAAACGGGGTCCGCCAACTGAGCCAGATACTGGTTGCGCACATAAGTGGCGGTATCCAGTTCCAGGCGCGCGTCGCCCCAGGTGGACCATTGGGGGTAATTGGCCCAGTTCCAGTCGATGTAATTAAACTGCTTCACTTCGGGGTTAGCCTGCAGGAAGCTGAAGAACTGCGCGTACCATCCGTTCCAACTGGTGGCGCCGTTCTGCGCGCCGACGCTAAAACCGGTCTCCTCTCCCATCATGACCGGCTTCTTGCGCGCGCGGGCCTGCGCGAACAGGCCGCTCAGGGTAGCGTCTTGGAACGCTTTCGCCTGAAAGATGTTGATGCCGAACCAGTCGACGTACTGGTCGCCGGGGTAGTAGTCGAAATAGGTAGAGACTCCATCGGGGATCTCCAGGTCCCACACGGTAGCCACTTCCAGATTGGCGGCGCGCAAGGCGTTGGTGATGCGGATGAATGCCTGTTGATAGGGCACCGGCTGGTAGCCGTTCCAGGTAAGCCCGTTGAACTCATAACCGATGCGGAGATAGACTGGCGTCGCCAGCCGTTGCAGCCCGGTCACCAGGTTAGCGATTTGTGCGTCGTAGGCGCCGGCGGCCACTTGCGCCTCATAGTGATTCGACACGTCGCCCATGTTCAAACCGACCTGCGGGATGAGGAAGACGCCCGGGTAGGAGGATATCTGCGTCTTGAGGTCGTCCGCCCAGTTGGCCTGAAGACCTTGCAGGCCGATATAGTACATGTACACCGTCGGCTGGCGGCCCGCCGGCATTATGCCCCAGTAGTTGGCGAACGCAGCGGGATCCTGGCCGGCGCCGTGCATCAGGGCTCCCTGCGGCTCCAGTCTGGCTCCGAAGTTGGCCCGCGCTGTGTAACTCTGCGCCTGCAACGTGAAGACTGCGATCAAGATACCCAAAACCGTATTAAAGGATCTCATTCTATTTCCCTGCCCTATGTTAGGGCGTCCTTGTGGGCACCCCAATTTGACGCGCCGTCCAACTTGAGTTCGGCGAAAGTGGAAACGGCGCCACCTTGCGGATGCGGAGGTTCGACTAATCGAGGATGTACACATTGCCGGAGGGATCCAACTGAGTGGCCACAGGGTTGTAGAGCAGCGCCTGAACGGCGGGTCCGCCATCGCCGAGTGGAAAGGCTCCGGCGATCTGCTTGAAGACGTACGGATAGTCCGGCGTCTGCCCGCGAAGCACGGTTACTAACATCGGGACTAATATGAATAGCTTGTCGGAGAGTCGCATGTAAGTTCGCCTCCAGATCTTCCTCTTCGCTTACTTGACCGCAATGGTGATCCCAGAGGGGCTTTGCGCCGCCCCGATGGTGAGAATTACAGGCACGGATGCGCTCGTTGGGGCCCCGTCTGGAACCGTCAGATTGATTTGCATCAGCCCGACAAATCCCGGGGCCGAAGCCGCGTAGCCGAGGGTTGCCGCCGCGCCCCCGACCGTCAGTGTCAACGGGGACTGCACCGGACTGGCATACGCCGGGGCCGGCACACCCGTCACCCCCGCGGGATTTCGTTGTCCTTCCCCGGTGGCGTAAAGAATGACGACACTCCCCCGCGCCGCCGGATTCGACGCCGAATTCAGACTGCCGTCCTGGTTCACGGCAACCGCTTGTCCGGTTCCCGAGGAATTGGCAGTAAGGAGGCCCGGCACCGCCGGCAACACCGGAACAGTTACGGCTACGGATCGAATGCCGTTATACTCCACCTGGACCTGGGTGGAGGACTGGCCGGCTATCTCGTACGGTACGACGGCCGACACCTGATTCTTGACCGTATAGATCATCGGCGCCGCCACTCCGTCAAACAACACGCGCGTTCCCGCAATCGTAGTGACGACCTTTCCGGAAGCGTCCAGGCCATTCCCCGCGAGGGTCGCCGGACCGACGTTGGTTGGAAAGATTACGACGATTTCGCCCGGCGCTACGCCCTTGTTCGCGTAACTGGCAGCGTTGGTAACTGCCGGGGCGGTCAGTTTCGGCGCGGTAGGGACGGCCAGCGCCGCCGTGCGCAGGGTGTTCATGACGCTGGTGTAGGCGGGCTTTGGCTGGAAATTGGCGTCGAAGAGGGTGGCGGCGCCGTAACCGGGAAAGGTACTGGGAATCCACGACACGGCATCGTCCGCTCCCCAGACCGCGATCGAAACGCAGTTCGGGCTGTCCAGGCACGCCTGTACGGTGGTACTGAAAACGGCCGCCTGATTCGCCGGATCGGCGGCAGAGGCCGGCAGTAGGATTTTGGCGTCCAGTTCTGAAAGCCGCACGCTCAGCCCCATCTTGGCCAACTGCGCCATGTTGGCAACCATGCTGTCGTGACTGGGGACCGAGCCCGGACCGGTACCGCTAGCATTCCAGTGGCATTGCAAACCCACTCCGTCAATGGGTATGCCGCGTTGCTGCATGCCGGCAACCAGATTGTAGAGACCAGTGGTCTTAGGTGTCTGATTCTCGACATAGTATTCGTTGTAGTAGAGCTTCGCGCCGGGATCCACCTGGTGGGCCGTTTGAAACGCCAGATCGATATAGCTGGGGCCAATGGTCTGTGCCCAGATGTTCTGGTAAGTGGTTACCGTACCGTCCGAACCCAACGCCTCGTTCACCACGTCCCAGGACTCGCACTGGCCTTTGAAATGTCCCACCACGGTTTGTATGTGGGTTTTCATGATCTCCGTGAGTTGTGCCGCCGTAAACTTCCCGTTCACTACCCAGCTTGGGAGGTAGATGTTGGGGCCGACCAGATTGTGGCAATGGACGGTCTTCCCATTAGCTCTGGCGCCGGCGAGTATCGCGTCGCCGGTGCCGAACGTAAAATACCCCTGGGCCGTCTCGGTCATGAAATAGTACATGTCCGCTGCCACGATCGAATTGAATTCCCCCATCACCTTGGGTGCGAATGTGGGATCGGGTGCCCCGCCCGTGACGCCAATGCTCCCCCACGTGTAACGGCCGGTCGAGAGCTGCTGAGTCGACACCGTGGTGCCGAAGGTGCGCCCCGTCACCGCCGCCAGGGAGCCCAGCGAGTCACCGGGGTGGACGTATGGAATCACACCGGCGGGCGCGATCAATTGCGCACTCGCATCGCCCAATGGGACTTCGAACGCCAGTTGGATGAGCTTCATTTCCTGATTGGGAGCGAGGCTGAAGCCGGGCATTACGGCCCCGAGAGCGAACAAGCCCGGATCCTTAAACGGCCCGTACTGCACACCGTTGAAAAAGACGAAAAACTGCCCCTGCTGGTGGAGCAGTTCCATCGTCAACGTCCCGGCTGGGGGCGTGCTGAACCCCTTGAGTAGGTTGTACTGCGCCGGGCCGGACTGCGTCCCATCCCAGTACATGAATTGATAGTTCCCGTTCCTATCGGCGCCAAACTCGACTAACGTCTCCCCCTGCCAATACTGCGTGCCGGTCTGCAGCGAACCGGTCAGGGTAATATTTCCATTCAGTCCCGGTGCGGTTTGGATGGTGGCCACCACACCGAAATCGCCCTTGGTTTCGAGATAGGGCGCCAGGACGTTGGTGTCCCCCAGGTATCCGTCGGAGGCGGTGGCGGTGAGCACGCCGTTGCTCACCTGAACAGTGGCCGGCGCGCTTACCGATACCCATTGATCCCAGTAGCCGTTGCCGATGAGATTCTCCCCGCCGGGAACCAGCTTCCAGCCCGCATGCGGCTGCGGCGTTTGCCCGCAAAGCACAGTCACGAACACGGGGATCATCATGAACAAACGGTTGGGCCTTCGCATACCACCTCTCATTGATGAAGCGACGCCGGGAAGAAGAATGACTCATGCCGACGAAAGAGACGGGAATCTGTCGCAACTGCCCTGGACAGATCAATGCGCTGGCTCCCAACGTGAGGCCCGGCAACCTATCGGTCTCGGTAACCAATGCGAGCGGGACCAGCTCGCCAGTCACCTTCGAGCACCCTCATCACGTTTCAGGAATATGTCCGCAGCGCGCGCGGACGCATTTCAGCGATGCACAAAAAGGGCAAGAGAAAGGCAAGGTTTCGGCCTACCCTGCGGACAGCTCGCCAACTTATAGGAAACATTGGCCCGGCCCTTCCGGCCCTCTGGTGTGAGAGCAGGAGATCCGGTTCAGAAAACGGTCCGTAGAGACAAAAAAACGCCGATCGGCGCTTTGTAAAACATTGATTTTATTAGGATTATTGGAAGGGTTGGTCGGGGCGGAAGGATTCGAACCTTCGACCTCCTGGTCCCGAACCAGGCGCTCTACCAGGCTGAGCCACGCCCCGATGTTTCTAGTTTAGTCTGTTGCACCCCCTACACACAAGCACGTACTATCGAATTCGTGAGCGATACGCAAAAACTCCGCGAACTTCCGGCTGTTCATGAGGTACTCGAACAGCTTGCGCCCAGCCTCGCACGTTTTCCGCGTGGGCTGGTTGTCTGCGAAGTCCGGCGCGCCATCGATGCCGCGCGAGCGGAGATTCTGGCGGGGAACGCCGGCGAGCCCGCCACCATCGCGGCGCGCGTCGAGGGGGCGTTGGCGGATCTCGCGCGGCCTTCCTTGCGGCACGTGATCAATGCCACCGGAGTCGTCCTGCACACCAACCTGGGGCGCGCCGCCCTCGGCGCACTCTCCATCGTGCCCGGTTACTGCAATCTCGAATACGACGTGGCGGGGGGACGCCGCGGCAAACGCGACATCCACACCGGCAGTCTGCTGGAACGCCTGCTGGGCGCGCCGGGCATCGCGGTCAACAACAACGCCGCCGCCGTCTTCCTCGCCGTGCATGAACTCGCCGCCGGCGGCGAGGCCATCGTCTCGCGCGGCGAATTGATCGAAATCGGCGACGGCTTCCGCATTCCCGAGATCATGGCACATTCCGGCGCCGCCTTGCGCGAAGTGGGCACTACCAATCGCACGAGCATCGAGGATTACCGCGCCGCCATCAACGACCGCACGCGCCTCCTCATGCGTGTGCATCCCAGCAATTTCCGCATCTCGGGCTTCACCGCGCGCCCCGAATTGCGCGAACTCGCGGCGCTGGGACGCGAGCGCGGCATCCCGGTGTACGAGGACCTGGGCAGCGGATGTATAGTCGACCTCTCAGCCTTCGGCATCCATGAGCCGCTGGTTTCCGACAGCCTCACGGCCGGCGTGGATCTGGTCTCCTTTAGCGGCGATAAGCTTCTCGGCGGACCGCAGGCCGGAATTCTGGCGGGGCGCCATGAGTTGGTCGCGCGACTGCGGCGCAACCCCTTGTTTCGCGCGCTGCGCCTCGATAAGGTCATCTACCAAGTGCTGGAGAACACGCTGCGCAACTTGCTGCTGGAACGCTGGGATGAGGTGCCCGCGCTCGCCATGCTGCGCCAAAGCGCGGACCAGATTCGCCAGCGTGCGCTGGCGCTGATGGCGCGCGTGCCGGGGCTTCGCGCGGAAGTCGTCGCAGGGGAATCGGTGATCGGCGGCGGCGCCACTCCCGAGCAGGCGATTGCCACGTGGGTGATCGCCATGGAATGCGCCAACGTGGTGGACGCCGAGCGCAAGCTGCGCGCAGGCGATCCGCCGGTGGTGGCGCGCATCGATGACGGACGCTTGATCTTCGACTTGAGAACCGTGTTCGGCGCCGAGGAGGAGGATCTACGCGCGGCGCTGAACGGGCTTGACAAAGAATGCGGAGCGTCCCGATGAGTCGGGACGCGGCAGCCTGAGAGGCTGCGCCACAAGGGCGCTAGGCGCGTTCCTGGTAGGTGCCTTCGGCGGTGTTGACGCGAATCTTTTCGCCCTCGGTGATAAAGGAGGGCACCTGCACGACGAGGCCAGTTTCCATCTTCGCCGGCTTGGTGACGTTGCTGACGGTGGCGCCTCTCATTCCGGGTTCGGTTTCCACCACCAGCATGTCCACCGTCGCCGGCAGTTCCACGCTGATCGGCTTGCCTTCGTAGAACTCCACCGACACCTTGAGCTGCGGGATCAGGTAGCTGGTGGCGTCGCCCAGCAGGTCCTTCATCAAATGCATCTGCTCGTAAGTTTCGGTGTTCATGAAATAGTAGTACTCGCCGTCGTCGTACAAGTACTCCATTTCCTGCTCGTCCATGATGGCCTTCTCCACCTTGTCTTCGGAAGAGAAACGGTTTTCCGTCATCGAGCCGGTACGCAGACTGCGCATCTTGGCCTGCACGAAACCGCGCAGATTGCCGGGCGTCCGGTGATTCACGCTGAATACCGAGTACAGTTCGTTGTTGAACTTGATCACCATGCCCGGACGCATCTGTGTTGCTGAAATCATGAAACTCCTCTGATTGTAAACTTGACCCTACAGAAACTTCAGTATAGCAGGGCGGAGCAGACTGCCCTGCCCTGCTATACGTCAGAACGGGAGGATTTCCTCGCGAATCGGGTCGAAATCGATGCGCCGCTTCTGCATGTAGGAGATGTTGCCCAAATGCGAAGCTTGCGCCGAGCGGTGGCCGATCAGCACGTCGCCATTGGGAAGTTTGCGCGATTTCACGCAGTCCAGGAAGTTCTGAATGTGATCCTGGTCCAGGTCGGTCGAAGCCTTCACTACGACAGGCTTCGCCCCGCGCCCCACGGGTGTGAATTCGTAGCGGCCCCGGTCAATGTAGAGCCGCCCCTGGGTACCGCAGAATTCAATCGCGGCGCCGGTGATGCCGGGGACCAGCGTGGCTTCAAAGGTGGCGGTGAACTGCTGCGGGTATTCCAGCAGCACGTTGATGGTGTCGGGCGCGGTGCGGCCGTCCTTATAGTTGTAGATGCCGCCCGATGCCGAGGCGGCAATCGGAATGTCCGCGCCCAGGAACATGTGGACCACGTCGATCCAATGGGTGAAGAGATCCGTCACCTGGCCGCCGCCGAAATCCAGGTAGGCGCGCCAGTTCCAATACTGCTGCGGATCCCAGTCGCGCCACTTCAGCGGTCCCAGGAAATGCGCCCAATCCAGGTTCGACGGGCACTCTTTGAGGCTGGCGGGCGCCTTGCGCAGGTGGTAGCCGTTGCCGTACCACCAGGTGCGGGCCAGCGTGACCTTGCCCAGTTTCCCGGTGTCAAAGTACATCTGCTTGGCTTCCAGGTAGTGCTTGCCGGAGCGCTGTTGCATGCCCACCTGGCAGATGCGGTTGTTGACGCGCGCGGCCTTGACGATGGGCGGCCCTTCCTCCATCTTCAGGGTCAGTGGTTTCTCCACGTACACGTCCTTGCCCGCGTTGAGCGCATCGATGGCAATGGCGGCATGCCAGTGGTCCGGCACGCCGATCAAGACGGCGTCCACTTCCTTCATCTCGAGCAGCTTGCGGTGGTCGCTGAAGCTTTTGGCTTTGGGCGCGACAGATTTGGCGGCATCGATCTGGGCGCCGTAAATATCGCAGAGCGCCATCACATCCACGGTTCCGGATTTCACGAACTTGCCCATGTCGCCGCGGCCGCGCTCGCCGCAACCGATGAGGCCGAGTTGCACGCGCTCGTTGGCGCCGTACACACGGGAGTAGGAAAGCGCAGTGGCGGCAGTCACGCCGCGCAGAAATGTCCGGCGTGGGACATCGTTGTCAGGCATGACACGATTATATGTTGAATCAGTACTCCAAAATGCGGTCCATCTCCGCCGCCAGCCTTTCGGTCTGCGGAAGAATCGCCGCCTCGAGCTGCGGGTGGTAGCCCACCCAGGTGTCGAGCGCGCCCACACGGCGCACCGGAGCGTCCAGCGAGGCGAAGAGTTCGTCGGCGATGCGCGCCGCGATTTCGGCGCCGTAGCCCCAGGAAAGGCAGTCCTCGTGGGCCACGATTACGCGGCTGGTCTTTTCCACGGAGGCGCGTATCGCCGCCCAATCGTAGGGAGCGAGCGTGCGCAGATCCAGGATCTCGATGCTCACCGCCGGGTCGCGCCGTTCGATCTGGGTGGCCGCCAGCAGCGCCTTCTGCACCAGCGCGCCGTAAGTGATCACCGTCAGACTATGGCCAGGCTTCACCACCTTGGCGCGGCCGAAGGGAATGGTGTAATCGGCGCCGGGATGCGGCGAGCGGTTGTAGGGCTCGCGGTAGAGGCGCTTGTGTTCCAGGAACAGAACGGGATCGTCGGCGCGCACGGCGGTGCGCAGCAAGCCGCAGGCGTCGGCGGCGTTGCTGGGGAAGACCACGCGCAACCCGGGAATGTGCGTGAAGATGGATTCGCCGCACTGGCTATGATAGACCGCGCCGCCGTTCAGGTACCCGCCGATGGCCACCCGGATCACCGCCGGACACGAGAACTTCCCGTTGGAGCGCCAGCGCATGGTGGCCAGCTCGTTGCGCAGTTGCATCATCGCCGGCCAGATGTAGTCGAAGAACTGGATTTCCGCCACCGGCTTGAGTCCGCGCATCGCCATCCCGATGGCGCGCCCTACGATCGCCGCCTCGGCCAGCGGCGTATTGAAGGCGCGGCGCGACCCGAATTCCATCTGCAAACCGTGGGTGACCTTGAACACGCCGCCCTTGCCTTTCACCTCGCTGAGGTTGGCTTCGCGCGTGCAATCGGCCACGTCCTCGCCGAACACGAGCATATCGGGATTGCGGCGCATTTCCTCGCGCAGCGCGGCGTTGATCAGATCCACCATGGTCATGGGCGCGCCGTGGAAGTGCGGCTCCATGGAGAACGCCTCAGAGGTGGCGTCCACCGTCTCCGAATAGAGATGCGTCAGCGCGGACGCCGCTGCCGGCGCCTCCTCGTGCAGCGCCTGTTGGGTGGCCTGCTGGATCTCTTGGTCGATTTCGTGCGTGATGTTCTGCAACATGCGGCGGTCCATGACGCCTTCATCGATCAACATTTTGGGGAACAGCAGCACCGGGTCGCGCGCGGATTCCGTCTCGCGTTCGGCCGCGGTGCGGTACAACCGCTCGTCGTCGGAGAGCGAGTGCGAATAAGGCCGGATGCAGCGCGCATGCACCAGCGCCGGACCGCGCTCCTGGCGGCAGTACCGCGCGGCTTCCCGCATGGCGCCGTAGCACGCCACGAAGTCGGTGCCATCCACCGCCTGGCGGAACAGCCCGGGGACGCTGGCCGTGAGCGCCGAGATGCTGCCCCCCGGAGTTTGCGCCTCGACGGGCACGCTGATGGCATAGCCGTTGTCCTCAATCAGGAACAGCACCGGCAACCGTTCCAGCGACGCCAGATGCAGCGCCTCCCAGAATTCGCCTTCGCTGGTGGCTCCCTCGCCCGAGCAGACCAGCGTCACCTCGTCGCTCTGGGCGTTCTCATAGCGCGAAGCTTCGGCGCACCCCACCGCCTGCGAAAACTGTGTGCCGGTGGGCGAGGACGAACTGACCAGGTGGAAGTCGCGATGCCCCCAGTGCGACGGCATCTGGCGCCCGCCACTGGCGGGGTCCGCCGCCGCGCCCACCGCCTGTTGCAGCATCTCGCGCGGCGTGACACCGAGCGTGAGACACAGAGCGCGGTCGCGGTAATAAGGGTAGAACCAGTCGTACCCGCTGCGCAGCGCCATCCCCGCCGCGACTTGCAGCGCCTCGTGCCCGGCGCCCGAAATCTGGAAGTAGATGCGGTTCTGCCGCTTGAGCGCCACTTCGCGGTCGTCCAGCCGCCGCGAGGTGTGCATCAGGCGGAAGGCGCGGATCAGTTCCTCCGGCGGCAGCCCGGCAAAACGTTCGGAAGTAGATGACTGCTGCGCGCTGGTATCGGTGGTCACCGCTCAAGTTCCCCCTCAACCTCCAGCTTAAACCCTGCGAGATTTGGCTTAGGGGGAAGAAAAATATTTGATGCTGGCGTCGTCACCCGGCGTGCCGCTAATTCATCGCCCGAACGGGTTTCCAGTATCCCGCCAGGAACCGCCAGATCTCACGGCGCGATTCCCTGGCCGCCTGGCGCGGGAGGCTGTTGGGCGAGCGGTGGCGGGCATCAACAGGAATGTACGCATCGGCAAGGGAATGTTATCACAGGGGCGCAGCCAGTTTGGCGGCGGAGATCGCCTGGCCCACGTGACGCTGCGTATGTTCCGCGA
>OBLU010005431.1_pt1 | contig 11417 bp, 10 predicted proteins | sample 1518681 | NCBI WGS metagenome assembly OBLU01 (sample SAMEA3539304, study PRJEB22396) | soil metagenome | biome: tundra; feature: field; material: soil | place: USA | collected 2010-05 | depth 0.15 m
GGACAAACAGATCCTCCTCCAAAGCGCGGCGCAGACGCGCCAGCCATGGCCGCCGGTGTAGGCCAGCGGGTGAGGACAGCCCGCGATTGCGAGAGCGGGGCTCCGCCAGGCCCGCGTAGCGATGGTGCGCCGGCTCCGGCGGTGTCCGCAGAAACAGGCGAGGGGTCGCGGCGATTGTCGAAGTCAACACGGCCCTCTTTTTCGACGGCATCCGTAGCTCACCTGCGCGAGATGGATTTATGACGGCCCTCTCCCAAAAACATCAGACGAAAAGGCTCCTTCACAAACGCTCTAAGAGTTCCCTCGAGTCCGTGCATAAGGTGCTCGCGCGCGATCGGACACCACCAACAGCAGCGCAAGCAGCACGAAGTTCATCACCACCGAGGAACCCCCATAGGCGACGAACGGCAGCGTCACCCCCGTCAGCGGAATCAAGCGCGTGACGCCGCCCACGATCACGAACACCTGCATCGCCACGACGAATGACAGCCCGGTCGCCAACAGCTTGGAGAAGGAGTCTCGGGCCAGCATCGCCGTCTTCAACCCGCGTGCGACGAACAGCAGATACACGAGGAGCAGCCCCGTCGCGCCCACCAAACCGAGCTCATTCGTGATGACCGCGTAGATCATGTCGCTTTCGGGGACCGGCAGGATCGAGGAGCCACCATGGGGCAGACGTAGCAGCGATTGGTCAAAGCCCGTGCCCAACAGACCACCGTCGGCTTGAGCGAACAGCGATTGGGCGAGCTGATAGCTGCCACCACCCAGACGGTTGTAGAGGGCCGGGTCGAAAGGGTGTTCCCAGGCAAGGACGCGCGCGTGCACGTGACTGACATGCACAGCCACGAACCACGCTCCGAGGGCAAACAGCACCAGTCCGATCAGGGGGAAGGAGAAGCGACCCGTGGCGACATACAGAAGCGCGAGGAAGGCGCCGTAGAACATCAGCGAAGTACCGAGCTCTCGGGTCAACAGCAGCGTCGCCATCGCCGCTCCCCACACGACGAGCATCGGACCGAACTGCTTCATCGGCGGGATCGTCAGGCCCAGCACACGTTTGCCCGCCGTCACGAGGATCTGGCGGTTGTCGCGCAGGTAGCTGGCGAGAAAGATCACGATCGCGACCTTCGCCAGCTCGGCGGGCTGGAAGGAGACGCTGCCCACGTGGATGTCCAGATAGGCGCCGTTGACCTGCTCGCCGATTCCAGGGAACCTCGGGAGGACGGCCATGCCGATGCCGAGCGCCGCGATCGTGTAGCGGTAGCGCTCGAGCACGCCCACCCCCCGGCGGCGCAGCACGAGGATCGTCGCCGCGAACAGCGCCAGCCCGATTACCATCCACTGCGCCTGCTGGCGCGCCAGCGAAGGGTTGATGCGATACACCATCACGATCCCCACGCTCGCGAGCACGGCCCCGAGCGGAAACAGGTAGGGGTCGGCGTGCGGCAGCGCGAAGCGGATCACCAGGTGCGCCGCCAGGCACAAGCCCAGGAAGAGCGCCCCATACGTGAGCGACACGCCGGATGCGTGGTTCAGCGTGAAGTTCGTCGAGGCCCCCGGAGAGTTGTTCTCCGCCTGGATAAAGATCGCGGTGAAGCCTGCTGTGACCAAGAGCGCGGCGGGAATGAGTCCCAGCAGCTCGCGATTTCGGGGGCTGAGCACGCTGTCGAGGGTACCGGTCGCGCCCGTCGCCGCTCACCCTCGCCCGGCGCGGCCACGCCGACGGGCTCGCTACCCTTCAAGGACGAGAGCGTGCCGCCGGGGGGCGGCGCCCGCCTTGCCCCGCCCTATGAGCTGCTCCTTGGTGACATTAGATGGATGACGAGCGTCCGCCCTCCCTGTGGCTGGGCATGTGGAAGCGCTTCCTGATCGGCGGCGTGCTGATCGTGCTGCTCGCCGGCGGCGCGACGGCGACGGTCACGCTGAACACCGCGAGCGGCCTTGCCCACGACATCTTCCCCGCCGTCAGCCACATCGAAGCTCCCCGGGGCCTCGTCACGCCCGAATACAGCGGTGGGGCGCAAACCTTTCTGATCCTCGGCTCTGACCGCAGGGAAGGCTCCAAGGACGCCTACGACAAGGAAGACCCGCCGCACTCAGACACGATTCTGCTCGTGCGCTTCGACCCCGAACAGGGTCAGACCTCGGTGCTCTCGATCCCGCGCGATCTGATGGTCAACATCACGACGCCGGGCGGTCAGGTGTACGCCGGCGAAAAGATCAACGCCGCGTACACGATCGGCAGTCGGCTCGGGGGCGCGAAGGGCGGAATCGTGCTCGCGGCTGAAACGATCAAGCGCGAAGTGTTCCCCGGCCTGACGCTCAACGGGATCATCGACGTCAACTTCAAGGGCTTCATTCAGGTCGTCGACACGCTCGGCTGTGCCTACGTCAACGTCGATCACCGTTACCACAACGAGAACGTCGGCACCACCGAAACGGATTACACGTCCATCAACCTGCAGCCCGGCTACCAGAAGCTCTGCTACGAAAACGCGCTCGACTACGTGCGCTACCGCCACACCGACTCTGACTTCGTGCGCGTGGCGCGCCAGCAGGACTTCCTGCGCGACCTGCGCGAGCAGATCAACCCGGCTGACGAGATCGGCCAGATCGACACGGTGGCGAAAGCCGTCGGGCACGCGATCACCTCAACTTTCCACGCCTCGGCCGACGAGCTGATCGAACTCGCGAAGCTGATCGCCTTCTCGCAGTCAAAGCCGCTGCGCCAGGTCAAGTTCCGGACCACGAACGTCGACGCGCTCCTCCACGGCGGCTCCTACGTGACCTCGAGTCCGGCGCTCGAGCAGGCGACGCTCTTGGACTTCCTGCACGGGCACGAACACCTGAGCCTCCCCGCGTCCAAGCCAAGTGGACACAGCTCGAGCCACCACCACTCCTCCGGCGGCAGCTCACCGCGCTCGCTCGATCTGTACCCCACCTCCTCGGCCGGCGAGACCGAACTGGTGAAGGCCGCCCCCAACGTCCCCTTCCCGGTTCTCTACCCAACGCTGCAGACAGGCCCGGGCGAACAGCAGACGGTGCGCGCGTACACGCTCAAAGACCAGCAGGGCAACCTTCACCACGCCTACGTCGTCGTCTGGCAAGAGAACTCGATAGGAGGCTATTACGACTTCGAGGGCACCGACTGGCTCAACCCACCGCTGTTCGCCCATGCGCGCGTCCAGGTCATCGGCGGTCGCTCCTACGAGCTCGTCGACGACGGCTCGCACATCCATGTCGTCGGCTGGCGCTCGGGCCGCGTCCTCTACTGGGTGACCAACACGCTGCTCGAGGAACTCTCGAACGCGCAGATGCTCGCGCTGGCCAAATCCGCCCAGCCGCTGCACTGAGCGCACAGCGTCCTCTCAGGCTTTGTCCAAGGCGGCATTGACCAGCGCATCGGCATGCGCATTCTGTTCCCGCGGGACCGTCCGGATTCTCCAGCGCTCGAATCCTCCCAAGGCCGCCGTCGCTTCGCGGTGCAGGGGCTTCATCGCTTCGTGCTTGACCTTGTAGAGACCCATCACCTGCTTCGCGATCAGCTCCGAGTCACCGATCACCTCGACCTCGCTCGCGCCCAACTCGCGCGCCCGCTGAAGCCCGAGCAGCAGCGCCCGGTACTCGGCCACGTTGTTCGTGGCCGTACCGAGCAGTTGCGCGTGCTCGTCCAGCACCTCGCCCGCGGGCGAGGAGATCACACACGCGGCCGCCGCCGGTCCTGGGTTGCCACGGGCGCCGCCGTCGACATGCACGATCACCTTCATCGCGTTGCAGTATGTCGATCGGCTACGACGAAACGCGTTGCTATGAGGCTGCGCGTGCCAGAGGAGGGAGATCCCCGGCCACACGGGCCCTGCGACGATCACGAATCACACGCCGTGGCGGACTCTCGGAAGCCGGCGCTTTGGCGAGGGCGGTTCCCTGACGAGCACGCCGGTCGAACTCACGCCGGTCGACGATCACCGTCACGTTGTCCTCGTGCTGGTAGTGCTCGACGAGCTTCGGATACAGCTCGTCGGCCAATGGCTTGGGGACAACGCAATAGATCATTGGCGTCGATCCTACTCTCCGTCAGCGAATAAACAAGGGATGAAGCTCAAACACCGAGACGCGACAGCGCACCGCGCTCATCGGCTGCGGCATTCACAAGCCGATCCTCATCCGTCAGCTCCCCCAGCTCGGTGCCCTGTGCCGCAACCCGCGCTCCGGCGAGCTCGTCGCCGAGATCCACCTCGTACCGATACCAGCACAGCTCCCACGCAATCACGATCGCGACCATGCTGCCAGAGTCGGCGACTGGACGGACAGCCACGCTCGGCTCGCCCAACGAGCGAGCTACACCCGCCACGCGCCGGGGATGCTCGCCGGCGTTGAACACCTCGAGTGCTCGCTCGACCTTCGCCTCGCCGCCGGTCAACACGACAGCCAATTTCTCGTTCGGCGCAACTGACGCCACCGCGGATGGCTCCTCCTGAGCCCCCCCAATAGCTCCCAGGAAGTCGTAGGACTCGGACTCGAGAGCATCCACCGACGGCGCGAGCTGGGGGCCCTCCCCTGCGAAGTCCTCCCCGGATCGCTCAGAGATCGGCGCGCGCTGCGCGCGTAGCCGCTCAAACAAGTTGCGCCCGCGCCTGGAACGTGACGGCGGCAGGCTCACCGAGTGACGGTCCGCCTCACGCAACCATCCCTCGTGCGCCGCGCGCGGCGCACACAGCTCACACACCGTGCGACGCCGTCCACCTGCCAGGAAGACGTCGGGCAGCTCACCACGCAGCAGCCGCCTCCCGCATACGTCGCAGGCGACATCGGGCTGGGAGGTGACGATCGACCGGGTAGCCATCGGCCTTAGGGTAGTCGCTCGTGCGCCACCTCGCACGCCAGCAGCTGTTCTCGGCGGTACCGCCAGGGTCAATCAGGCAGCGTGCGGCCGCTGGCCGATCTTCGATCAGCCCCACGAAATCAGCTGTCGAAGGAGTCCTCTTGCATCCGCGAGCGCAGACGCAGGACGGCCTTCGTGTGCAGCTGGGACACGCGCGACTCGGTCACACCGAGCACCTCGCCGATCTCGCGCAAGGTCAGGTTCTCGTAGTAGTACAGCGCGATCACAAGCTTCTCGCGCTCCGGCAGCTTTGCGATCGACTCGGCGATCCGGTCCTTCAGGTCGCCCACATCGAGCGCCTTCGCCGGATCGGGTGCCGCGTGATCCTCGATCGTGTCCATCAGCGACACCTGATCGCCGCTGGAATCTGAGACGCTCCACAGCTCGTCCAGCGCGACAATCGAAGAGTGCGAGATGGCAAGCAGCGATTCGTTCAATTCATCGACCGTGATCTTTAGCTCGGCCGCCATCTCCTTGTCGGTTGGCGCCCGCTGCAGAGTGTGCTCGAGCTTCGCGTTGGCACGCTCCACTTCGCGGGCACGCGAGCGCACGCTACGCGGCACCCAGTCCATTGCGCGCAGCTCATCGATGATCGCGCCCTTGATGCGCATGATCGCGTACGTCTCGAACTTGATTTCCCGCGACGGCTCGAATCGCTCGATCGCGGAAATCAGACCAACCAGCCCGTAGGAGATCAGGTCCGCCTCCTCGACATGCGGAGGCAGCCCGGCGGCAGTGCGCCCGGCTACGTACTTGACCAGCGGTGAGTAGGCGAGTACGAGCCGCTCGCGGGCACGCCGATCATCGTCGGCCTTATACCGCCGCCAAACTTCGCGCAGCTCGATAGCTTTGACATTCGTCTCCAGTGTCTTCTCCCCCCCGCTCAGGCCCGAGGGTGGCTGCGCGCATAGGCGCTTCTCAGCCTGGCGGACTCTACCCGAGTGTAAACCTGCGTAGTCGACACGCTTGCATGGCCGAGCAGCTCCTGGATGCTCCGCAGGTCCGCTCCGCCGTCGAGCAGGTGCGTCGCGAAGCTGTGTCTGAGGGCATGCGGCGTCGCTCCACCGGGGATTTGCGCACGTGTCGCCCATACCCGCAGTCGCCTGCGCACGTCGCTTGTGCCCAGCGGCCTTCCCGTCTTTGACAGGAACAGCGCCTGGCGAGAGTCTGTCTGCACGCGGGACTCCGATGCGCCAGCCGCACGACCCGGGGACGGCTCGCGCCCGGGCGCGGGCGCCTGGAGCGCAGGGCGAGCCCGCTCGAGGTAGAGCCTCACCGCCGCCATCGCGACCTCGCCGACCGGCAGATAGCGAGTCTTGCGTCCCTTGCCCTCCACACGCAGCTGCTCGCCGTCGTGGTCGATGTCTGCGATTTGGAGCGATACCAGCTCCTCGGCTCGCAAACCACACGAATAAGCCAGCTCGAACAGCGCGCGGTCCCGCTGATTGAGTGGGCCGCCGACTCCGCCCGCCTTGCTTGATGACCCGCCCGCCTCGCCCGCCCCAATCGCGTCCAGCAGCTTGGCGGCCTCCTTCTCCTTCAGCACCCGTGGAAGATAGGACGCGCGCCGTGGCGTGCTCACCAGGTCGGCCGGACTCTGAGCGATCACTCCGTGCTCGCGCTGGCTGGCGAACAGTGCGCGCAGCGCCGCCAGCTTGCGCGCGGTGGTGCTGGCGGCGGCGTTCTTCGCAGAGAGCAACGCAATGTAGCGACGCACATCACGCGTGCCGATATCTTCGGGTCCCAAGCCCCGCTCGGCCGCCCAGCGTGCGAACTGGGAAAGATCCACGCCGTATGCGCGGCGGGTTCGCTGCGCCGCGTCGCGCCGGCCTAGGTCGTCTTCGAGCAGTGCCAGTGCCGTGCGCCAAACGGGGTCGATATCCGCTGCCTCGACGGGCGCTTGTAGTCCTGTGCTCATGACGAGCCTACTTCGCCGCCCCGACCTCCATACCCTGCCTAGCCAGCAGCGGCTCCAGCAGGCGCTCGAGCTCGGGCCAGTCGCGCGCACCGAGGATGTCCTCCTCGTCGCATAGGTCCCGATTCCAAGGATGCCGGATTGTGGCGACGGCGATGCCTCGATCTAGCGCAGCCGCGAGGTTCAGCGGGCCATCGTCGATCAGCAAGTCGATCTCCAGCTGGGCGCAGCGGGAGATCTTGTCGTAGGAGCAGTGCAGGTCGTCGAACGGCAACCCGATCTGCTCGAGCCACGCAGCGGTGACGGGCTTGCGGTCGATGGCCCGGTGGCTGGTGATGTGCACGAAGTGACCCTCCTCATGCCAGCGGCGCACTGCCTGTACAGCACCCGGGTAGGGGGTGCCGGCGAGGATCCGCTCGTCGGAGTGGCTCTCATCGATGCACAGCGTCAGCTGCTCTGGGCGCAGACGGGTGATCCCCCACGTGAACTGCTCGTCGTAGGGCAACTCGATGCCAAAGCGCCGCACCGAGACCTCCGAGAGAGTGTCCCAGTAGGGGTGAAGCGTCGAGTCGATGTCGATCGCGATCCTCATATTTGTGCTGATCCTCGGGTAGGTTGAACGGTAGGTTGAACAACAGTTATGAACCCGATAGCCCCCACAACCCGATAGCCCCCACGTCTGCTTCCCTCTCCCCCTCACTCCCCCGACTGGATGATCCATCAGTCTACGGGCCGCAGGGGCGCTCCCCCTGGCTAGACGTCGACTGGCGGACGCACCAGCGCTGGGTGATCCTAGACGGTCAGCCCATGAATGTGATCGAACTGGGCGAAGGCCCGCCGCTGGTGTTCATCCACGGCCTGATCGAGCGCTGGACTCAATGGGTCGAGCAGCTGAGCGCATTTGCGTCCAGCCACCGTGTGATTGCCATTGACCTGCCCGGCTTCGGAGACTCACCGATGCCCGCCGAGAAGATCTCGGTATCGGGCTATGCCCGCACGATCGAGAAGTTGCTGGACGCCCTGGAGGTCAGCGCGGCTGCCTTCGTCGGCCACTCGATGGGCGGCTTCACCTCGGTCGAGCTCGCGATCAACTTCCCCGAGCGGGTCGAGCGTCTCGTGCTGATCTCTCCCGCGGGTCTGAGCACCTACAACAACCTTCGCAATTTATGGCTCGTCGCTCAGATGCGCCGATTCAGGCGGATCGTGGACCCCTACCACGCCCGGGTGGCGACACATGCCGAGCTCCTCGCGAGGCGACCTCGCCTGCGCCTGCTCGAGCCCACGACAAACATCGTCGCGCGCCACTCCGACCGCTTGCCGGCCCCGTTCGTGGCGGAGTTCGTGCGCGGGTTGGGCGCGCCCGGTTACATCGAGGGAATGGAAGCGAACTTCAACTACGACTATCGCGACCGGCTGGGAGAGATCGCCTGCCCAACCCTGATCGTATGGGGCGACCGCGACCGGGTGGTGACGGCGAAGGACGCGGATCTTTACGAGCAGCTGATCCCAGACTCACGCAAGGTGATCCTCGAGGACACCGGTCACATGGCGATGATCGAGCGTCCAGCGGCGTTCAACGTGCTGCTCGAGGACTTCCTCCGCGAGTAGCGTTCGGCGCCACGCGAGCGATGGGACCCCATGGGGAGTGGGCGCGGGGCGTCCTGCCCCGCGCCCCATCCGCGCTGACCCCACCGGACATCGAACATCGAACCATTCCCTTTGTTGGCACATGTAGCGAGCGGGAGCGGTGATCGCCGTTGATCACGCGCCCCCGCTCGCCGCGGGCTCTCATCCAACCGGACCGCCGAGCCTCAGCCGCTGGATCTCAGCCGCCAGGCCTCAGCCGCCGGGCCCTCATGGATCTCAGCGACGGGGCTTCAGCACCGCCGCATGCGCCTGCACGCCGGTGCCGGCGATCTGTACCTTGAGCCCCTTCTTACCGGCCTTGCCCAGCAGCTTGCGGCCCTGGCCGGTCAGGTGCACGTTCAACGTCACGCTCTTGCCGGCGGCCATCGAGAAGCTGGCTGAGCCGATCGTGACGTTGCTCGTTGTCTTGCGCTTGCCGTGCTTGGTGACCGCGCGGGCGACGAGCTTCAGCACGCCCGAGCACGCCCCCGGACCCGGACAGCTCAGCGTGACCGACGCCACAGCACCCTTGACTTTGGCGCCGACGAACACGGCCAAGGGCACGGGGATCGTGACGGCGTTGCTCCCCGCTGTTGCGGCCCCGGCGCCGTTGCCGGCCGTTACGGAGCACGCGAGCGCTTTGCCCTGATCGGCGGCCTGCACCGTGTAGGTCGACCCCGTCTGCCCGGAGATCACGCTGCCGTTGCGCAGCCACTGGTAGACGACGTAGGTCGGTTCGTGCGACCAGGAGCCCTGCGAGCAGGTCAGCGCCTGGCCGACGGCCGGCGTCCCCGTCAACGCAGGTGCGCCCGTGTTGGCAGGCGTCGTCGGGAACGCTTCACGCAGGGTTTCGTTGATCCCGCCGGTGTTTGAGCCGGTCGTCACGTTTACCGTTTCGGCTTTTTCGAAACTCGCCTTTTCGTGGTAGTAGTCACCCACGTAGGCGATGGTGCATTCTTCTTCCTTTCCTTCTCCCCTCGCCACCTCCACACATAGATCGCCGCCGAAGTTGACCTTGTAGGAGCCGCTCGGCAGGCCGTTGATCGTGTAGACGCCGCTCGCATTGGTCCACGCGCGACCGTAGCCACAGCATTCGTATTCTCCCTTGCTGTTGACGTGTCTGGCTTCAACTACGATCTTCCCGATTCCCGGGTGCGTGATCGACGCGTTTGTCACGGTGCCACTGATCTGACCCCCGGTCTGCAGCGTAACGTTTTGGGTTGTTGTCTGGTTCGCCTTCACATGCACCGAGCTCACGGGCTGGCCGATGACGTTGGCGTTCAGGACGCAGCGCACTTTTACGCCCAGTTCTTCTTCGCATGATGAGTTTTCCTGGGGTGAGAAGCTGACGGTATAGGTGCCTACCCCAAGACCAGAGATGGTGTATTCGCCATTTCCGTTCGTTTCGGCGCAGTTTCCTCCGTAGCCTTCGCTGTTCTCAGCACACGCCTGGATACCGCCCACACCCTGACCGTTGGACGTGGCCCGCCCCGTGATCGAGCCGGAGCCTGCTTCCACCATTTTGGCGTCGATGCCTCCCACCGTGCTAGACGTCACGCCGATGGCCGTCCCTTCGGAGAATGAGCTCCTGTCGGAGTAGTACTGGTTCCGGTAGCCGGTGGCGGTGAAGCCGACCTTGTAGGAGCCTGCCGACAGAGAGATGGTGTATTCACCATGGCTGCCTGTAGTTACGCATCCTTCTGGTGCTTCAGTAGTGGCGTTATACGCGCAGGCTTTGGCGCCTGCGATTCCGGTGTGTGGGGCTTCGGCTTCGGTGACCGTGCCTTCGATCCCGGGGCTCGCCAGAGCGCTGGCGACCGGGGCGACCGCGAACAGCGCGACGCACCCCACCAGCACGGCGAGCGTCCGGCGAGGAGCGCCGTTGCGCCGCCTGCCCGGGGGCCGCCGAGTGTCTGCGCTCGCCTGATCGGTCGCGTCGCGGCGCGACGAGAACAAGAACCTTCTCATTGAGTTCCTCCCATGACTGCTGCTTTGGCTTGGGCTAGCAACGCTTCTTTGCCTGAGCTTCACACGTCTTGCGCCTGCTCTTCTCGAGCTTCTTGCACGCCTCGAGCGCTCTGGCGAGCTTCTGCGCTCGAGTCAGCAGCTTTACCGGCGTAACCGGCTAGCAACCGCATGATCTTTGGCATGCTTCCCCCCAGTCTTGGGAATGCTCCCCATCTTTTGGGAATGCTCCCCATCTTTCCGGCGCACTATCCGCGCCAGCCTACACGAATCCTTCTATCTTTGCCATATCAGAAATCGCCGACGCCGCCGGTCCGGTCATCCGCTCTGCCATTTCGGTGTAGGCCAGAAATCGCCCCGTGCGCAGGCCCGCATCTTGCTGTCCATAAATCGCCCACCAACTGGGTATATAATGACCAGCTAGTAGGCGGATGAGCCATGAAGACCATCGCGCGCGCGATCACTCCCAGTCTGCTCACGGCCCTGAGCGATACGCCGGCCGTGATGCTGGTCGGTCCCCGGCAGGCCGGGAAGAGCACCCTCGTGCAGAGCCTCGCCGATGGTCCGTATCCCGCCCGCTACCTCAGCCTCGACGATCTGCGGACCCTCGACGCCGCGCGCCGCGACCCCATCGGCTTGATCGAGAGCGCCGACGGTCCGCTGATCATCGACGAGATCCAGCGCGCGCCCGAGCTGCTCCTGCCGATCAAGGCCGCGATCGACCGCGACCTGTGCCCCGGGCGCTTCATCCTCACCGGGTCCGCGCAGGTGATGCTGCTGCCGAGGGTGTCGGAGTCGCTCGCCGGGCGGATCGAGGTTCACACGCTGTGGCCCTTCTCCCAAGCCGAGATCGAGGGCGTGTCCGGACGGATCGTCGAGCTCCTGCTCGGGGAGTCCTCGCGACCGGGCCCCACAACGGCGCCCACAGGCACCCGCAAGAGCCTGATCGAGCGCATCGTGCGCGGCGGCTTCCCGGAGGCGCTGGCACGGCGCGAAGACGATCGCCGCGAGGAGTGGCTCGCCTCGTAT
>OBLU010005432.1_pt1 | contig 11416 bp, 9 predicted proteins | sample 1518681 | NCBI WGS metagenome assembly OBLU01 (sample SAMEA3539304, study PRJEB22396) | soil metagenome | biome: tundra; feature: field; material: soil | place: USA | collected 2010-05 | depth 0.15 m
AGATATTGGCGTGACTGGAGTTCAGACGTGTGCTCTTCCGATCTCGAGCCGTTCCAGCGCCCACATCCGGTAGAGCGACGAATCGTTCGGCGACAGGCCAGCGGCATACAGGATCTTCAGAGACGAAGCTTCGGGCAAAGGGACGCCACTTGCTGTTCGATCCACATCGACGGGTGCCATCCGGAAATTGTCTCCTACAGGAAGCGCTCAATCCAAGCGCGAGTTTTCAGCGCCACCCACCTACGATGTCCCCGAAATCGCGTGCCCCACCAACTCCGACACCGGCTGCCACTCGCGGTGCTGCGATTCCGCAACCGGCTTGCACGTCAGAACGCCGTTGAACGTGTTGACGCCCGCCGCGATTCCCGCGTCTTCCTGGATCGCCGCATTCGCCCCCAGCTTTGCCAGCTTCATCAGGTAGGGGAAGGTCGCGTTGGTCAGCGCCAGCGTCGAGGTGTTGGGTACTGCCGCCGGCATATTCGTCACGCAGTAGTGCACGACGCCGTCCACCAGGTACGACGGATCGGAGTGCGTCGTCGGGCGCGCGGTCTCGATGCATCCGCCCTGATCGATCGCCACGTCCACAATCACCGCGCCCTTCTTCATCTTCGCGACCATCGCCCTGGTCACCAGCTTCGGCGCGGCCGCACCCGGAATCAGCACTCCACCGATCACCAGGTCAGCCTCGCGCACGGCCCGCCCGATGTTGTAGCTGTTCGACGCCAGCGTGTAGAGCCGCCCGCCAAAGATGTCGTCCAACTCGCGCAGCCGATTCAGATTCAGATCGATCAGCGTCACGCGCGCGCCGAGCCCCAGCGCGATCTTCGCGGCATTCGTGCCCACAATGCCGCCGCCAAGAATCACCACGTTCCCCGGAGGAACGCCGGGAACGCCGCCCAGCAGTACGCCGCGGCCTCCGTGCTCCTTCTCCAGATACGCCGCGCCCACCTGGACGCTCATGCGCCCGGCCACCTCGCTCATCGGCGTCAGCAGCGGCAGCGCCCCCGCGCGGTCGCGGACCGTCTCGTAAGCGATGCCGGTCACTTTGTTCGCCAGCAGCGCATCGGTCAACTCGGTCATCGGCGCCAGGTGCAGGTAGGTAAACAGCACCAGCCCCTCGCGGAAGTGCCGATACTCCTTCTCGACCGGCTCCTTCACCTTCACCACCATCTCAGCCAGCCGCCAGACATCGTGCGCGCCCCCGACAATCTCCGCCCCGGCGGCCTGGTACTCGTCATCGGTCAAGGCCGAAAGCTCGCCGGCGTGGTGCTCCACCAGCACCGTATGTCCTGCTGCTACCAGAGCATGCACGCCACCGGGCGTAACGCCGACCCGGCTTTCGTGGTCCTTCACTTCCTTCGGTACACCGATAATCATGTCCCTCACCCTACCAAACGGGCTCCTCATTGTCAGTTTTCAACCGGACACCGCACAGGAGGACACCCCTGAAAGTGGCATTCCATGTCCCCGGCAGCAGGACGCGCCAAGCCGTACAATAGGAATTGATCTTTTTTTCTAGGAAAATGCTCACCCAATGTCCTCAAACGGTTATCAAATGCGGTACTCGCGCATCCACAACATGCGCTCGCTGTTCAGTCTCTTTTCGAACGATCTGGCCATCGATCTCGGCACGGCCAACACGCTCGTCTATGCGCACGGCAAGGGCATCATCGTCAACGAACCCTCCATCATCGCGGTCAATACCCAGACCAATGAAGTGGAGGCCGTCGGCAAGGAAGCCAAGGAGATGCTCGGCCGCACCCCGGGCAACATCATCGCCATCAAGCCGATGAAGGACGGCGTCATCGCCGACTTCCGCCACACCGAGAAGATGTTGAACTACTTCATCATGAAGGCGCACAACAACCGCAAGCGCATGGTCCATCCGCGCATCGTCATCGGCGTGCCCTCCGAGATCACGCAAGTCGAGAAGCGCGCCGTTATGGACTCGGCCTATCGCGCCAAGGCCTCTGAAGTGCATCTGGTCGAGCAGGCCATGGTCGCCGCCATCGGCGCCGGCCTGCCCATCACCGAGCCCGGCGGCAATATGGTCGTCGACATCGGCGGCGGGACTACAGACATCGCGGTGATCTCGCTCGCCGGCATCGTCTACTCGCGCTCCGTGCGCATGGCCGGCAACCAGATGGACGAGGCCGTTGTCACCTACCTCAAGCGCAAGTACAACCTGCTGATCGGGGAACGCACTGCCGAACAGATCAAGATGGTGCTCGGCTCGGCCTACCCGCTCGACCGGCCCATCACCATGGAGATCAAGGGCCGCAACCTGATCGAGGGCGTCCCCAAGACCATCACCATCGAAGACTCCGAGATCCGCGAGGCACTCTCCGAGTGCATCGCCACCATCATCAACGCCATCCGTGTCGCGCTCGAACGCACTCCGCCGGAACTCTCGGCCGACATCTCCGACCGCGGCATCGTGCTCACCGGCGGTGGCGCGCTGATCAAGAATCTCGACAAGCGTATCCGGGAAGAGACCGGCCTGCCCGTCTCCATCGCCGACGACCCGCTGGCATCGGTGGTGCTCGGCACCGGCCGCATGCTCTCGGACTTCAAACTGCTGCGCAAGATCTCCATCGACTAGCTCATCGGAAATCCGGCGTGGCCAATCGGATACCCCGCGCTCGGCACCGGCAGGCTGTTCCCCCAGTGCCCGCGATGTCGCGGATGGAGTTGTTTCACAGTAGGTGTATCCGGGGCGAAGGATGCTTGCGTGGTTCTCTCCCAAGGAGAACCACCTTGAACAATCTTCAGAGGGTCACAAGTAACTGTGAAACTGCTCTAATGTTGGCAGGCCATGGAATTCATCACCCGCTTCAAGAATGCGCTGTTCCTCATCGTGGTCCTGCTGGCCCAGGCGATCGCGCTCGCGATGCAGGTGCGCGCTCCCGTCGATTCCGCGCAGGCCGACGGTCGCAACGTTCGCCTCATCCGCATGTGGGCCACGGCGGCCGTGACGCCGTTCGAACGCGCTGCCCATGGCATTGGCTGGGGCCTGCACTATGGCTGGTCCGACTACATCGACCTCCGCCACGTCCGCCAGCAGAACAAGGACCTCCAGCAGCAGCTCACGCGCATGCACATTGAAGAGGCCGCCATCGCCGAGGACGCGCTCCAGGGCCGCCGCTTGCAGGCCCTGCTCGCCTTCCGCGAGAGCTACGTCGGCTCGACCGTCGCGGCCCAAGTCATCGGCGACAGCGGCAGCGACCGGTCGCGCGTGCTCACCATCGACAAGGGCTCCCACGATGGCATCAAGCCCGACATGGCCGTGATTACCCAGGACGGCGTCGTGGGCAAGATTCGCGACGTCGATCCCACCACCGCCCACGTGCTCGAGATCAACGATCAGACCTCCGGCGCCGGCGTCATCCTCGCCAGCACGCGCATCCGCGCCATCCTCCGTGGCTCAGTCGCCGGGCGGGCGCAGATCGTCAACCTCACCGCCGACTCCCGCATCAAGCCCGGCGAACAGGTGCTCACCTCCGGCGGCGACCAGGTCTATCCCCGCGGCCTCCCCGTCGGCACCATCCAGAGCATCGCGCCCGACCCCGACCACCAACCCTATACCGCCATCACCGTCCGCCCGGCCGTCAATCTCGACCGCGTCGAAGAGGTGCTGATCATCACCGGCACGCAGCCCGACCTGCCGCCCGCCGCTCAGCAGGACCTCGCTACCGCCGAGGCGCAGCATGCGGCCGACCTGAGCGCCGAGCGCCTTCCCGGCCTTCACGACGACCAGGCCACCGGCGTCAATGGAGCCGCGCCGGCCACTCCCGCAACGCCGGGCCCGACGACCCCGCCGATTGTTGTAATCCCGCACCCGCTGCCTCCCGTCCATCCCGACCGCTTCACCAGCGGGACCACTCCTCCAGCCGCGGAGTTGACCCCCGGCGGCCCGAACGCGCCGCAATCCCCGCCGCCCGCCAGCCAGCAGCCGCCCGCCAAGACTTCCCCGCAATCCGAGTCGCCCAAATAATGGTCACACGCAGCTACATGTCGCGCCGCGAGGTGGAACAGCAAAGCTTCACCCTCCCGGTGGCGGTCTTCGTGCCGGTCGGCGCCATCCTGCTGCAGGTGCTCCTGCCCAGGCTCATCCCGGCGCTGGCCATCCTGGATCTGCCGCTGATCGTCACCCTGTTTTTCGCGATCAGCCGCCGCAGCCCCATCGCGGGAACCATCACCGGCGGTACCATCGGCCTGCTGCAGGACGTGCTGACCAGCCAGCCCATCGGCGTCAACGGCATGGCCAAATCGGTCATCGGCTACGCCGCGGCAAGCCTGGGCAGCCGCATCGACGTCGACAATACGGCCACGCGCGCCATCCTCACCTTCGCGTTCTCGCTGCTGCAGAGCCTGCTGCTCTACCTGATCGAGCGCCGCCTGCTGGGCATCCGCTTCAACGTACTATGGCTGCACGAGTTGCTGCGCGCCGTCGTGAACACCGCGGTTGCCGTCCCCGTCTTCCTCCTGCTCGACCGCGCCAAGCACCAGGAATAGGGCCGCAGGGCGTCACCACGCCGGTACGGAAGGGCGAATATCGAAAGGCACACGCGGCAGAACGACGTAAACTAGCAGAAGCGGAGCTCCGAAGCATGGCGCTGATATCCAACCACGAACGGCATTACGCCCGCGACGAAAAGGTCTCGGCGGTCAAACTGCACGCGACCCAGTACCTCGTCGTGCTGCTGCTCGCCGTGCTCGCCAGCGGAATGTGGCGTCTGCAGATCCTCGGCGCCGAGAGCTACCGCGTTCTCGCCGAGGCCAACCGCATCCGCAAAGACCCCGTGCGCGCCCCCCGCGGCAAGCTCTTCGACCGCGAAGGCCGCATCCTCGTCGACAACTACCCCTCCGTCACCTGCTACCTGCTGCGCGAGCAGGGCAAGGATGTCCAGGCCGACATCCCGCTCATCGCCCGCGGCCTCGACCTTCCCGTCGAGCAGGTCCAGGCCACCATCCGCCGCTACGCCGCGGAACCCAAGTACGAGTCGATCCTGCTGAAACAGGACATCACCCCGGACGAGCAGGCCTTCATCGAGGCGCATCGCAACGAGCTTCCCGAGCTTGAGACGCGGGACGAGCAGCGCCGCCTCTACCCGCGCGACGGCTTCGCCGCCCACCTGATCGGGTACGTCGGCGAAGTCTCCGAGGAAGACCTCAACTCCTCGAAGTTCGACTTCTACAACCCCGGCGACATGGTCGGCAAGTCCGGCGTCGAGGAGACCTACGACTCCCTCCTCCGCGGCACCGACGGCTCGCGCGACGTCATCGTCAACAGCCACGGCAAGGAGGTCGGTCAGCTCGGACAGGTGCTCGCAATTCCCGGCAAAGACCTGCGCCTCACCATCGACCTCGACCTCCAGCGCGTCGCCGAGCAGGCCATGGAGGGCCGTAACGGAGCCCTGGTCGCGATGGACCCCCACACCGGCGAGATCCTCGCCATGGTCTCGCGCCCCACCTACGATCCCAACCAGTTCGCCGTCCGCCTGACCAAAAGCTATTGGTCCTCAATCATCAACGATCCCAACCATCCGCTGATGAACAAGACCATTCAGGCCCAGCTCGCGCCTGGCTCGACCTTCAAGATCATCATGTCGCTGGCCGGCCTTCAGGAGGGCGTAGCCCAGGTCATGCGCGTCATGTGCAACGGCGGCGGAACCTTCTTCGGCCGTTTCTTCGCGTGCGACAAGCACCACGGCATGGTGGACATCGACCATGCCATCCCCTGGTCCTGCGACACCTTCTACTACACGCTGGCGCAGAAGCTGGGCATCGACACCATCGCCAAGTACGCGACCGAGGTAGGCCTCTCGCAGAAGACCGGCATCGACCTCCCCGACGAAGCCTCCGGCACCATGCCCTCGACCGCGTGGAAGATGAAGAACTTCCACGAAAAATGGTACGAGGGGGAGGCGATCTCGGTGGGCATCGGCCAGGGCGCGGTTGCGGTGACGCCGCTGCAGTTGGCTCGGGCGCTCTCCGGTATTGCCTCCGGAGGCGTGCTGAGGCGGCCGCACGTTGTCTTCCCGGATGAGCTTCCGCCTGAGATGGCATCGGCCATCGCCGCGACCTTTCCCGGCAGCGGCGACCGCACGATTCCCCTTGCTCCCGAGAACTGGGACACCATCACCGACGCCATGGCTGCAACGCTCGGTCCGGGCGGAACCGCCGGCGCCGTGCATCTGGAAGGCATCGACTTCGCCGGCAAGACCGGCACCGCCCAGGTTGTGAACCACAGCGCCGGCGCAACCAGCCTGGGCTCCGGAGGCGAACGCGCCAACGCCTGGTTCGTCGGCATGGCGCCGCGACGCAACCCCGACATCGTCGTTACCGTGCTGTGTGAGCATGGAGGCTGGGGAGCCGAAGCCGCCGCTCCCGTCGCCGCGCAGGTCATCAACGCCTTCGTCGCCAAGCAGCGCAAGCGCGAAGGCAATCTCCGCCTCGCCGACGCGCCCAAGCCCGTAACCACTCTCGCCGCGCCTGCGGCCCCCAAGCCTCCTGCGTCGTCCACGCCGAACACCATCTCCTCTGCAGCGCCGGGCCCAAGGGTCGCCGCCGCGTCCACCCCCAACCGCCCCTGACCAAGCTCGAACCCTACCGATCCCCAGCCCATGCGCCGTTTCTCCTCCTTCCGCGACTTCGATTGGACCCTGCTTACCCTGGTGCTGCTGATCTCGGTCATCAGCGTCGTCGAGATCAAGTCCGCGACCCTGCACACCAAGTTTCACGGCTTCGGCGAGAAACAGGTCGGATTCATCCTCATCGGCATCGTCCTGATGTTTCTCATCTCCTTCATCGACTACCACCGCCTGCTGGACATCGCGCCCTGGGCCTACGGCGTCAGCCTGATTCTGCTGATCGCCGTAAAGGCCGTGGGGACAAAGGTCATGGGCGCGCGCCGCTGGATCAACCTCGGCGGAGGCGTGCACTTCCAGCCCTCTGAGTGGGTCAAGCTCGTACTCATCCTCATCGTCGCCCGCTACTTCTGGGGCTTGGCCGGGCGTGACCTGAGTTGGATCGACATCGCCAAGGCCTTCGCGCTGGTCTGCATCCCCATGGCGCTGGTCCTGGCGCAACCCGACCTGGGCACGGCACTCACCTATTTCCCGGTGGCCGTCGCCGGACTCTTCCTCGGCGGCATTCGCCCCAGGCAGGTCGCCATCCTCATGCTCGGGGCCACCGTGCTGATCGGCGGTGCCTTTCTCAGTGGAAAGCGCCTCAAACCCTACCAGCAGGCCCGCCTCACCAGCTTCATCAACCCCGACGCCGACCCCAAGGGCTCCGGCTACCAGATCAAGCAGTCTCTCATCGCCGTCGGCTCCGGCGGCCTCTGGGGCAAAGGCACCAACAAGGGCACCCAGACCCAGGGCGATTTCCTGCCCATCCCCTACACCGACTTCATCTTCGCCGCCTTCTGCGAGGAGCACGGCTTCGTCGGAGGCATCGGAATCCTGCTGCTGTTCTTCCTCATCCTGACGCGTTTGATCCAGAACGCCCAACAGGCATCCGACATGCCCGGCACCTTCATCGTCATGGGGGTCGTCGCCGTCATCCTCTTCCAGATTGTGGTCAATATCGGGATGGTCGTCGGCCTGATGCCGGTCACGGGCATTCCCCTGCCGCTGATGAGCTACGGCGGTTCCTCGATCCTCTTCACATTCTTGGCGCTCGGCATTGTGATGAACATCCGCATGCGCCGTTTCGTGAACTAGACGTCGCCGCCCGCATCGGAGATAAACTCAAACCCTCCGGCCTGGTGGTGCTTTTCTTACGATTTACGATTTGCACCAACATACTGAATTGCACCATTTCTGGTTTTGGTGCACAATGTCCCTATGAGAACCAGCATCACGCTCGACGACGACGCCTACGAGCTTGCATCCCTCTATGCGAGGGGCCGAGGTATCACCCTCAGCGCCGCAATCAACGAGGCGGTGCGGAAGATCGGGGAGGCGCCGAGTTCGAGTTCCTCTCGGATCACTATCGCTCCGAACGGTCTTCCTGTGTTTTCTAGCGGCAAGGTGATTACTCCCGAAATGGTCAAGGAAGCTCTAGAGGACGAGTAAGCTGAAATACCTTGCTGACGTAAACGTGTTGATCGCCCTGACAGACAATAGCCAGCCACTCCACGGCAAAGCGGTCCAATGGTTCGACACCTCCGGATATCGCGACTGGGGCGCTTGCGCGTTCACCGAGGCTGGCTTTCTGAGGATAATGGCGAATCCTAAAGTCGGCTCGCTTTCCCTGGGTGAAGCGAGCCAGGTGTTCGCCTCGCTCACCTCTCATCCCGGTTACCGGTTCTGGCCCATCGTCGACGACTGGGCCACCCTTGCGGCTCCTTTCATGCAGAGAGTCTTCGGGCACCAGCAGATCACCGACGCCTATCTTCTCGGCCTTGCGATCAAGGAGGGCGGAATCCTGGTTACCATGGACAAGGCGGTCAAGTCGATGGCCGGAGCGACCTACAGTCGGCATGTCCTGATTCTCGAATAAGTTACGTGCGACCGTGCCGCCCGTATCAAAAGACGCATCATCTGAAGCGCAGCTCTCCCAAGCGCACACAGCGATTTTGGTGCATACTAGATTTACCCGGCTGTCACACCCAGGCCGGCGCAACCCCCCGCTCCCTTTGGCGCTAGGCGCCGGGATCGCGGCGTCAAAAAGTTTTGAAGATTAGAAAAAGGCCGGCCAGGTGAGAACGATCAAGTCCGTTGGCCGGACAGGTTTGAAGGGAATGATTGCATCCGGATGGCGAACGGCCCCGCCTCAGATTCACTCTGAGGTTGTCTTGGTCACAAACTCCGCATGCCCATCGTTGCTAGAAGCATCCCAGGTGTCTCCGATAGCTTTTATTATCAGCCAGTTCGCATCACTTTTCGATGAGCTCTGGACGCAGACTGCGTTGAGATTCAACTCCCGCCTGCACCCATCGGCCGACTCAGCTTCCCGATCCCGTACCCTGTCCGCACCCCCGGTGAGCGGCGCCTAGCACCACGCTAGAGCCCCTCCGATCCTCTCGCCTGCCTTGCCGCTCAGACTCCGGTCCTCAAACCCGGAGCGGGCAGAAAGAGCAGGAAAATGTCGAAGGAAATTTACATCTCCAGCACGCCTCACGAGACGCGTCTGGCCATCGTCGAAGACGAAGCCCTCACCGAAATCTATTACGAGCGCGAGAACGAATACACCCTCGCCGGCTCCATTTACAACGGCCGCGTCACCCGCGTGCTCCCAGGCATGCAGTCCAGTTTTGTGGACATCGGCCTCGAGCGCGACGCATTCCTCTACATCACTGATTTCATGGAAGAAGCGCCGGACCCGGACGAGTTCGACACCTCCACCGGAGACCGCACCCCCCGCGCCCCGCGTCCCGCCAATGGGGACGAAACCGCACGCACCGAGTCCGCCCCACGCAGCGACCGAGGAGACCGTGGCGGCCGTGGACGCCGTGGCGGCCGGGATCGCGACCGTGGCGGAGACCGTCCCCCAATCGACCGCGAACGCACCGAAGCACCCCGCGCCGCCGCCCCAGCCGAGCCCGGCATCGCAGCCCCCCGGGACGTCACCTCTGGCGAGATTGGCGAAGGCGCACCCGGAGCCGACGGAAACCGCCGCTGGCGTGGTCGCCGCGGACGCCGTCGCGGACGCGGCCCAGTTGGCCAGCCCGGCGATGCGACCCAGGAGAACACCGCACCAGCGGGTGAGTCAGCCGCCTACCCCGAGGACGAATCATCCCAGGAACGCGAGTCCTACATGGAGCTCGACGCGGCCGCGCCGGCCTCGGACGCGCCCGCGGACCGCATCGAAAACGCCCCACGCAGCGACCGCTCCAGCGACCGCGGTCGGCGCGACCAGGGCCGTGGCGGCCAGCGCCGCGATGGCCAGCGCTTCGATTCACCCCGCCGGGACAATCGGCAGGAGCCGCGTGCTCCCCGCGGATTCGCTCCCTCGCGTGACCTCTACGGTGTAGACAGCGGAGAGTCCCGCGGCACGGGCCCCATTGAGAACGCCTACCCCGACGAGTCCGAATCTCCCGCCGAGCCGATCATTCTACCCGGCGAGTCGCTGTCCAAGTACCGCAAGGCCGATGAGCCGGCTGCCTCCACACCGGCTTCTCAGGCCAGCTTCGCCGTTCCCGTCACACTCGCCCCACCCGCCAACCTCTACACCATCGCAGAGGGCTGGGACGGCGGCGCAACTCTCCCCGGCGAGACCCTCTCGCGCCGCCGGCCATCCGAGTCGCGCCCAGAGACCAACCGGCCGCAGCGCGACTTTGACCGCGAACCCCGGCGCGACCGCGAGGCCCGCTTCGAATCCCGCCGCGAGAACCGCTCCGAAGTCCGCAACACCGCTCCAGTCCCCGAGCCAGTTCCTGAACCGTCCATCGCAGTGGATTCTCATTTGCCGGCCGCTCCGGAAGTCGAAATCGTTCCCCAGCCCACTGCGTACAGCACCGCCACGACGACCGGAGTCGCGCCACCCCCAGTCCCCGAAGCAGTCGCCGCACCCGAGCCAACCCCGCACGTCGAAGCCGAGTACGAGCCCGCGGAAGCGTCGGCCTCCTACCGCGTCGACCCGGCACCGCCCAGCGCATTCTTCCAGAGCGCGCCAGTCCTCGAGCCGCCCGTCGAAGAGACCGCACCGGTCGAAGAAAGTGCGCCAATCGAAGAGGTCGCATCCGTCGAACAAGCCGCACCCGTGGCCGAAGCTCCTCCGGCCGTCGAACCCGAAGCGCCCGTCGTCGAGGCCCACGACATCACCGCCATCTCCGCCACCGGCGAGATGTTCTCCGAGCCCGTCGAAGTTCTGCCCGAGGCAACGTCTCACCCCGCGCCGATCGAGACCCCCGAGCCCGCATCGCCCATCCGCCACGAGGGCGCCATTCTGACCCACGATGCAGACGCCGAGTTCGTCGCGCCTGCAACCGGTGGCTTCGCTCCCGGCGCCGGCCAGCTCGATGAAGAGATCCTCGACGAAGAGGACGAGGGCGCAACCCTCCATGCCAGCTCCATCGAGGAGCTGGACGATCTCGAAGAAGAGACGCTCGAAGGCGCCGCCGACCTCGGCACCATGCTCCGCGAAATGTCCATCGACCACATCACGCGCACCATGCCCGAGGTGGACGAGGAAGAAGACGAAGAGGACGACCTCGAAGAAGACGATCTGGAAGAGGACGAGGAAGAAGAAGACGAGGAGGACGACGAGGAAGGCCAGGAAGGCTATCAACTTGGCGACCGCACCGAATCAACTCAATCGGAAGAGGGCTTCGATGAGCAGGCCGCCCGCAGCGGAAACCCCGCCGACGCGGAGTTCTTCGAGCAGCAGTTCAGCCAGACCGACCAGGAAAATCGCGGCGAGCAGATCGGAAGAGCGTCGTGTAGGGAAAGAGTGTAGATCTCGGTGG
>OBLU010005433.1_pt1 | contig 11415 bp, 7 predicted proteins | sample 1518681 | NCBI WGS metagenome assembly OBLU01 (sample SAMEA3539304, study PRJEB22396) | soil metagenome | biome: tundra; feature: field; material: soil | place: USA | collected 2010-05 | depth 0.15 m
GTAGAGCCCGTGTCGGTGGTTGGTCGCGCCGCCGGCGGCGACGGCCTGCTTTTCGAGCGCGCGCAGGCCGGGCGTCGTCTTGCGCGTGTCCAGCACGCGCACGCCGGTACCCTCGACCGCGGCCACGGCGCGCGCCGCGAACGTGGCGATGCCCGAGAGCCGCCCGAGGAAGTTCAGCGCCGTGCGCTCGGCGCCGAGCAACGCCCGCGCGGCTCCGGCGACCACGAGGACCACGCTCCCGGCGTCGCGCCACTCCCCCTCCGGCGCCGTCTGCTCGGCCGTGACGGCTTCGTCCAGCAGCCGAAACGCGAGCAGCGCCGGCTCGAGCCCGGAGATCACGCCGGGCTGCTTCTGGGTGATCGTCGCCCGAGCGCGAGCCGCGGCCGGGACCGTCGCGGCGCTCGTCACATCCCCGTCGCCGAGGTCCTCGGCGAGCGCCCAGCTGACCACCTCGGGCAGGCCTCTGGCGTCCACTAGCGCGAGACCCACAGCAGATAGGCGCGCACGAACGGGTCGAGATCGCCGTCGAGCACGCGCTGCACGTCACCGGTCTCGTAGTTCGTTCGCAGGTCCTTGACCAGCGTGTAGGGGTGCAGGACGTAGCTGCGGATCTGGGAGCCGAAGTTGACGTCCTGGGCCTCGCCCTTCTCGCGTGCGATCTCCTCCTGGCGGGCGCGTTCCTCGCGTTCGACGAGCTTCGCGCGCAGCATCGCCATCGCCGTCGCCTTGTTGGAGGACTGCGAGCGCTCGTTCTGGCACTGCACGACGATCCCACTCGGGCGGTGGGTGATCCGCACCGCGGAGTCGGTCTTGTTGACGTGCTGGCCGCCGGCCCCGCTCGCCCGGTAGGTGTCGATCTGGAGGTCATCGTCGTTCAGCTCGATCTCGCCGTCGCCCTCGACGACGGGTGCGACCTCAACGCCGGCGAAGCTCGTCTGGCGACGGCTCGCGGAATCGAACGGCGAGATGCGCACCAGCCGGTGGACCCCCTTCTCGGCGCCGTAGAGCCCGTAGGCGTTCTCGCCGCCGACGCGGAACGAGGCGGACTTGATGCCGGCCTCCTCGCCCGGGCTGACCTCGAGCAACTCGACCGTGAAGCCGCGCTTCTCGGCCCAGCGCATCTCCATCCGCAGAACCATCTCCGCCCAGTCCTGCGCGTCGGTGCCGCCGGCGCCGGCATTGACCGTGACGAGCGCATCGCCCGCGTCGTAGGTGCCCGAGAACAGGCGCTCCTCCTCGAGCGACAGCAGCCGCGCCTCGACCGACTCGAGCTGCCCCTCGAGCTCGCGCGCGAGGTCCTCGTCCTCTTCGGCCAGCTCGACGAGCGCCTCGAGGTCCTCGACGTCGGCCGCGACGCCGCGGAAGGTCTCGAGTCGACGGGTCAGGCGCGCATGCTCGGCGCCGGCCTTGGCCGCCGCCTCGGCGTCGTCCCAGAACCCGGGTTCGCCCATCTGCGTTTCGAGCGCCGTGATGCGCTCGGCGAGCGTTGCCGGGTCAAAGATAGTCCGCGAGCAGCTGAAGCTGGTCGCGAATCGCCGCGAGACGCGCCGGCGTCGGTTCCGATGAGGAGGCGCTGGTCATGCCCCGTGGCAGCGCTTGAACTTCTTGCCCGAGCCACACCAGCACGGATCGTTGCGCCCGAGCTGCTCGTCGCTGGAGACGCGGCGCTGCTCGACGTGGTCCGGGACCTCCTCCTCCTCGACGGTTCCGGCCGCGGCGGCGAGCGCGCCGGCACCGGCCGAGGCGCCGGAGGAGTAGCTCACGCGCGACGCTCCGCCGGTCGAGCTGCCGCCGGGCTGATAGGAGCGTGCGTTCGGCGGCGGCGGTGCCCCGGCGTTCCCGTTGGGCGCCTCGCGCTGCACCTCGACGTGGAAGACGAGGCGCGCGAAGTCTGTCCACACGCTGTTCATCAGATCCTCGAACAGCGTGAAGGCCTCGTTCTTGTAGGCCACCAGCGGCTCGATCTGGGCGAAGCCGCGCAGATGGATGCCCTCGCGCAGATAGTCCATGTCGTGGAGGTGCTCGCGCCAACGCTCGTCGATGATCTGCAACAGCAGGAAGCGCTCGAGCGCGCGCATCAGCTCCTCGCCGAGATCGGCCTCGCGGGCGTCGTACTGGCGGATCGCATCCTCGGTGACGAGTCCGATCAGCTCCGACTGGTCCACGCGCTCGGTGCCGAACTCCGCCGGGGAGACGCTGACCGGATAGATCTGTGACAGCGCGGCGAACAGCGCCCCGAGATCCCAGTCCTCGACATAGTCCTCGCCGGTGTATTGCTCGATCGTGCGCTCGAGCACCGAGGCGACCTCCTGGCGTGCCTGGGAGAGGTTCGCCCCCTCGAGCACCAGGTCGCGCAGCTCGTAGATCACGCGGCGCTGCTCGTTCATCACGTCGTCGTACTCGAGGGTGTGCTTGCGCGCCAGGAAGTGCTGCTCCTCGACCTTGCGCTGCGCGTTCGCGATCTGCTTCGACAGCAGTCCCGCCTCGATCGGCTCTTCATTGCCCTCGACGTCGACGCCGCCGAGACGGTCGAGGATCCGGTAGATCCGGTCGCCGGCGAACAGGCGGATCAGGTCGTCCTCGGCGGACAGGAAGAAGCGGCTCTCGCCCGGGTCGCCCTGGCGTCCCGAACGCCCGCGCAGCTGATTGTCGATCCGCCGCGACTCGTGGCGTTCGGTGCCGACGATATAGAGGCCGCCGGCCTCGATCACGCGCTCGCGATCCTGCTCGAGGCGCGCCTCGAAGGTCGGCAGCAGCTCGGCCAACTGCTCGTCGAAGCCCGGGTCGCCTGCGCGCAGGCCGAGCTTGGCCAGCTCGAGACGGGTCTGATGCTCGGCGTTGCCGCCCAGCTTGATGTCGACGCCCCGTCCGGCCATGTTGGTGGCGATCGTCACTGCGCCCAGCCGGCCGGCCTCGGCGATCGTCTCGCCCTCGCGCTCGGCGTACTCGGGTTTGGCGTTGAGCACGGCGTGGTCGATTCCGCGGCGGTGCAGGCGCTCGGAGAGCAGCTCGGAGACCTCGACGGAGATCGTGCCGACGAGCACCGGCTGGCCGGCCGCGTGACGGCTGGCGATCTCGCGCTCGACCGCCGACCACTTGCCCTCCTTGGTCTTGTAGACCTGATCGTTGCGGTCGGCGCGAACCATCGGACGGTTGGTCGGGATCTGCACGACCGGCAGCTTGTAGATCTTCATGAACTCGGTCGCCTCGGTCAGCGCGGTGCCGGTCATGCCGGAGAGCTTGTCGTAGAGGCGGAAGTAGTTCTGCAGCGTGATCGTCGCGAGGGTCTGGTTCTCCTCCTGGACGCGGACCCCCTCCTTGGCCTCGATCGCCTGGTGCAGGCCTTCGGACCAGCGGCGCCCGTCGAGCGTGCGCCCGGTGTACTCGTCGATGATCTTCACCTCACCCTCGACGACCTGGTAATCGACGTCGCGCTTGTACAGCGACTCCGCCTTCAGCGCCTGCAGCAGGTGATTGACCAGCGTCCCGTTCTCCGCGCGGTAGAGGTGATCGATGGCGAGGAAGCGCTCGGCCTTGGCAACGCCGAGTTCGGTCACCGCGACGGTCTTGTACTTCTCGTCGAACTCGTAGTCGAAGTCCGCGACGAACTCCTTGCGCGTGCGCGGATCGAGGCCCTCCGGTGTCTTCCCGGGAGCCATCGTGCGCGCCAGCCGCGCGAACTGGACGTAGAGGTCCGCCGCCTGCTCGGGTGCGCCGCTGATGATCAGCGGCGTGCGGGCCTCGTCGATCAGGATGTTGTCGACCTCGTCGACGATGGCAAAGGAGTACGCGGTGACCGGCCTGCCGTCTGCGTCGCGACGGCCGCCGTTCTGGACCTTGTCCTCGAGGCTGGCGGCCATGTTGTCGCGCAGGTAGTCGAAGCCGAACTCCGAGTTCGTCCCGTAGGTGACGCCGCAGGCGTAGGCGTGGATCTTCTCCTCGACCGGCTGTCCGGACTGGAGGACCCCGACGGTGACGCCGAGCGCGTCATAGATCGGGCTCATCCACTCCGCGTCGCGGCGGGCGAGGTAGTCGTTGACGGTGACCAGATGGACGCCGGTGCCGGCGAGCGTATTGAGGACGACCGCGAGCGTGGCGGTCAGCGTCTTGCCCTCGCCGGTGCGCATCTCGGCGATCGAGCCGCCGTGCAGCACCATGCCGCCGATCAGCTGGACGTCGAAGTGGCGCATCTCCATGCGCCGCTTGCCGGTCTCGCGGACGATCGCGAAGCATTCGGGGAGCAGCTCGTCGAGCGCCTCTCCGGCGCGTGCCCGCGAACGCAGGACGTCAACGCGCTCGCGCAGCTCCTCGTCGCTGTCGAGCTCGAGCTCGGGCTCGAAGGCGTTGATCGCCGCGACGCGCTGCTCGTAGCGTCTGAACTGCTTGCCCTCGCCGATGTTCAGCGCGCGATCGAGGATACCCATCTGCTCAGCCTACCAATGCCGTCAGTGTGCTTCGTGGTTGCTGCGGGCCGCTAGCCAGCACGCGGGCGCAGGCTGGCGGCGATTCCGCAGTGCCCGGCGATCGCGCCGATCAGGATCGCGTCGGGCGCCACCTCGGTGCCCGGAAAGACGATCGATTCGCGCAGCGCCGCGCCGTCGCCGATCCGCGCGCCGTCACCGATCACCAGCGGGCCGATCAGCCGCGTGCCGGCGCCGATCGAGACGTCGCGCCCGACCCAGATCGGTCCGTCGAGCGTCTGCGCGCCGTCGATCGTCGAGCCCTCGCCGACGGTGATGCCGGCGGCGACCTGGGTTCCGGCGATCTCGACCCGCAGCTCCCCGGCGAGCGCGTCGAAGGTTCCCTGGCGCAGCTCGGCGAGCGAGCCGACGTCGTTCCAGTACTCCTCGATCTGGTGGACGAAGAAGGGCACGCGCTCTGCGAGCAATACCGGAAAGACGTCCTGCGCCCAATCGACGAACGGCGTCGGGGGGAAGTAGTCGAAGATCGCCGGCTCGAGGCAGTAGATCCCGCAGCTCCCCAGATCGGAGCGCGCGTCCTGCGGTTCGGGCTTCTCCTGAAAGCCGCTGATCCGGCCCTCGCCGTCGTGCAGCACGACCCCGTACTCGCGCGGATCCGCCACGCGCGTCGCCGCGAGGGTGGCGACCGCGCCACGCTCGCGGTGGCTCGCGACCAGCGCCCGCAGATCGATGTCGGTCAGCGCGTCGCCGGATATCACGAGGAAGGTTTCGTCGCCGAGCAGGTCGGCGCAGTTGCGCACGCCGCCGGCCGTGCCGAGCAATTGCTCCTCGTAGCGGTAGGCCACGCGCTCGCCGAAGTAGTCGCGGATCGGGTCGGGGAAGTGATGCAGGTTGGCGACGATCTCCGCGACGCCGCTGCGCTCGAGCAGGTCGACGATGTGCGCCATCACCGGCCGATCGAGCACCGGCACCATCGGCTTGGCAATCTCATAGGTGATCGGCCTCAGACGAGTGCCGAGGCCGGCCGCGAGAACCATGGCGCGCATCGAGAGCGCACGCTAGTCGATTTCGCGCCCGCGCTAGCGGAACGGCCGCAGATAGCTCTCCTGGGCCTCGCTCAGCACATCGATCTGGATCCCCAGTGAGGCGAGCTTGAGCCGCGCCACCTCCTGATCGACGGCCGCGGCGACCGCATGCACGCCGGACGCGCGCTGCTCGGTCGCAGCCGCGATGCCGGCCACGGCGAGCGCCTGCGCGGCGAACGACAGGTCCATCACCGAAGCCGGGTGTCCGGGGGCGGCGGCCAGGTTGACGACGCGCCCCTTGGCGAGAACGTGCAGGCGGCGCCCGTCGATCTCGTACTCGTCGACCAGCGGCAGCGCCTCCCGCGGAGGGCCACTGGCGATGGCCGCGAGCTCGACGAGGTTGATCTCGACATCGAAGTGTCCGGCATTGGCCAGCACCGCTCCGTCGCGCATCTGCTCGAAATGCTCTCGGCGGAGGACGTCGGGGGCGCCCGTCACGGTGATGAATATCTCACCGAGCGGCGCCGCGGCCAGCGCGCTCATGACCTCGAAGCCCTCCATCCGCGCCTCCAGCGCCCGGACGGCGTCGACTTCGCAGACGATCACCGCCGCCCCGGCGCCCTTCGCCCGCTGCGCGACCCCGCGCCCCGCCGAGCCGTAGCCGAGCACGACGACGGCGCGGCCGGCGAGCAACATGCTGGTCGCTCGCAGGATCCCGTCGAGCGTCGACTGTCCCGTTCCGTAGCGGTCGTTGAAGACGCGCTCGGTGAGCGTCTCGTTGATCGCCAGCACGGCGCAGCGCAGCGTGCCGTGGGCAGCCATCGCGCGCAGCCGCACGAGACCGGTCCTCGTTTCCTCGGTCGCGCCGAGCAACTGGTCGGCGACCGCGCCGCCGTCGCGGTGGGCGCCGACGATCAGCTCCGCGCCGTCGTCGATCAGGATCTGCGGCGCGCGCTCGATCAGCGTGTTGAGGTGTCGCTCGTAGGCCGCGCGGTCCTCGCCGCGGACGCCGAGCACCGCGGCGCCGTGCTCGGTCGCGAGCGCCGCCGCGACGTCGTCCTGGGTGGACAGCGGGTTGGCCGCGCAGAGTCCCACCTGGGCACCGCCGGCGCGCAGCACCCGCACGAGGTTCGCGGTCTCGGCGGTGACATGCAGGCAGGCCGCGATGCGACAGCCGTCGAGCGGAAGCTCGCTCGCGAAGCGCTCGCGGATCGCCGCGAGCACCGGCATCTGGCCGTCCGCCCAGGCGATCCGCGCTGCCCCGGCGCGGACCAGCGCCGGGGGGCGCGAGCGCGGCTTGGTTCTAGCGGGCTGGCTCACTGCTGCTCGCGAACGTCACCGATGCCACGGCCTGCTCCGTGCGTCCCCGCCCCGCGCGTGCGGCACTGCCAGCCGCACGCGCGGAGCAGCAGACAACCTCTAATAGCGGTAGTGATCAGGCTTGTACGGGCCTTGCACCGGCACGCCGATGTAGGCCGCCTGCTCGTCGGTCAGCGTCGTCAGCTTGACCCCGAGGGCGTCGAGGTGCAGGCGTGCGACCTTCTCGTCGAGGTGCTTGGGGAGCACGTAGACGCGCTTCTCGTAGTCGTCGTTCTTGGAGAACAGCTCGATCTGCGCGATCGTCTGGTTCGAGAACGAGTTGGACATCACGAACGACGGGTGGCCGGTTGCGTTGCCGAGGTTCAGCAGGCGGCCCTCCGAGAGCACGATGATCGAGTGTCCGTCGGGGAACCGCCACTCGTCGACCTGCGGCTTGATGTTGATCCGCTCGATCCCCGGATAGTTCTCGAGGCCGAGGATGTCGATCTCGTTGTCGAAGTGGCCGATGTTGCCGACGATCGCCTGGTGCTTCATCCGCGCCATGTCGTTGACGGTGATGATGTCCTTGTTGCCGGTCGTCGTGATGAACACGTCGGCCCGCTCGACGACGTCCTCGAGGGTCAGCACCGAGTAGCCCTGCATCGAGGCCTGCAGGGCGCAGATCGGGTCGACCTCGGTCACGATCACGATCGCACCCTGGGCGCGCAGCGACTCCGCCGAGCCCTTGCCGACATCGCCGAACCCGCAGATCACGGCGGTCTTGCCGGCGAGCATCACGTCGACCGCGCGGTTGATCCCGTCGACCAGCGAGTGGCGGCAGCCGTAGAGGTTGTCGAACTTCGACTTGGTCACCGAGTCGTTGACGTTGATCGCCGGGAACAGCAGATCACCGGTCTCGGCGAGCTGATAGAGGCGCTTCACGCCGGTCGTCGTCTCCTCCGTCACGCCCTTGATCGAGGCGGCGACGTCGGTCCAGCGCTTGGGGTCCTCGGCCAGCGACCGCTGCAGCAGGGAGAGGATCAGCCCGAACTCCTCGTTGTCCGCGGAGGCCGGGTCCGGCACAGCTCCGGCACGCTCGAACTCGACGCCCTTGTGGACAAGCATCGTGGCGTCGCCGCCGTCGTCGAGGATCATGTTCGGGCCACCCCCGTCGGGGAAGCGCAGCGCGTTCTCGGTGCACCACCAGTACTCCTCGAGCGTTTCACCCTTCCACGCGAAGACCGGCACGCCGGTGACCGCGATCGCCGCGGCGGCGTGGTCCTGCGTCGAGAAGATGTTGCACGAGCACCAGCGCACGTCCGCACCGAGCGCGGTCAGCGTCTCGATCAGCACGGCGGTCTGGATCGTCATGTGCAGCGATCCGGTGATCCGGGCGCCCTTCAGCGGCTGGGCGTCCTGAAACTCGCGGCGGATCGACATCAGACCGGGCATCTCGTGCTCGGCGAGCCGAATCTCCTTGCGCCCGAACTCGGCGAGCGCGAGATCGGCGACCTTGAAGTCCTCTGCGGTGAGCGTGGCGGGTGGTGTCATACGGCCTCCAGTTGGTTGGCGTAGGTGGCGGCGGCAATCAGCGCCTGGTGCTTCTCCTGCTCCCAGCGCAGCCAATCGTCTGGGGCGATGAACTCGGGGCGCGCCGGCTCGGTCTCGAACCAGTCGTCGATCGCTCGGCGCAGTTGCGGCTCGCTGCGCAACCGGCGCGCGAAGCCCAGCTCCGCGAGCCCGAAGCCAAACCGCGCGAGCAGCTCGCGCAGCGTCCGCAGGCGCTGCAGCTGGGCCGGTCCGTACAGCCGGTAGCCGCCGGCCGACCGGCGCAGCTCGAGCAGCCCGGCGCGTTCGATGTAGCGCAGCATGCGCGGCGACCAGCCGGTCGTTCGGGCGGCCTCGTTGATCGTCAGCGCGTCCATCTGCGACACCTTACCACGCCTGTGTCAAGGTTGGTCGTGCGGTCCCGGTGTCTGCCACGGACGCTCAGGCCGGCGTGACGACCTCGATCCAGTCGAGCAGGCGACCGCACAGCGACCGCGCCAGCGCCGGCTTCACGGTGACCAGGCGCATCTGCGAGTCCGGCGGCGACAGGGCGATCTCGCTGAGCGAGGTGTACTCCTCGCTGTCGGCGTTCCCGGGCGAGAGGTTCGCGTTCGGATAGGTGATCGTGATCGCGTGGGTGCCGGGCCGCAGGGTCAGCGGCGAGCCAACCCGTTCGTAGGCGCCGACCGGGTCGAGCGCGTCGGCGATTGCGCCGATCCGGCGGCCGTCGACGCTCACCGTGAAGCCGCGCGCGAAGCTTCCCCCGAGCCACAGCTGATAGCCGCTGACTCCGTGCGGGATCACGATGTGTGCGGTCGCGCTCGCGCCGCCGGCGATCGGCGTCAGCGTCCCGCTCGGCGGGTAGGCGTCCCAACCGCTCGACCACTGGGTGTCGGTCCCGCGCACGACGATCGGGTTGGGCCGCGCGAAGGCGACCAGTTCGCCATGGTCCGCGGCGGCCGTGGCGGCCAGCGCGAGGACCTTCGAGCAGCTCGGCACGGTCGCCGGCGCGATCGCGCAGAGGTAGCCGTGGGGCGCTGGGCTCGAGGCGTTGCCGCAGTAGGGGTCGGTGACCGTGTCGCCGAGTCCGACGTGCTCGATGACCCGCGTGGTCGGATGCGCGGGTTGCTGCCAGAGCTCGTAGTAGCGCCCGGCGTACACCTCCCGGAAGATCGACGGTGGACGGCTCGCGGTCGGTCCGACGCGAGTCACCAGCGATCGGAACGGCGCCAGTGTGTTCAGCGCGAATGCGTCGATGTCGGCCCACGCGGGGTCGGTCAGCAGCGCGCCGCCGAGCGTCGGCAGGTCCAGCTGCGGGCCGGGGCGGTATTCGGCCGGCTCGACCGGCGCTGCGGCGCGCAGGAAATGGCGGTCCCCGTAGATCTCGTACTCGTTGAAGAGCGTGGGTCCCTTGCCGGCGATCAGCGTGCCGATCTTCTGCAGCTCGGCCAGGCGCGCGCGCGGCGCGAGCGTCACGTCGTGGTACTGGAGGTAGTTCGACCACAACACCCCGCCGGCGATCGCGCCGAGCAGCAGCACGCCGGCGATCACGGCGGCGACCCGCTCGCGGCTGAACAGGATCGCGCCGCCGGTCATTCCGGCGAGCAGCACGGCCGGCGAGGAGATCGCCAGCGACTTGCCCATCACCCAGGGAACCGTGCCGCGCGCCGAGAGGACCGCGACGGCGACAAGCGCCACCGCGACGTACAGGGCGAGGCCACCGCTGCGCTTCCACAGCGTCCAACCGAGCGCGAAGATCGCTCCGGCGAAGACGCAGTACACCAGCAGGTGGTTGACGAACGACGGTGGCGGCCCGGGGATCGCCAGGTTGCGGAAGTCGCCGTCGATCCAGATCCCGCCGAGCTGGATCGCCCGCAGCGCCGAGGTGAGGTTGCCGTAGGCCGTGGCATGGTCCGCGGTCGCTGAGGTGAACACGCCGTTGACGCGCAGGTAGTTGGACAGCGTCAACCACGACGGCACCACCAACGCCGCCACCAACGCCGCCGTCAGCGGAACGACCCCGAGCAGGCCGAGAGCGTGCTCGCGGGTGCGTCCCCAGCGCCAGACGAGCACCACGACCACGGCGAGCGCCGCGGGTGCAACGTAGAAGATCGCGCCGGGCCCGAGGGTGACGATCAGCGCCGCGACGGCGACCGCCAGCGGCACGCTCGCACGAAGCCTCGGGCTCGGCGCCGCGAGCGCTCGGGCCGCGACCGCGAGTCCGAGCGCGAGCAGGAAGGCTGCGGTCAGCTCCTTGATCCCGCCCCACGCGGCGTAGCCGAAGAGCAGCGCCGACTGCGCGGCGATGAAGGCCACGAACGCGCGCAACCAGCCGCTCGGCACGACCGGTGCGAGCAGCTCCCAACCGCACATCGCCAGCGCGGCGGCGCAGACCGCGAGGTAGGGCTGGAAGATCCACGCGGCATCGATGCCGGTGATCCAATGCCCGATGCCGGGCAGCATGAACGCCCCGGCCGGGTAGCCCGCGGTCGTCAGGTTCGTCTGGAGCAGCAGGTTGTACGTCGATGTCGGGAGCGTCGCGAGCGAACGCCCGTGGGCGAAGAACTGATCGATGAACGCGAGCCACGTCGCCGTGTCGTCGAGGCGCACGTAGCCGAGGAACGTCGCCTGGCCGCTGAGAATCACCGGCGCGCCGTAGATCAGCAGGACGCCAACCGCTGCGACGAGCACCGCCGGCGCAAGCTTGGTGCGCCGCCAGGCGCGCGCGAGCCCCGCCACCCCGCCGGCCGCCACCACCGGCGCCGCCGCCGGCGCGGTGGCTGAGGAGATCGTCAGCAGCGCCGCCACGACGATTGCCGCGGCAAGCCCGAGCGGGATCGCGAGCGCCCCGAGCTCGCGCTCTCCGCCCGCCCATTCCACAAGTGCCCCCCAACCGAGGCCGAGCGCCGCCAGCACCAGCGGAAACAGGGCCCACGAGAGGATCATCGACATACGCGAGCCACCGGAGCGCGATCCTAGCTCAGCGCAGCAGCAGCCGAGTCAGCCGCCAGTACAGCCTCGACGCCGTCACGAGGACCCGCGGGACCGCTAGGTTGGGACTGTCGAACGAGCCCGTCAGCTGCGCGGCGAACTCGGCCGCGCCGATGCGGCGCGTGCGCTGG
>OBLU010005436.1_pt1 | contig 11413 bp, 9 predicted proteins | sample 1518681 | NCBI WGS metagenome assembly OBLU01 (sample SAMEA3539304, study PRJEB22396) | soil metagenome | biome: tundra; feature: field; material: soil | place: USA | collected 2010-05 | depth 0.15 m
AGGTGGCCTGGCCGTCGTAGTGGGTGTGGATGTCCACCCATCCCGGGGTGACCAGCAGCCCATCGGCGTCCACGGTCCGCTCTGCCCCAACCCCGGGAAACGAACCAACCCCGGTGATGCGCCCGTGGTCCACGGTGATATCTGCAGTGCGCGCCGCCGCCCCGGTTCCGTCGACGACAGTCCCCCCTCTGATGACAAGGTCGTGCACGGCGAGATCCCCCTCGTTCAATGAGCCTCTTCGATGCCCACCCTAGCCAGGCGGAATGGAGTAGGTGACCTGCGCCTTGGCAAGGATGGCTTTGCTCCCGTCGGATACCATGGCGACCTCCACCACCGCCAGGCGCTTTCCCAATTTGAGCAAGGTGGCCGTCGCCACCACGTCAACCAGGGCGGGTTTGCGGAGGAAGTCGATGTGAAGGCTGGTGGTCACAGCCAGCGCCACCGGACCGATGTGGCCCACGATGGCGAGCCACGCCGCGCAGTCGGCCAACGACATCAGGATGGGACCCGACACCGTCCCACCGGGCCGACCGTGGAAAGCCGAGATGGGTAGGCGAAGACGGACTTGTTGTTCACGTATGTCTTCGACCACGAAGGCTGGGGGGTCGAGAGGGAACCCGTCAAGCAGAAACTGTTGGAGCTCATCCACGGTCATCACGGGCATGACCTACCGTACCGGCTGATGAACGGGACTCTCGAGCCGCCGCCTCCCGACCGGCAGCCTGTCAGTGAAGACTAATCCTGGTGGAATTCACCGTGGCGACCAACTCCGGACGTGAAGCGGGCGGCACCTTCGAGGGTCTCGCCACTGCCGATGGTGACGAGACCATGGCGGACCTCATTGAGTATGGCCTGAGGTTCGCCGAGGTCCCACTGTTCAATGGCCGAGAGGCGGTCGTGCCGCATGCAGGTCTGGGGAAAGTCCGCGAGTTGATGGCCGAGGGCAATGGCTTCCTTGAGCGCTTCACCGGGCTCGGTTACCCGGTTCACCAGGCCCATGGTGAACCCCTCGGTGCCGCTCACACCTCTTCCGGTGAGGATCAGATCCATGGCCCGGCTGTGCCCGATGAGACGGGGAAGGCGGATGGTCCCGAGGTCGACGAGCGGTACGCCGAATCGTCGGCAGTAGACACCGAGGGTGGCGTCAGAAGATGCCACCCGCAGATCACACCAGGCCGCCAACTCCAGACCACCGGCCACGGCAAAACCCTCGATGGCCGCGATGACCGGCTTGGACAATCGGAGTCGGGACACACCCATGGGCCCATCACCGACCTCGCTGACCCGGTTGCCCCCACCTTCGGCCAGTCCTTTCAAGTCGGCGCCGGCGCAGAAGGTACCGGATGCTCCAGTGAGAATCGCCACCGACGAACTTCGATCTGCGTCGAAGGCCCGGAACGCCTCCGCCAGGGCGGCACCCGTTGCCCGGTCGACCGCGTTGCGCCTCTCGGGACGGTTGATCGTGATGATCCGAACGGCTTCGTCGTCGGTTACGGAGATCAAATCTCGGTCGGTGGCCATCGGGAGTCTCCTCGCTGTTGCTCTCGTGCGAGCCGGTATGTGCAAGGGGAATGGCTAGCCCATGGCCAGGGGCCAATCAAGCGGCAAAGGGTCGATGGGACCGAACAAGCCGGCGTCTCCGGCTCAGATGTGCATTGATCGGGCGCTGTAGAGACTGCTTACGCCGCCCACTTCCTCGAAATCACCGTCGGCTCGCTCAATCGTGCCGCGGCCTCGCCAGGAGACCGCTGCTCCACCCTTCCCGGGGTGGTCAAGGCGCTCACGATCACAACCTGCCGGAACCACCACGTGGCCACGAAACTTGCGCTGACCTGCAGCACCACATGCGCCATCGAGGATCCGGTCGGCTCATGATCGGATTCGTACTCATCTTCAAACGGGTTGCTCGACAACTGTCTCCTCCAGCGTGACGCGCCACTGAGCGTGGTGCTAACCGATTGAAGTTCGCATAAACCTCTCCGGTGGAAACAGTCCTGTGAGCGGGCCAGGTATCACGCCCGGTGTTCCACTCACATCGGGCGAACCTTTCAGGGGTACCGCCGGTGAGATGACCGACCAAATTGGCAAGGTCATGCTGCGCTGACCCGTGAACACCGGTCGGATGACCCATTCGGGGGAGTTTCCAGAATGTCGCCACGCCATACGGTGGCCCGACGGCCCGCCTCGTCCGCCAGCAGTATTCCGGGATCCGGCATGCTGACTCCGTCAATGTCCGCGTCGAGATGGTTCAGATTGCTGGACCGAGCCACTCGGCGCGAGAGCTCGGGCTTCGGATCAGACTCGTGGTCACCGTTGGGTCTCCCAAGACGTGACCAGGCTGTCGGGCACGAATGTCCGGACGGTTGGGCACCCGGTATGTGGCCATGTCGAGCTCACTGCGTGGAGATTTCGCACCACACCGATTTACCAGTTGCAGTCGGTCGAACGCCCCATCGGTCAGTGAGCGAGGCGACCATCTGCAACCCGCGACCGTGTTCGGCGTTGAGGTTGGCCCGCCGCATGCGGGGAACGACGTCGGTGCCATCGTGAACGGCCACCACAATCCGGTCGGCGGTGCGGCTCAACCTGAGCTCGATGGGCGATCGGCTGTGGAGGATGGCATTGGTAACAAGTTCGTTGACCACTACTACGAGATCGCTGGTCAAGTTGGGAGTGACTGCCCAAGCGGCCAACACCTCCGTAGTGAACCGACGAACGCCGGCCACGGATTCTGCTTCGGGAAGCACAGGGACCGTGACGAACGCGGGGTCCAACGCCTGGCCCGGAACCTCGGCGACGAGCACGGCAACATCATCGTCGGACCCATTGGGGAGGAGAGCGTCAACCAGTGCTCGGGGCAGATCCTCGACCCGGCCGCTGTCGGCGGTAAGTGCGCTGACAAGGTCATCGATCCCGTGTTCGATGTCGCTTCCGCGATGCTCCACCAGGCCGTCCGTGTACAAAGTCAGTAGGTCTCCGGCAGCCAGGGTCAATGTTGTCTCAACCAGGTCATGGGGTCCGGTACCCAGTGGCGGGCCAAACGTTCCGATGAGACGCTTCGTAGCGCCATTTGAGGATCGCACCAGTGGCGGCAGGTGCCCTGCATTCGCATACACAAGGGACCGGTCCTGCGGGTCGAAGACGGCATAGATGCAGGTGGCAATCTTTTCTTCGCTTATCTCGCGGATCGTGGCGTCGAGGTGCTCGAGGACGCGGGTCGGAGACAGGTCGAGCTGGGCGTAGGCGCGGATGGTCGCGCGGAGTTGACCCATCACCGCCGCGGCGCGAATGCCACGGCCCATCACGTCACCCACCACCAAGGCCGTACGGTCGCGGTCCAACTCGATGACGTCGTACCAATCGCCGCCGACTTGGGTGTCGTCCACCCCTGCCTGGTAATGCGTGGCGACTTTCAGTTGCTTTGGAGTGAATGCGCGCACCGGAAGGAGGCTCCGTTGCAGCTCTTCGGCCAGCAGACGTTCGCGAGTCGCGGTCTGCTTGTCGGCGGCGGCCGCATCGGTGGCTTGTTTGGCCAGGATCTGGTCGGTGATGTCCTGAATGCTTCCTCGCAGCTGCATGGGATGCCCTTCGGAGTCGCAAACAAGTTCGCCGACGGTATGGAAGGTCCTCTCTGCTCCCTCCACCGTATGGGAACGCATTTCGAAATTGATGATCTCACCGTCTGTCGCCGCGATCAGAGCAGCCCGCACCCGCTCGACATCGTCGGGATGTATCCGGCCGAGGACTTCGGCGATGCCACCGTCATGCAACTCGTTCTGGGTGAGCTGGATCTGGCGGAGGAACTCTCCCGATCCGGCTACTGCACCAGAAGCGAGATCCAATTCCCAACTGCCGACCTGAGCCAGGCGTTGCGCCTGATCGAGGAGGGTCCGTTGCTTTTCCAGTTCGGTCGCAAGCCGGCGCACTTTGTCGAGTTCGAGGTTGGCGCGGATTCGGGCGACGAGCTCGCGGGCGGTGAACGGTTTTGTCAGGTAGTCATCCGCGCCTGCTTCCAATCCTTCGACGGCGGCGTCATCCCCGGCCCGAGCTGACAGCATTACTATCGGCACGTGCATGGTGGCGGGGTCGGAGCGCATGGCGGCCAGTAGGCCAAACCCATCCAGACCCGCAAGCATGACATCGGTGAGAACGAGATCGGGTGGAGATGCCCGCACCATCTCGAGCGCCACGACGCCATCCCGGGCGGTTTCGACGGTGTAGTGGTCGGAAAGCAGGCCGGTGATGTACTCGCGCATGTCGAGGTTGTCGTCGACCACGAGGATCCGCAGTCGATCGACTGCACCGACTGGTTGCACCGGCACCGGTACAGCCGAGTGATCGGTATCGCGGGTTTCGGCGTCGAGCCAACGCGACGACTCGGCCAAGAAACCCTCGGTCTTGCGAGCGGCTCTGCCCGTCGCGTCATTTGGCTCCGCCGCAATCTGCTCAACCGGGAGATGTGCAGTTCCCAGAGGGACCCGCACGGAAAATCGTGTTCCTTTGCCAGGCTGACTGTCTGCCACGATCGTCCCGCCATGCAAACTCACCAATTCGGCCGTCAATGCCAGTCCGATGCCGGATCCTTCGTGGCTTCGAGAGCGCGCACCGGTGATCCGGTGGAATCGCTCGAACAACCGGTGCAGCTCGGCGGATTCGATCCCGATGCCGGTGTCCGCCACCTCCAGTTCGGCTTCCCCGTCGCTGATGGCAAGTCGGATGGTGATGCCACCGGAAAAGGTTGCCTTCAGTGCGTTCGACAGAAGATTCGACACGATGTTGGTCCACATGCCCGGGTCGACGTAGACAAGGGCATCGACCGGAGGACAGTCAACGGTGAATGCAAGGCCAGCCCGTTCGACCGCCGCGCTGAACATGCTGGCCACGTCGGCTGTGTGCCGGGCCAGGTCGAGAGCCTCGAAGCGAGGATCGGCCCGCCCGGCCTCGAGGCGAGAGAAGTCGAGCAGCACATTGACCAGTTTGAGCAGTCGTAACGCATTGCGGTGCATCACTTCGATTCGGGCCCGTTGTGCCGGCGGTAGAGGACTGTGCGAGTCGGCGAGAGCGTCAGTCGCGGGCCCGAGGAGCAGGGTCAGCGGGGTGCGAAGTTCGTGGCTGATGTTGGTGAAGAATGCGGTCTTGGCCCGGTTCAACTCGGCCAACTCTGCCGTCCGCACCCGCTCGAACTCGAAGGCCCGGGCACGGGTGATGCTGGCCGCGACCTGGCCGCTGATGAGGTGCAGGAATCCGGTATAGGCGGCATCCAATGGTAGGTACGGGTTCAAGCCGAAGATCAGGAAACCGTAGGGAACATCTTCGCCCCGCTGTAGCAACGGCAGGCCCAGTGCCTGGTGTGGAGGTCGGTCCCAGGCACCGCTCGGGATCGACGGGAAACGCTCCGCCAGTTCGTCGATGGCAACCGTCTCTCCCTTGGCCAACGCTCCCACCGGCCAGCATGGGTTCGGGTCTGCCAGCTCGATCAGTCCCGGTGCGACAGGGTGGCCTGCCGGAATCCCGGGAGAGCATGTCAGCCGCGCCCACATCCCGTCGTCATCAAACAGGTACATGAGTGTGAACGGAAAGCCACGTCGTTCGACACTGAGGCGCTCCTCGACTGCCGCGACTACTTGGGCCTCGGTATTGGCCTTGGTCAGTTCGGATCCCAATTCGATCAAGTTGGACATTCGACGCTCACCGATGACTTGGTCGGTGATTTCACTCACCACGCACAACATGCCGACAACGCGTGCCTCCTCGTCGGTGAGGGGGCTGTACGAAAAGGTGTGGTACGTCTCTTCCACGTAACCGTTTCGCTCGAGGAACAGCAGCATTCCTTCGTCCCAGGTTGCGACCCCTGTGCTCATCACCTGTTCAACAAGCGGACCTACGTCTCCCCAAATCTCCGCCCAAACTTCGGAAGCGGGTTTGCCCAGTGCCCAGGGGTATTTCTCACCGAGAGTGTCACGACGGTAGGCGTCATTGCAGAAGAATGTGAGCTCGGGGCCCCACGCCATCCACATCGAAAAACGCGAACCGATCAGAAGGCGTATGACGCTGATCAGGCTTTGCGGCCATGTGCTCGGGGCCCCCAGGGGCGTGGAGGTCCAGTCGACCGCCAGCAGGTCGCGGCCCACGTCGCCACTGGCGTAGAACAGTTCACGGACTGCGTCGTCCAAGGGTTGCATGGCAGGGCCATTGGCCGGTTGGACCATGTAACCACACTACAAACGAGCCAATGAAGCGTAAAGACGCGGGTAAAGAGCAATCTCACCAATAATGGGCTGTGGGGCAGTCATGTTAGGGTGAAGCGCCGAGCATGACGAAATTATGATCATTCAGAGACGATGCTTCACGGCGTGAATGTCAAGGAGCGTGTAGTAGATGGAGGAAGGCTCGGCGGATCTGGAGTTGGGCACTCGCACGGAAGGTCGGGCCACTGTCGTGGTCGTCCGAGGCGAAATCGACCTCTCCACCGTCCCCCAACTCAGTGATCAACTCGACGAGCTCATCAACGAAGATCATGTTGACCTGATCATCGACATGGGCGGTGTGGGGTTCATCGACTCGACGGGGTTGGGGGCCCTGGTCGGTGCGCGCAAAAAGGCCCTGGCAAAAGACGGATCTGTACAGTTGGCGTGCGTACAGCAGAAGATCCTCAAGGTATTCCGGATTACGCAGTTGACGGAGCTTTTCCCTGTCCACGACAGCGTGGCCGATGCACTTACATCGAGTTCTGATCGTCCATCAGATCCAGAGCGCACACCCTCCTGAGACCCGAGGCCCCGGATTCCTTCGCCATTGGCGGGGACTCGGCCACGGGGTCGCCAATTGCTGCAACCCGTGGTCAGTGGACAACTCCGCCCTGGGTCACTTCTCATTGGTGAGCGCTCGTCGCATTGGCGATTTCCGGGAGGGTTGCCAACCGCTGCGTTGTCGGTGTCGCGATTCGACCAGAGTGGTGATCCTGAGCAAGGCGTTTGCTCCCGCGTTGTCAACTGATGCGAGCTTGCGGATGTCGAGGCGTGCATTCTCACTGGGGGTGCGTCGCAGCTGATCGATCTGTGCTTCCCAGACAACGATGGAGTGGGCATCGAGGTGTCCGCTCACGATCCGATTCGCAGTCGTCGACGCCAAGCAACGCAGCCCGCACCTTCCGGAGACCGGTGGGGATACCCACGTCGAGGCGCATCTACATAAGAAATGTGAACAGCGGAGAACCAGGAGGAACACGGTCGATCTGCAAGGGACTGGCCGCCATGCGGGCAAGCAGGGGATCGATGTCCACGGCCCGTTCCACCTCAATGCCCACCAGAGCTGGGCCAGTCTCTCGGTTGTTCTTCTTTACGTATTCGAACACGACGATGTCCTCCCCTTGAGCCAGCACTTCATTGAGGAAGTGGCGCAGAGCGCCCGGCTCCTGAGGAAACGTGACGAGGAAGTAGTGACGCAGCCCCTCGTGCAGCAACGACCGTTCGAGCACCTCGCCGTAGCGGCTCACGTCGTTGTTGCCCCCTGAGATGATGCACACGGTCGGGCCCTTGGGCCGGCAGGCCAAGGGCTGTCCGAGGGCAGCGCTGGCGAGGGCCCCAGCGGGTTCAGCGATGATGCCTTCGGACTGGTACAGGTCGAGCATCTCGGTGCACACCGCCCCCTCGGGCACGGCAACCACCTCGTCCACCAGATCCCGCACGATGGGGAACGTCAGGTCGCCCACTCGTCCCACCGCGGCTCCGTCGACGAAGGTGTCCATGTGCTCGAGGTTCACCGGCCCGCCCCTGGTCAACGCGGCTCGCATGCTTGCGGCCCCGGACGGCTCGGCGCCGACCAGGCGTGTGTGAGGGTGGTGCTCCCGGAACCACAGGGCGATCCCGGCGGCCAGACCGCCTCCGCCAATCGGAATGATGACGGTGTCGATCGGACCCTCGCTTTGCTCGGCCAGCTCGATGCCCACCGTGCCCTGGCCCACGATGGTCCGGGGGTCGTCGAAGGGGTGGACGTAGACGGCGCCGGTCCGGGCAGTATGGGCGAGGGCGGCGACGCTGGCCTCATCGTACGAGCTACCGACGATGACCACCTCGACCCAGTCTCCACCGATGGCGGCAATTCGTTGACGCTTCTGGCGCGAGGTATTCGCGGGGAGGAAGACCCGACCCCGGATACATAGCTGGCGGCAGCAGAACGCGAGTCCCTGACCGTGGTTGCCGGCGCTGGCGCAGACGACGCCCGCCTCGCGCTCGTCCGCGCTGAGTGAGGAGATCAAGTTGTAGGCGCCCCGCACCTTGTAGGAGCGGCACAACTGGCTGTCTTCGCGCTTCAGTGACACCGGGAACCCGTGGATGGTGGTCAGCCGCTCGCTGATCTCGAGCGGTGTACGGCGCACGATGGGCGCCAGACGGGCCGCGGCCTGCTCTACTGCTGCGGCGCTCAAGTCATCGGACATCCAACGAATGCTAGGGGTGACAGGCAGGTCGCCTGACAAGGAGGCCACCAATCCTGCCAGCCGAATGACCGTGTGGAGGTTGATGGAGCCCTCGAAATGCCCCTGACCTGAGCCGATGGAGAGGCATCCCGGTAGCCCACGCCGGAATCTCCGTATTGCCGACGGATGCCACGCCACAGTCATCTCGGCCCATGCCGGCCATGGCCGGCTATGAGTCCGACGTTGTCGGTCAGCCGAACACACCAAAGCACCACTACATCCGAAGCGAGCGAGAGGAGTGTTGCGGATGCTCACTGCGGGATTGTCCGAAGAGGGGCTCAGACCGATGCGGGAGGCCATGGCCGGCCACGTTGAACAGGGCGCTATGCCGGGACTCATCGCGCTGGCCGTCGGCCAGCCGGTCGGGCCAGGGAACGAGCACGGCTCCATGGCAGGCGGCGCGCATGCTGTCGAGTGGGTACGGATCCGGTACGTCCCGTTCACCGGCAGCACATCGGGGTCCTTGCCGCCATCGTGCTGGTGGCTCTCGCCATTGGGTTGGCCGTCGCCCTTGGGTCTAGGGGGGCACTCCGAAGGCTGGCACCTCTGCTCTTGCCGGTTCGACGGCCACCTCACAACCTGCGCCACCAACGTCGTCGGCCACCGCGACCACCAGCGCTCCGACTGCAACCCAGGCGCTCGCCACCTTCGCTGGGGATGGGACATCAGGCGTGACCGCAGGGACCATCGACCCCGGTACCGGCCAGACCATTTCCACCCAGGCTGCCAGGGACCCGCAACAGGCGGCCACGGCGATCGTCCACGGACACACGGCATGGGAGAACGGGTCATTCGAGCAGTCCCCGGGGATCGGTGCTTCGGGCGGATCTTTCGGCCCTTGCTGCCGCGCGGGGACAGAGCGCTGCCAGCACACTCCCCACTTCGCCACCCACCACGCCGTCCGGTCCCGTGAAAGGGAACGGGAACAATGCCAAGTCGGGGAAGGGCAACTGATCCCCGATACCGGTTGATGAGCTGCTGTACGGCTGAACGATCACGGGATCAGTGGGGATGAACCCCTGGCTAGATGCGGGTGTCCAACGCTCGCCAGCAATACCACGCCACCACACTTCGATACGGCCGATAGGGATCGCCCAGTGCCATGAGCTCCGTCGGCGATGGAATGTCGGGCAACCGCCAGCTCAGGGCATAGCCGGCCCGTACTCCGTAATCCCCGACCGGCCAGACGTCGAGTCGGCCCAATGTCCCCAACAGAAACATCTCAGCTGTCCACGGACCGATTCCCCGGACCTGCACCAAGTGTTCGATCACCGCCTTGTCGGAGAGGCGGCCGATCCGATCCAGCGATACCTGTCCGGACGAGACCTTCTCGGCCAAATCTCGGATAGCCCTGGACTTGGCTCCGCTCAGTCCGCACGACGCCAGGATGTCGGGTGAAAGGGCGAGAAGCCGATCGGGGGTGATCACCCCTCCCAGTGCACTCACGAACCGGGCGTGAATGGCGCCGGCGGCATTGCCGGCCAACTGTTGGTAGAGAATCGAGCGAGCCAGGGCGGCGAACCGCAGTGATGCGGGGATGTGGGGTCGCGGTGGTGGCTTGCCGTGTTGGTCGATGAGGTCTCTCAGGATCGGGTCGCGCTGGCTCAATGACGCGGCAGCTTCGGCGAGAACTTGGCGAGTGGCGGCCATGTCGATTCAGGCGGACTCGCCGAACGTGTCGAGTGGGTCGGTCACGGCCTTGATGATGGCATGAAGAAGCCGCAACGCCGAGATTGCCCAGCGTCAGCCACATGAACCTCATCCATGTCGCCTGTGACTTCGTACCAATGGGCAGCCATGAAACGATCCGGGAAAGAAGGTGCGTGTCGGTGGCCAGTGCGGTCGGAGCCTGGGGCTCATCGCTCCGGGTGGGCCAGCGAGGACTCCAAATTGAGCTTGGCGTCATCTGGATATTCGGCGGTCTCTTGCAGGCCGAAGGACGGAAGTTTTGCGGGGCTATCCCCTTGGCACCCTGGCCCAATCGCCCATTGGCATACCCATGAGAGTGAACCTGTCGGAATTTGAGGGGATCCATCCCTTTGTCTTCCACTGGACACTGTCGAACTTGGGAAGCGTGCTTACGCACTTGGCTATCGGGGCCATTTTGGTGAGCGGGCCCTTTGCCCGCCCGGCTCTCGGCATTTCGGTGGCGTGGGCCCTGGTGATCTGGCGGCTCGGCGAACCCTTCGGGCTGCTTCTCAGCGGATTCGCGCTGTCGGAGGGAGGCCCCCCGGTCCGGCCCTGCTGTTTGCGATGTTCGATGTGATGCGTGGCCGCGCTGGCACCGTTCTAGCATTGACCGACGCAGTTGGCTCGCTCTTTGGCCGACACTATCGATCGGGGGGTCGTTTCTCCATCGTCCCCTCGCGTATTCGGGCCGACAGACATTCGGCACCAACTTGTCGGTGACCTCCGATGGGTCACTGCAGCATCTGGCCGACACCAGCCATTGGTGGCGCTTCGGATTTCAGCGGGGTCGGGGATCCCCGAGCGCGTAGCGGGGTGCTGGGACAGCGGTGTGGGTCAACTTCCCGAGGACATTTCGGACTCGGTCGATGGCCGCACGATCATCACCGAACAGTGGGCATGCTCTGCACAATGCCCACTCACCGACCCGAGGGTCATCCCATCGAACCCACCACGGCCACGGCTACCGACCACCAGCAGCTCGGCGTGGCGGCTGCGTTCGACGAGCACTTTGCTAGCGTGTCCTTCGACGACATCCACAGACTTGGCCACCGATGAATCGGCACCCAAGACGTCGTCGACCATCTGGGTCAGCCCGTTGCGGGCCACGTCGATGGGGGCCGGCGGCGGGGGCGCTTCGGGTAACCAGACGAGCTCCTGTTTCGTATTCCAGGCGTGCACGACCTCAAGGCGGTCCCCCACCAGCGCTGCGTAACGTGCTGCCCAGCGCAGAGCATCGCGTGACTCGTC
>OBLU010005437.1_pt1 | contig 11412 bp, 7 predicted proteins | sample 1518681 | NCBI WGS metagenome assembly OBLU01 (sample SAMEA3539304, study PRJEB22396) | soil metagenome | biome: tundra; feature: field; material: soil | place: USA | collected 2010-05 | depth 0.15 m
AGGGCATGCCGCGCCTGCTTCACTGCCGAAGCCGCCTGCCGCGGCCTCCACGTAGCCTTCCCCACCCCAGCCCTCTCCACTGACAACGCCGCCTGGCCGCGCTGCCCGCCCCTGGTTACCCCCGCGCACCTCTACCCACGCGGACCCCAGCGCAAGGGACCAGGGGGGTGAGCGTACTTAGCACTTGCGTTACAAAACAGACCAAAGACATGCGTTACAGCGAAGAGAAACCCTGATGGTTCCTGAGCTTTGGTCTTACGCACGATGATGCGGTATGCCCTGGAAAGAGAGTCGGATCGTGGATCAACGCCTGCAGTTCCTTTCGAGTTACCAACAGAAGGAGATGTCTCTATCGGATCTTTGCCGTGAGTTTGAGGTGTCACGGCCAACGGGCTATCGTTGGATCAACCGCTACAAGGAAGTTGGTCCGGAGGGGCTTCTGGACCGGAGCCGTAAGCCACACGGGTGCTCTCACGCAACTTCAGAGGCCACCGAGAACGCGATCCTAGCGCTTCGGAGCAAGCACCCGAGTTGGGGAGCACGGAAGCTAAAGGCACGCTTGGAGAAGGTTCAACCTCGTGTGAACTGGCCGGCAGCAAGCACCTTCGGCAACATCCTGCACAGGGCGGGCCTAACTAATCCCAAGCAGAAGAAGCGCAGGACGACTCCTTGCTCGGAGCCGTTCTCTGACGTCACCGCACCAAATCAGCTTTGGTGCATGGATTTCAAGGGCTACTTCAGCACAGGTGATGGCACCAGGTGTGATCCTTTTACCATCACCGACGCACACAGCCGTTATCTCATCCGATGCCAGACAGTATCACGCATGGACCTGAGCCAGGTCGTTTCTGTCTGCGAAGCAGCGATGCGCGAGTACGGCATGCCGGCTCGGATCCGCACGGACAACGGGGCTCCGTTTGCTGGGACCGGCTTGCTCGGCCTGTCCAAGCTTTCTCTTAGCTGGACGAAGATGGGTATCGTGCATGAACGCATTCAGCCAGGCAGACCGCAGCAGAACGGCCGACATGAACGGATGCACCGGACCCTAAAGGAAGACACGACGAAACCGCCAGCGCTCACGCTCAGGCTACAACAGAAGAAGTTCGATCGCTTCCGGTAGATCTTTAACCATGAGCGACCGCTTGAGGGACTGAACAACGAGACGCCCGCAAGCCTGTACCAGCGCAGCTCAATCATGTTTCCAAGAGTACTCACGCCGTTCACTTACCCCAGAGGCTTTCAGACCAGAAGGGTCAACACTAGTGGCGATATCAGCTGGCACAAAGACCGTGTGTTCATCAGCCAGGTCTTCTCCTTCGAAGATCTCGGCTTCGAGGAGATGGATGAGGAGATTTTCAGGGTTTACTTTCGAGAGATCGAACTCGGCGAGTTGGACGTGACGGAGTTGAGATTCAGACCCGTGAGAGCGCTACCTTAGCCTTAGTCTGAGATCGGAAACGACGGGTGGGAGAAAGCCAAAATTGGCTTTTCACCCTCCGTATAGACCGAACTTGCCGAAAACCCGACTTCGCGGGCAAGCCGGAGGCATTTGCTTGATTTAGCAGGCTCAACACGATCCGAAGCCTCAATCAGCTTCGCCTAAGGATCACAGTATCGCAGACGGGCAAGGTGATCCACGCTGATGCCAGTGGTGAACCAAACGTGATGAACCTCTGGCCGTAGTGACAGGGTGTGGGATGGCTGGCTTCCGCCAGTCCTTGGATAGTCCCATTGGTTCCGCCCAAGGCAAACGCTATCCAGCCGTGGAAGTACGCGCTCTACAAGAAGCGCAACGAGATCGAGCGGCTGTTCCGCCGCCTCAAGGCCTTGCGCAGAACCTTCTCCCGCTTCGAGAAACTCGACGCCCTGTTCCTCGGCTTCCTCAACTTCGCCCTCATCATCGAAGCACTGCGTTTAGTGTGAACGCGCGAACAGGCGGCGGCGCAGAGTCCCTGCAACGGCGATTAAGCCGGTGCCGAGAAGGAAGAAACTGGCGGGTTCGGGAGTTTCACTGGTGAGATCGATGGCTTCTTCGTATTGTACGCTGAACCCTTCGCCGGCGTGGTAGGCGTCATAGACAAAATCTCCGGAAGAATTCAGATCGTAAAGATCTATCTCTGGCTCGTCAGGAGATGGGACAAACAAATCTGCAACAGGATCCGGACCGGTGAAAGTCTCATTGAAGTAGGGCGCCATCGCGAAAAGATAGGAGTAGTAGACCTCGTGTCCATTGTTGCAGATTCCCGGAACAGGGAAGGTGAGGAATGGTGCGTTAACGGTGCATGGGGTTCCGTTGTCATAGACCAGATTGGGAGCAGTAGGCGAGTAGTTGATCATGACACCATCCACCCAGGTCTCATACTCGTGACAGATGTCCGATATTAAACACTGAGGCTCACCGGCCGGGAGGTTATAGACGAGAACGACAGTGCCGGAAGCTGTTATTCCGATAGGGGTAGTGCTGCCAATGACGCTACCACCCAAATCAAAGATCTCGTAGGTGTCGGCGTGCGCCCTGCAGGGACGACGAAGAGCCCGATTACGGCGAGAACGGCTGCGAAGCCAAGGCAGATTCTGGAAGCTTTCATGCGGAGTTCCTCCTAACACCTGGAATAGCATCTGATCCGAAAATTCGGACAGTTAGATGCGATAGAGTTTGCTCCGTTAGCCGTTGAATAGTCAAACTTCCCGGAAAACGGTGATTTCGGCAACTTCACAAGGCAGGCCATGGAAATGACAGAGTATGGAAAGCATGGAAAGCCATAAAGCCGGCTTTCCACCCTTCCCACACTCTTTGGGAATCCTGAAGGGATTCCCACATTACCACGGCCTCGAAGGCGGGTTAGGTGTTTAGGAGCAACGGCAAAGACCAGCCACAACTTCAATTCAAGCCCTCAACTCCGCAAGGGACTTGTAACGGATGTCCCCGGTCCAAAGTGTAACGGATGTTCCGGTACACTCAGGGGGAGGTCGCTCACGCGACTTGCTCTCATCAGTAAAATCCAATTCCAGCTTTCTCAGATGTAGGCATAAAGCTGGAGAGTACAAAACCGATTTCGGATTCTCTGGTATTGGCAATTTCGAACGCCAAATTTTGGAGTCTTTGGACCAGTATCCAAGTCGCCAACCACGCGGAAGTTGGCCGCTTAGAGAACGCTACGTTTCTCATTACTGATCTTGCTTTTAACACAATGAATGAATGGCCTTGCGTAAGAGACAGTCCGAAAGTCGAAGTCGCACTCTTCTGCCCGTGTCACGGCTCAGGACAACTGGAAGCTGGGAACTGCCCATGATTGTGCGACCAAACAACCGGAGTGACCTCGCCACCTCCATAGCAGAGGCGGCTCTGTGCGCCAAAGACAAGGGCGTGGCCGCTCGAATGCATTTGATGGACGAGCGAAACTCGACAAGGCAACGGTGCGGATGGGCTTTGATTTCTGCGGGGGCGCATTGCGCGGAAGAGTAAGATTCTCTCTTCTCCTTGCGCCTTCAGGTTCGAGAGAGCAGGACAGGTTTCGTGCAGAAAGGACGCAAGAGATGCTGCGAGAGATCGGGAACGGCAGCAACCTGGATCGCCGCTTCATCGGCAGAGTTTCGACAGCGATGGCATAGGGTCCGCATTTCTTCAACCGCTCTGGCGTTGGGGTGGATTCCGCAGACCTCGAGAGTGATCTCATCTCCTCTTTGTCCGCAGCATCGGCATCTGTAACGGTCTCGCCGCAGGACTTGAAGCCGCGTCATGGAAGGATTTGCGGAGTTGACTGTGCGCAAGAAGCGCTCAGGTGGTGGGAGCAGAAGGACCGGGGGCGACAGATAAACCGTCGTCTGAATCTTCCGTATCGCGCTTTGCAAACGGACTACGAATTCCATAAACGATCACCGGGTGCCCTGCGCCGGGGCCTCGAGTCGAGAGCGGGACCAGAGTTATTGTGCTCGGGTGTGCCTTCGGGATCCATCCACTCTGGTTCCGCCGTAATTGTTGGAGAGGATACCTGCACAAAAGTGGGGTGCAGACAAATCTAAGGCGCGGCTGGCCGGCTTCTTAAATGGGGCCAACCGTGCTTTGCTTCTTCGCAGAGGCCTTGAATCGGTAGACGAGGCTGATTGCCGGAGTATTGGTCACCGAGAACAGCCGCTGTTTGGGAAAACCGTTGTCGATACCAAAATCGGGCATCTTGTAGAAGAGTCCTCGATATTCAGCGCGAACGGAAAAATGACTGCTGACGTCGTATTCCGCGCCGACCCCAAATACCATGGCCGGGCGCGTTTCCGGGTGGGCAAATGAGGCGTTTATCGGCTCAAAGAACAGGCCTCCGCCGCCGAGTTGCCCAAAGGTGCGGAACCGCTTCGAACGCGGTCCGTAGAAGGCGTACGCGACCGTAAGTTCGTACATATGCGTATCCAAGGCGCCTGCAGAAAAGCTGCCGCCGCCAAGGGGCGGATTGGTTCCTTGCCCTGGTACGTATCCCGATCCCTCGGAGTCGGTCTGCGTGAACCGGGTGTAGCTAAAATTGATGTTGTAGCCAAGGTAAGGCTTCATGGCGCCGTGAAAGGTGACCAGCGCGCCGGCAGAGGGCGATGCAGCTTGAGTTTGCTCATTAGCCACCGTCCATTCTGGATAAACAGCGAATGTGGTCGGGTTCCTGGCAAATGTCATTTGTCCCATAAGGCCAAGTGAGACGTCTGTGCCGGGCGAAAAGTTCTCATCTTTCGGCGGCTTTGGGGTTTGAGCAATGACGGCCTTGCTCAACAACAGCAGCACGAGAGTGAAGATCACCGAGTAGCGAGAAGGGCTGAACGAGCGGTTCTTGAACGGCATGAGAAGCTCTCCTTTAAGAGTTCAAACTTAAAGAGAGCGGCGAGGCCGCAATCTATTCCCGCTTTGGAGGAAAATCCTTCTCAAATCGCTCTGAGTACCCGATCCTGTGTGCGCGTCTCATAGAATGGAATAGATGGAAATTTCTTTTCGATTCGGGAATAGATTCTTGCCGGATGGGACTCTTCAGTAATAGATGAGGCCTGTTCTCAAACCGGTTCGTTCGCCATTCTCGCCCGACTCAATCGAGCGGATACTGAGCCGCTATTACCAGCAGCTTGTAGAGTGGAGCCGGATTCTTGCGCGGGGCGACCATAACGCCGCGGAAGAATCCGTACAGGATTTATGTCTGCATCTGACTGTCGCGAGCCCGGACTTAAGCCGCGTTCAAAATCTCGACAATTACCTCTTTATGTGCCTCCGCAACATGTATGTGTCCAACTTGGCGAGAGTCTCGCGAGAGCGGCTGCGTGTGATTCAAGTAGAGGACTACGATGCTGTGGGCATGGTTGCTGCGAATAACGAATCAGACACTGTGGACGTTCAGAACGAACTGCTTTGCATCAGCGACTACGTGATTTCGAGAAAATACTCGTCCAAGAGCGCAAGCCATTTCATCCTGCAATTCTTCCTCGGGTATCGAAGGGGCGATGTTGCTTTACTGGCGCGTGTACCGATTGCCGCAATTTACAACGGGCTTAAAGATACTCGAATTGAACTGCGGGAACACCTGTCTGCCGGTGAAAAGATCCGCCTTATTTCCCGAGGCGCTGCGCCGGAAAGGAAGCCGCTACGGGCTGATATGTCCAGCGAACTCTTCCTGAAGGAACTGCGCTCGACCATCCTCGACGCCGACCCCGCGAGCTGCGTGGCAGAAAAGGAGCTTGTTGACGCCTACAAGCAGCCAAGCGCTCCTCCGGTTGGCTGTCGGGAGCTCGCGCATCTTGGTGGCTGCGAACGTTGTCTTAACATCCTGGAGCGCGCCTTGCAGTTGGACGACCGCGACGGCCCGCTCGACGGCATCGATGGCGACCTTGACCGCAGGCCGAAGCCGGAGGGGACCAAGAGTTTCGAAGCGACCATGCGGCTGGTGCGCAGGCGGCGGGAGCAATTGCTTGAGCGGCGTCCCACGCTTCTGGCTATCGCCGTCGAGGGTCGTGTTGTCGCGTTCCATGCAGTCGAGAGCGCCCATAATTTGTTGTCGTCGCGCGTGGAAGCGGCTCCCAATGTGCATTTCATCGAAGTCTTCGACGAATATGGCGATCGCCTCGCCCACATTCCGCTCGATCCCGAAACCGCAGCTGTTTCAAGAGACCAACTGTCGCAGCAGATTCTGCTCAGCGATGATCGTCGTTTGCGGCTCGATGTCCGTTTTGACGGGCTCGGCATGCATGCCGAAGTGAACTATGTCGATCCCGCTCTTGCGGTCAGTGGCGAACTGGAACTACCCTCTAGCCCGCGCAAAAGGCTGGTGTCCTTCTGGGAACGCTTCCCGTGGCCGGGGCGGTTCCGTTTGGCTCCATGGGGCACCGCTGTCTTCGCATCTCTCTTGCTGGCGGCCATTTTCGGGACCGCCGGCTACCGTTACATGCATCCTGGCTGGCGCGACGTATTGGATGACGCGCAAGCCGTGGCTCAAGTTCCGTCGTCGACCGAAACGCTTCACCAGACTCTTCGCGTCGAGGAAACCACGGGACCGGAGCAGGGATCGGTTCTTGGCTCGGTTGACGTCTGGCGTAGCAGCGACGAGAAGGTGGTGCGGCGTCTCTATAACGCCCAGCAGCAACTGCTCGCCACGTCAATCGAATCCAAGGACGGCGCAAATTCCGTTCATCTTGAGGACGACGCGGCACTCACGCAGACAGACCGCCAGTTCGTTGAAAGCGGTGTATGGCGGAGCGATGTTTCCACCGCGCCTTTTGATTCCCATGAAGGAACGGCGGCTGCGGCCTCTCGGAGCTTGAGTGGATTTGAGCTTACGCAGCATGAGAACGGCCGCGACGGAATTCTCTCGCGGACACTCGTGCTGGACCGCAATTATCGGGTTCAGGCAGAGAGAGTCCGCTTCCGGACCACAGAAGGCGTGCTTGAGGTTCGTCTAGTACAGACTCTGCTGCGGAGAGTTCCCAACAGGGACGTGCCGCCTCTGACGTTTCCGGAGTCGCAGGAGATGACGGCTCCAGGTATGCGGAGCGAACGCAATCTCCCGAGCGAACCGGGGGGCAATACAGCGGAGGATGCCAACGGCGCAAACCTTGAGGTTGCCGTGCTGTTTGAGTTATTCCGACAGAATGTAGATACCGGTCAACCGATTGAAGTGAGTCCGATCGCAGGTGGCCGCGTTCGCATGACAGGAACACTTGCCAACGCGCAGTTGCTCGCCGCAATTCGAGAGAGGGTGGCCGCGCTTTCAAATGCAAACCGCGTGGATTTCCAGATTTATTCTGCCGCGCAGGCCGCTTCGGCAGTCCACCGCGGAAATGTACTCCGGCAGGAACTTGCGGGAACCAGCGGCGATGCACCAGCCGCAGGGCTGGTGCGGGATGCGTTGCTGGCGCGCGGCCTCAAGGGAGCAGCCTTACAGAATGCAGAGCAGGAGTTTGCAGCTTCCGCGCTCTCTCATGCGCAGACAGCGTTGCAGCATGCATATGCTCTTGACCGTCTTGGAACCATCCTTCGGCGTGCGGGCGAATCCTCGCTGAATCCAGATGCACGGGTCAAGTGGACACAGATGGTCGAACGGCACTCCGCCGCAGCCCTTACTGAACTTCAGGTGTTGCGACTTCAGTTGGATTCAGTTTCCCCGGGCATTGCGGGAATCCCCCCCGTTGACGCGCCTGGAATCACGGATGCGACAGCATTTGCTCATGCCACATCCGAGCTTCGTGCAAAGGCGCAATTGGTGAACGAGGAAGTTGTGAAGCTGTTCGCAGGGAGCGCGGCTGACCTGTCCCCCGAGCAGGCGAGCGAGTCGATTGCTCGCCTGCGAACCGCCCTGCCTGTCGCCGAAGCAAGCCGCATGACAAACGGGAATACCTCGGGCCAAAACGAAGTGGGAGAGATGCGTCCGAGGTGAATTCGTCCACATCATGGATTTCGTTTCTAGCGGATCGACTTCGGATTCTGGCGGTGCTTCTCTTCGCGGCGACGCTGGCCTGCGCTCAGGTGAGCACGGCCAACGTCTCTGGCGAAGTGGAAGATACATCGGGCGCGCGTCTTCCTTCCGTTGCTATCAAGCTGCTAAACCTCCAAACCGGCAATGAGAACGCGGCAACGACCGACGCGGCCGGCGCGTTTCTCATACCAGGCGTGTTGCCGGGTCTCTACAGCATGCAGGTGCAGCGCGATGGATTTGCTGCCGTTCACCTCACCGGCTTGAGCCTCAGCGTTGGCGAATCGCGGCAGTTTCTGATTAAGCTGCGTCTGAGCACTGTGGAACAGACTGTAGAAGTGGACGCGAGCGGTCAGAGCTTGAATACGGAAGACGCGCAGATGACCACGGTCGTCGACTCGAATCTGGTGCGGGATCTTCCCCTCAACGGGCGAAGCTTTCAGGATCTCATCGCAATGACGCCGGGATCGGTTTCGGTAAGTCCACAGGTGCCCCGTACCGGCGGCTTCAGCGTGAATGGACAGTCGTCCGACACAAATACGTATTGGGTTGACGGCATCTCCGCAAACTTCGGCTCGGGCCTGCTCGATGCGAACCTGAAGGTGCCGGCAGCGGGCCAGTACGCGAGTGTCACGTCTCTTGGAACCACACACGGTTTGGTTGCACTCGATGCTCTGCAGGAGTTCCGAGTTGTGGCTTCCACTGCTTCGGCGCAGTACGGAAGCGCACCCGGTGGACAATTCAGCCTCTTGACCCGCCAAGGCACCGACCAGATACATGCCGCCGCTTATGCCTACCTGCGCAACGAGTACTTCGATGCCACCGACTGGTTTGGCAGATACAATGGCGAAGAGAACAACCTCTACTATTATCAGCAAGATATCGGCGGCTCCCTGGGCATGCCGCTCATCTTCGGGCGCCAAAAAGCAATCCAGAGCCGGACGCAGTTCTTCGGATCGTACGAAGAGATGCATGTACAGCAGAGGACGGCTCCGCTGGTGCTGTATGTTCCCAACGCATTTCTAATTTGTCACGCCTCTGCCCCGGTCCAAGCTGCATTCCTGGCATTACCGAAAGCGAGTTATGGAGTGACGCATTCTTCGTGTGACGGTTTCAGTGGTCCCGAACTCCTTGAAGATAATGGGGTCGAGCCCAGCCCTCCGAGCTTTCTGAAATCGATGGATTTCCGCGTCGATCACACGTTTGGCGCCAACCTCTCCGGCTTCTTACGGTTTGGAAATACGCCCAGCGGGAGCCAGGCTTCGCTTCTCCTGACGACGACCAACGCAAAGCTGTCGAACCAAAGCCTCACGCTGGGACTCGATGGACAGGTCTCCTCGCAGGCGGGCAATGAGTTCAGGCTCGGCTGGGCCCGCGCCGGCTCGAGTTCCGTGTCTTCGATACGGCCGCCGAACCCTTTTGTGGCGCCTGCCGATCTGCCCTCTGCGCTGGGCTCCCCAGGAGCGTCGAACGACACACGCAGTGAGTTGTACATGCGCATCGCCGGCATCGGTGATACCTCCGCGTGGACCGATGGCGGAACCAATGCGCTTCGCCAACTCGAACTCCGCGATACGTTCTCATTGCAGCGAGGGCCGCATCTGATTCGATTTGGCATCGATGCCCGTAATCTGCATAGCGCAGTGTATCCGTTGCCCTGGACCATTAAAGCCGATTACTTGAGCGCCAATTCTATCCTGGCAAACAGCGCTGACTTTCTGATTTTGAGGAGGAACGAGCCGGCGCATCCCGTTTTCGAGCAATTCGCCGCATTTGCGCAGGATCAATGGCGAGTGGCGCGGAATCTCACCGTGAGTCCCGGCCTGCGCTGGGACGTCACTCCTCCACCATCCAGTTCCGACAGCCGCGACGCATTTCGCGTAAATGGCGATCCGGACTCGCCCGCGATCTTGTCCGTAAGTCCGCGCGGAACCCCGCTTTGGGAAACGGACTGGCGGGCGTTTGGTCCGCGGATCGGCATAGCCTGGCAGCCCGGCCGCGAAGCCGGAGACGAGCCCGGACACGAATTGATTCTGCGCGGCGGCTTCGGCGTCATCTTCGATACGCCAAACCGTGCCGCAGCGCCGGCATTTACCGCGCTCGGATTTACAAGCACCTCGGTGCTACAGGGCGCCAGTATCCCGACTACTGCAACCGCTCCTCCTTCGCCGGATGCTACGAGCGCGGAAAGCCTGGGTTATATCTTTTCGCACACGCTCCGAGATCCCTATTCTTTGCAGTGGAACGTGTCGCTGGAACGAGCGGCCGGTGAGCACGAGTCCGTCGTTGTCTCCTACGTCGGAGCGTCCGGGCTTGACCTGCTTCTGCCACAGCGGCGCCAGATCGCAAGCCCAACAACGCCTCTTCAGGAAGTGGTTACCTTTCCCTCCGGCTTCTCATCGCGGTTCGATTCCTTGCAACTGGCTTATCGCGGCCAATTTCGTTCTCGCCTGGCGTGGATGACATCGTATGTGTGGGGGCACGCCCTGGATTTCGGAAGCCCCAATCCATGGGCAGCGCCAACGCGAGGCAATGCTGACACCGATGTGCGCCACAACTTGCAGGCGGCTGTCTCATGGACTCTTCCGCAAGTGACTGGAAGGACCTTGGTCCACAATGCTTTGTCGGGCTGGGGTGTCGACGGGCGCTTCTTTCTTCGCAGTGGCTATCCTGTCGATGTGCTGGGCAACCTGTTTCACGATCCTGGGACGGGAGAACAATTCTACACAGGCGCGAATCTGATTCCCGGCAAACCACTCTACTTGTCAGACAACTCGCTTCCAGGTGGGCGGATGCTGAATGGCGGCCCCAACGCTGCAGACGGAGCATTTCAGCTTCCTGCAGGCGCTTTGGAGGGAAACGCCCCAAGGAACATTGCGCGAGGCTTCGGCGCACAACAGCTCAGCTTTTCCCTGCGCAGAGACATCCACCTCTACAACCAACTCTACGTGCAACTGCGGGGCGATCTGTTCAACGTCTCCAATAGCCCGGACTTTGGCTACATTGTTCCGAACCTCACAGATCAGCTGTTTGGGCAACCCACGCTCTCCCTGAATCAGAGTTACGGCCAAACCGGATCGTTATACCAACCAGGCGGGCCGCGATCGCTGCAATGGATGTTCCGCGTCCGCTGGTGAGCCATCGATTCGCCTGAGTTCGCACAACCGCTGCTCGCCTTTCATCGTTCTTGAAGAATGACTAGACAATCGGCTTCTTCGAAGCGAGCGGAACCTCGTTCAGAGTAACGATTCACTCGCGGCCCATAAAGCTTGCTAGTCGCGTAACGAGATGATATTTCGATGTTTACGGCCTCCAAAAGGTATTACTCGACGGATTACTCCTCAAAAGTCGGCATGTGACAAGGTTTCCTCCGGGGTTGGCATCGTGCCGTTCGGATCACCGAGGTCCAGGAATCAGGTCTCATTTGGCGAAAACTGTGCGCCGTGGAAAGGCGGCGGTCCACAGCGGGAGACAGACCCGCCCG
>OBLU010005438.1_pt1 | contig 11412 bp, 5 predicted proteins | sample 1518681 | NCBI WGS metagenome assembly OBLU01 (sample SAMEA3539304, study PRJEB22396) | soil metagenome | biome: tundra; feature: field; material: soil | place: USA | collected 2010-05 | depth 0.15 m
GCCAACCTTTCACTACGCTTTGAGGACAATTTCCCACTTGGTTGCGGAATCGCTGGGCGCGGGCTGGTGCCCTCGACATGCCAGAAAAACCGATTTACCATGAGCGCGGTCAAGAATCGTCTTTGCCGGACGCACGCTGCTGCCCGCGCGTCCCGCACGCCGGGAGGCACTCGCATGAAACGCCTACTCTGTTGCTTGTTCTTGTTCATTTTGTCTTCCTCAGCCTTCGCTGACGGCTCCAGGATGCCCGACGGCACTCAGTTCCCCATATGGGAGAAGCCGCTGCACTTCACCAAAACCTATTACGTTGACGCCGCCGCCAAGAACGCCGATGACGCGGGTCCGGGGACAAAGGAGCTTCCCTTCCGCAGCATCAATCATGCGGCGCAGGTGCTTGCGGCCGGCGAGCGAGTCGTTATCGCCGAAGGTGTCTATCGCGAGGTCATCCGTCCCGCGCGGGGGGGCGACGGGCCGGACGCCATGATCAGCTACGAGGCTGCGCCCGGCACCAACGTCATCGTCAAGGGTTCCGCAATCGTCAAGGACTGGCATTCCAGCGAAGGGTGGAATTTCGGCTTCGACGCCACGACGCACAAGCCGGTGAAGGCCTGGGAAATTCATCTCGATCCCGCGCTCTTCCGCGACGGCTACAATCCCTTCGAAGTCGACAATGTCATCGGCAACCGCTACTGGATCAACTATGCCAAGGACAACATGGCGAACTACTTCCGCCGCCGGGGCCTGGTCTTTGTGGATGGCCACCCGCTCGAGCCGGTGGAAATCGCCAGCGATCTCGCCGGACCGTCGCCGCGCTCGGTGAACTTTTTCAGCGAGATTCATTGGTCGCCGCTCTTCCAGGAGTTCCAGCCCTACGCCGGCAAGGTTTGGATTGAGCCCAATGGGATGACGTTACACATCCGCCTGGCGAACGATGACGATCCGGCCAACCACGTCATCGAGATCACTACCGCGGAGCAGGTGTTCTCGCCGGCCAAGCGATACCAGTCCTATATCCGCGTGAAGGGCATTACGTTTATGCACGCGGGCAACGGGTTTCCGGTTCCACAGCGCGGCCTGGTTTCAACGAACCGCGGCAACCACTTCATTTTTGAAGACAATACGTTTGAGTGGGCCAACAGTGTAGGCCTCGATATTGGCAATGAAGAATGGGCCGCGGACCGCGCGCCGCGGCCGGCCGGGTTCGATGTGGTTCGCGGCAACACCTTCCGCTACTGCGGAATCGAAGGACTCGGCGGAACCGGAGGCCCGCAGTCAACGCTGGTTGAAAAGAACCTCTTCGAGTGGATTGGCTGGCAGGACGCGGCCCTGATGTCCGAGTCCGGCGGCACCAAGATGCACGTCGCGCACAATCTTCTCTTCCGCAACAACGTTATCCGCCACATCCGCCACGCCAACGGCATCTGGCTGGACATCGGCAACGCCAACGTGCGCATAACCGGCAACCTGTTTGCCGATATCCCCGGTAACGTGAATCCCCACGCGGTTCACATCGAGGGCAGCGACGCGCTTAACCAGATCGATAACAACATCTTCTCCCACCTTACCGGCGGCATCCTCATCCGCGATACCAACAACGTGATCATCGCCTACAATCTTTTTCTCGATTGCGAGGAGGTTGGCGTGGATACGATCTCGGGCCTCGGCGCTCCGCGTCCCATCGGCGGACACACCAACGACGTCCACAATCTGATGGTTCACGATAACGTGTTCTCGAAGATGGGCCGCTCGGCCATTGAGTTTACAAACGCCCGCAACGACGCTGACGGGAATGTCTACGCCAACCCGTCTGGCGGCGCGTTCATGGCGCAGCCGTTCCTGCGCGTCAAGTTTCCCGAGCCGCCCGAGTGGCACAATCTCGCGTCGATGCGCGAAGAATACAAGTGGGAGTTGAACGGGGCGATGGCGGATATTACCGCCGTTCTCGACCCTGACAAGCTGGAGCTGACCATGAGCGTAACGGGAGACATTAAGCCGCTCGCCGCATACAAGGAGATCGATTCCGACTTCTACGGGCACACAATTACAGGCAACCGCGTGGCCGGCCCGTTCGCCGACCTGACTACGGGTCCCGGGTTGCGCAAGGTGGATCCGCGCCAGTAACAACGCGTGCATATGGCTGCGCTGCTCTTGGAGGATTCGTCCGCCCGCCCACTCGTCGCGATGAAGCTGCCATGAATGGTGCACAGCCAGTGTGCGGAGTGACGGGCTGGGTGGGGCGTCCGTCGATTGTCCTGGCGCGGGCGCTTATGCTCGGAAGACAAGCGGCTCAACCCGGTATAGTGAATCGTCGTCTAAGTTACTATCCAGCCAGGAGTCTGTTTTGCGCTTCCCTGCGTTTCGTTTGCTCTGCCTGCTCTCCCCTCTCGTCTGCCTGGCTCTGCCGGGTAGATCGCAGAGTCCCTCTGCGCAACCGCAATCCGCACAGGCTGAGACCACCGCAACTGAGCCGACAGTCACTTTGCGGACTTTCAGCCGCCTGGTGACCCTTGAGGTCGTGGTAAAAGACTCCAAGGGCAACCACATCAAAGGGTTGAAGGCCGGCGATTTCAAGGTCTTCGAGCAGACGCCGAGCCGGAACAAGGAGAGGCGCGAGCAGAAAATCAGGTCGTTCCACGAGGTGAACATAGCCGACCTGACGGCAGGAAACGCCGCCGTCAAACCAACGCAGCCCGGCGTTTATTCCAATGCCGTCACGATGGAGAAGGATCCGGTGCCTCCGACCATTCTGCTGGTGGATGGGTTGAACACCAACGTCGAGTTCCAGGCGCAGGTTCATGCGCAAATGCTGCAAATGCTGCGGCAATTGCCAACCGATGTGCCCATCGCGGTGTTTGTTCTTGGCAACCGCCTGGTGATGCTGCAAAGTTTCACGACGGGTCCCCGCCTGCTGCAGGCTGCATTGCAGAAAGCGTCGAGCACCAAAGGGAAAGGCGGAGCCGGCGCCGATCCCCGCGACGATCCGGATTCAACCGGCAGCGCGATGGCGGCTACCGCGCACGTTCCCCCCGAGATGGTCGCGGCCGCGAGGGGATTGGATCAGGGCGTTTACGCAGCCAGCATGGACAAGCGCGTTGAGATGACCATCAACGCGCTGGAATCGATAGCGCGCAACCTTGCGGGCTATCCAGGGCGCAAGAACCTGCTTTGGCTCTCGACTTCGTTCCCCATCTCTCTGAGCCCGCTGGGGCGTACATCCGAGGGCTACCGAAACTACGAGGGGCTGCTGCAGGAGCTGAACGGCGTTTTGAGCGACGCCAAGATTTCCGTCTATTCCATCAACGTGGCGGGTGTGCAGGCCCCGCAATTTTTTACCACCGGAGCAAGGCCGCCGAGCGGGTCGGGGAGGCGTGTGGCGTCCACCGTGGGCCGTGAGATAACCATGCAATCGAGCGAGCAGGACACATCGCAGGAACTCGCCGAAGGAACCGGCGGCCAGGTTTGCACGGGAGATAACGACCTGGGCGATTGCATCCGCAAAGCGGTTAATGACAGCAGCGACTATTACGAAATTGCCTATTATCCCGACTCGCCGGACTGGAACGGCGAGTATCGGAAAGTTACGATCGACGCGGAGCAGCGTGGAGCTCGCCTCGCCTACCGCGAGGGATACTTCGCAACACCCCAGGGGGGCGGCGACGCGAAAAATCAAGCGATCGAACTGCAATCGGCCTGTGAGGATGGTTTGAACGCAACCTCCTTGGCCATTACGGCGAGGCGTTTGCCACCCGACTCGCCGGAGCAGCTCAAGTTCTCTCTTGCGGTCGATGCATCGGCATTGACACTTGCGCCCACCGGCGATGGCGGCGTTCAGTTGAACGTGGCCGTCGGAGTCTGCACGTTCGATAAGAACGGCTTGCCGCTCAAGCTGATGAACTATCCCATGGTTGCCAAGCTGAACGCGAAGCAATACGGCGCGCTGGCCGCCGCGGGGAAGGTATCGGAATCCATCTTTGTTCCCGGCCCCAGGCCCGCGGCGTTGCGCCTGCTGGTGCTGGACGTTGCAAGCGGCCGGGAGGGCTCGATTCACATCGACGCGGACGAAACCAGCGGCCTGCCTGCGCAGACGGCGAATGCGGCCGGTGCGCCGCAACCGCACCAGTAGCGGCGCCGTGGGGTGCTTCGAGAGTTAGACTTGAAAATGGCATCCGAACTATTGGATGATGCGGTATCCATGTCCACGACTCAAATCGGCAGTTATTCGGTTCCCGCACAGGTAAAGGCGATTCGGATTCTGCTAGTACGGCGGTCTGCGGAAGCGCGGTGCGGAGACTTATGAATCGCAGAGAGTTTCTCGCCATGATGGCTGCGGGAGCCGCAGCCGCGCGCATTGCGCCAGCCCAGGAATTGGGCGGCATGGCGTCGCGCGGAATCAAGCCGCAACCGCGGGGAAAGCCATCGGGGCTGCCGTTTCACGCGCACTTTACTGACGTTGCGGCGCACGCGGGTTTGCGCGCTCCGGTTATCTACGGGCCGCCGGACCGCATGGATTACATTCTGGAGTCGATGGGTTGCGGGGTCGCGTTCCTGGATTACGACAACGATGGCTGGCTGGACATCTTCCTGCTATCGGGGACTCGCCGCGAAGGCCCGGTTGATGGTGCGACGAACCGGCTTTACAAGAACAATCGCGACGGGACTTTTACCGACGTGACGGTGAAGGCCGGCCTGGTGCGGCAGGGGTGGGCGTTCGGCGTGACCGTGGGCGACTATAACAACGACGGTTTCGAGGACCTGTTTATCAGCGGCTGGCCGCAAAATATTCTGTACCGCAACAATGGCGACGGCACGTTTACCGACGTGACGAAAGCAGCGGGCCTGGTGCATGCCGGCAACCGCTGGGGAACGGGCTGCACGTGGGTGGATTACGACCGCGACGGGCATCTGGATTTGTTCATCTCCCATTACCTGGAGTTCGATTTCGACAAGATTCCGCCTGCCGGAAAGAATCCCAACTGCGATTACAAAGGCGTGCCGGTGAACTGCGGCCCGCGCGGATTGGTTGGCGAGCGCCCCATGCTTTACCACAATAATGGGGACGGGACATTCACCGACGTCACGGAGCACTCCGGTGTGGGGGCTGTGCCGCGAGCGTATGGACTGACTGCCGTGGCGGCCGACCTGGATGGCGACGGATGGCAGGAAATCTATGTGGCGTGCGACTCGACTCCCAGCCAGTTGTTTCACAATCGCGGCGACGGCAAATTCGATGAGGTCGGCCTGGAGTCGGGTTTGGCTGTGAACCAGGACGGCAGGGAACAGGCGGGGATGGGCATTGCAATTGGCGATTTCGACACCGATGGCATGCTGGATGTGTTAAAGACTCATTTTTCCGAAGACACCGTAACCCTCTACCGGAACACCGGCCAATTGAATTTCGATGACGTCACGCTTCGTGCAGGTTTGGGTGTCGAGACGAGGTTTGTGAGCTGGGGAGACGGAATTGCCGACTTGGACAACGACGGTTTGCCGGATATTTTCTGGGTTACGGGAAGCACGTTTCCCGAGGTGGAGCGGAAGCATCCGGAGTTTCCGCATAAGACGCCGCGGGTGTTGTTTCGGAACCTGGGCGGTGGCCGATTCGAGGAACTGCTGGAGGGCGCCGGCGAAGCGATCGCCGAAGTGCATGCCAGCCGGGGCGTGGCCTTTGGCGACTTCGACAACGACGGCGACATGGATATTCTGATCATGAATATCAACGAGCCCCCGTCGCTGCTGCGCAACAACGTGAGCGGCTCGGCGCACTGGCTGAAGGTGAAACTGGTGGGGACACACTCAAACAAGAGCGCGATCGGGGCGGTGGTGACAGCGGTTTACGGTGGGCGAAGGCAGTCGCAGGCAGTGATGGCATCGAGCGGGTATCTTTCCTGCAACGACCGGCGCTTGCATTTCGGGTTAGGAGCAGTTGCCACGGCAGACCTTGAGATTGTCTGGCCCAATGGCGTTCACGAGACGCTGAAGAGCCTCCGTGCAGATCGCCTGATTACGGTGAAGGAAGGCGCTGGGGTTGTGGGAGAGGAGCGGTTTGGCCGATGAAACGGATGGCAGCAGCCGTCTTGGCCATGGTGCTGGGGCTTGCGTTGGCGCAGGCGCAGAAGCCCGGCGTGGAGGCGAACCTCAGCAAGGGATCGCAACTCATGAAGCAGCAACTCTTCGACGAGGCGGCCGGTGAGTTCGAAAAAGCCCTGGCTGTCGATCCGCAAGATCCACGGGCACACTTTGAGCACGCTGTTTGTTTGATGTCTCTGGGCCGCAACGACGAGGCGCGCAGCGAGTTCGAGCAGTTACGCAAGGAGCACGGCGAATCGCACTACATCACGTACTACCTCGGGCAGCTCGACTTGCTGTCGAACGACTATGCTTCGGCGATCAAGCGCCTAAGTGCGGTGGCCGAGGATCCGGCGTTTCCCGACGTTCCGTTTCATCTGGGATCCGCGTACATTTCATCGGGCGACGTTGAGAACGGAATCAAGTGGCTGGAGCGCGCCGTAAAGCTGCAACCCAACGACTACCGCGTACACTACCGGCTGGCGCGGGCGTACTCAACCGCAGGACGTCAACCGGACGCGGCGCGCGAGTACGGCCTCTACACAAAGTTATTGAACGAGCACAAAGCAACTGAGACCGATGTGCGCGCGTGCAGCGACGCCCTCCGGACCCAACCGCTGTCTGCCGCCCAGGTCGCATGTCATCGCGTTTATGACCCGAACGACCCCGAGAAACTCACCTTGCTCGGGCAGTTGTACGGCGATGGCGGGGCCTACGAACAAGCGCTTGACCCATTGCAGCGCGCGGCGCAACTGGATCCGAACTCGTTCGAGGCGTGGCATAACCTGGGTCTGACCTACTTCCGACTGCAACGCTATAAAGATGCGCGTGCGCCACTGGAGAATGCGGTTGCGCTGCATCCGGAGTCGTATGCCCCGGTGGTGATGCTGGGAGCGACGCTCTACATGCTGGGTGACGATGCCGCCGCGCTGCCGGTTCTGGAACACGCGCACCGCCTCAACCCAGGAGACGCTCAGACCGAGGCAGTGTTGGAAAAGCTTCGCGCGGAGCACATGAAGAAGTGAGCGTTCACGAGGCCCGCCCCATCGTCATCCGTCGATCAGTTTGGAACGTCTGTGAACGAAAGTGAGAACTTCGGGTTTGAGTCGTCGTCGACTGAGTAGCTGATGAACTGCCCATCGGCCTCGCAAGCGATATTGAAGAATGAGTCGCTTTCCATCTCGAATAATCTTTCGACGCTCCCGTCATACGGATTCAGCTCAGCCATGAGAAAGTTCTTCGAGGAAGCCCTTGAGTCCACGGAAGAGCCACCGTTACCAATACCAGAGCGGCGGAAGATTGCAAACCAATGCTTCGTCGAGGGGATAAAGCTATCCAACTCGTAACCGCGGGGCCCTTCGACCGGAACTTCGCGCACCGACCCTCCGTTACCGATCTCAAGGATAGGCGCATTTGCTTTCGGGCGGTACAGCAATACTTTGCCTCTTGCCGGGATGAACTGCCAACTCGAGACGGACATGCTTGCCTTGGCGGCATCCAGGGCATCCCCGGACCGGCCCCGGTCGATCGCCTCATCATTCACGAGTCCGCCCTGAAGCGGAATGGCGTTCACGGGCCTTCCGCTTTCATCGAGAACCTGCAGCACGGGGGTACGGTTCGCCTGATCGTAGGAGAGCAACAACAGATCGCCCGACGGGAGCGTCGCGACTTTAAAATCCAGCTTGCCGGAAGGGAGCTTCGTTTTCGATTTGTACTGCCCATCGAGGCCGAAGCGGACCACATAGTAATTGTGTTCCGTGCGATTGTCCTTTCCCGTAACGATCTGCCCTTTGTCTGTCACCATCCTGTAATCGGATTCCTTATTTTCCTCCGAAGCGTGAAACAAGAAAGCTACGTCCGAATGCGATGGGAAGAAAGTCAAAAGTTGCATGTCATAGAGGCCGGGGATGGTTTGGAAATCGAGGACGCGGCCTCCATATCTGGAGAGAGAAGCAACACGAGATTCCCTAAAGGCGGGCGGCGTCGGAATTCCAACCAGAACATCTCCCGTTGCGGTGCACTGCAACGGACTGAACACTACGTGGGAACCCTCCAGCCCGGAGACCGGTTTGCCGGGGGAAAGCACGAGCTTCGTCACGCGGTAATCCGCAGCGGGAACCGATTCGACCGATGGTGTTCCCTGCTTTGGGGATTGAACCTGCTGCGCAAACAGAACCCCTACCTGAAGCGAGGCACACACCAAGCACGAAACGACAGTGGATTTCTGCACCATGGCTCCTTTTCAAGATAATCGACTACTGAAGGTCTCTCCAGAGTCTTGGTCTTCGCAGGCTGACGAGGGGCTCCTGCTCTCGATTGACTGCCGCTTCGAGCGGGACGAAGTTACCTTTGCAATCTGAGACCAGAAGCGGTGTGCTTTTTGCCAGCTCAAGAAGCCGACCCCGAATCTCCGGATCCTTAAGTTCCGCCATCCCACAGAAGCCAGTGATCATGCACGTCGTACCGACCACCTACCCACAACAGTAGCTGGGTATGCAACTTATAGCCATCGGGTCATTTTGCCCGCCTTGTGGTACAAAAGTTGGCCCCGGAGTCCGTACAGCCCTTGATGGAGCATTGGAAGGGTTCGGGAACAAGGGTCAGAGCGCATCCAAACTGAGCGTTTGCGCGGAGCGCGGTAAGTGCGGCCACGAAGATGAGAAGCAGAACACGTTTGAGCATCTTTTCCTCCTACGGGCATTTGCGGCGCTGAGGATGAGATTCAGGCAGCTAGCTGGAACTAGAGACTGAGACCATCAAGCGTCGGAATCGCTACGCTGTCAAGAAAATAAAGACTCAGAAATGTTAAGTGTGAGGAAATTCTCTCCGTTCGCCTTGCGCCCTCTCAACGCCTCTGTTATTCCGTTTGTAGCTGAGTCCGGCCAGACTCTATTCTTCGTTGGGTTGGAGTTCCGGTCCATTGACATGTTTGGTCGGGCAAAGAATCGAGGCACGCCGATCCGCCGCAATTTGACCTCACTTGGATCGTGCGCCACGTCAACCCTTATCCTTCGGCTGGGTTACTAGCTCGCGCCGGCCAGGGTGAAAGCAACCGACTTGGCCACCTTCTGTCCCTTGTATTCGAAGGAAACATGTGCCTGATATTGGCCGGGGGATAGTTTTTCTGTTTTCAAGCTTGCCAGAATCGATGCCGCGCCGGTCGCATCCGGTGGCACGTCGCTGGCTGGGCTCCGCATCAAGAGGTGGCCGTCGCGCCAAAGCTCCAACGTGGCGTCGACGGGCGCGTCAACAGGCGCCTGCGGATAAGCAACGGCATACAAGGTCACGTTTCCGTTCGCGTCCGGGTGCACGGTATCCGACAACTCCGGCGTCACCAGTCCACCTCGCGCCTGAAGCGGTTCAGAGGGGTTTGCCTGTCCTTGAATGGGCTCAACACGGCGAGCCACTTCCACATCGCTCATGTCCAAGGCTGAGTCCGGAGTTACCATCAGCGCGGTGCGGCTGACGCTGGCTTTCATGCTCTGCCGGTCCACCACCGCCGTCTCCAGCGTGTAATGGCCCGGCGCCAGAAAGAACGGCGATGTGAAGCTCACCGCTCCTTGCTGTAATTCGGCCTTCCGCGCAACGGGCACTTCGTACGGGATGTCCTTGCTGATCTTCTGTACGATCTCGTCCTTCTCGTCCCGGATCAACGCGGTTACGCACACGTGGACTTTGAGCCACTGTCCTTCTTTCACCAAGGCGAGATCGCGCGTTGGAGCCTGAAAGACGAAAGACAACTGGGTCTTGATCGGGCCGGGGCGGAATTGCAGCGCGGCGGCATGGAAATTGAATTGATGCAGCAGCGGGCGGGTGTTGATGGCCTTCAGGGTGGCAACCTCAAAGGGATATACCTGGTGGCCGTTGAGCACAGGAACGGCGTAGTATCCCTCGCGGGCGAAGACCCTGGCGCCGGGGCGCGAGACTCTTACCTCGATCTTTCTGAAGGTTCCGTCGGTTGCGAGGTTGGCGGGCGAATAAGACAACTCGTAATGAGTTCGCACATCCTCCATGACGCGCCGGAGGGGCTCGCGCAGGTCAAGCGAATCGGACAGCAGTTCGCCGCCTGTGCCGGTGACCAGCATCACCAGGTTTTCGCGCGTGTCGGCATGCAGAGATGCTTCCGCCAACTCGCCGGAAGTTACCTCTCCCGGAGTAATCATTTGATTGGTACCGGCAAGAAACTGCCGCTGGCTTGCGGCGGCGGCCTGGGTCACCATTCGACGGGCCGAGTCGAGGTCCGACTGGTACGTCACTCCGCGCGTGTCGACCGCGTAGATGCTGACATTGGAGCGGTTGGCGGCGCTGATCACGCTGCGGAACAACTCGAGAGAGTCAGGAGCTACCGGCAGCCCCGCCGAAAAGAGGAGCACTACCTTACGCCCTGGAATTTGCGCCTGCGACTGGACCAGTAAACTGAGCTGCGTGAGGTAACGCATGCTGTCGTTATAGGCGTCCTGCACTTCGTTGGCGTATTCGGATTCCATCAGCAGTCCGATGGTGCGGGCCAAGGGGTCCGAGGTGGTGGCAAGGTTTTGACTTACGTTCATCTGCAAAGTGCCATTCATTAGCAATACGCCATCGGGAGTGCTGGCCGAGGCCACCGATATCATGCTGCCGTCGGGGTCGCCGGGATCGTTGCCAAGGCCCATGCCGATCTGCGGCCTGAATAGTTCGCCGGTAACCGGCTGATCGGTGTGTACATGTTGCGCCGTCTGCTCGACTGCCGCTGAGATCTTTGCTCCGTCCGTGGTGTAATTCTGCATCATGCGGAGGCCGCCAGGGCCCAGACCGAAGACCCCGACATACGTATTGGGCCGCATCTCCTTCTGGATGAAGTCCTTCATTGCATTTTCGGCCAGTTTGCGTCCGCGAGGGTCCACGTTCGCGATCACCACCGTGACCATACTGATGTCGCGCAGTTCATTTACGTCGAGCTGCGCCGGCTGGGCGACGGTGGTTGCCGTGGCGACAGATTTGGCGGTAGGCGCAGGCGCCGGCGATTCGGCAGTCAAGTGGCCGCTCAGGAATTCAAAATGCCGGATGGGTTGCGGCTCCTGATTTTCGAAGACCCGGACCTCATCCGGCCGCAGATTCCGGATGACGTCCCCGTGCTTGTCGCGGACGACGAAGTCAAGAAGGACTTCGGACGTGGTTGTGCGCAGAGTTGGCACGGGCTCCTGCGCGGGAGCCACCAGGGGGAGGGCGAAAAGGACACAAAGGAGTTTTCGCATGGGGGCACCGACCGTAAGCTAGTGTACCCCCGAACTGCACGAGGCGGGAACATTACTCTCTTCCAACACAAGATGAGCCTGAAGGGGGGCTTTGATTCCAATACAAGATGAG
>OBLU010005443.1_pt1 | contig 11406 bp, 10 predicted proteins | sample 1518681 | NCBI WGS metagenome assembly OBLU01 (sample SAMEA3539304, study PRJEB22396) | soil metagenome | biome: tundra; feature: field; material: soil | place: USA | collected 2010-05 | depth 0.15 m
AGGAAGCGCCGCCGGAGCCGTAATTCAATAAAGAACTAACAGGACGATGTACTAGCTGGCCAGGCAACACATCAGCCAAAAATCAGCCGGCGTCCTCGCCGTGCGCGAAGCCCGCGTACGCCAACTTCCGGTTTTCCACCCCATGGTTGTGGAGAATTACCGTCCTGTCAAACGCCCGAAAATCTTGGTCCTTCGGTGTCCGTTGCGCGTCTAACGAATTGAGCCGCACACGCCACCGTGCGCAAGCTTGCAGGTAGGAGCTCCGAAAATGAACACCCTGAAGACAACTTTCCTGCTTACCGCACTCACTCTGCTCCTGGTGCTCGCCGGAGAGTATTTCGGCGGTACCAACGGCGCCTTGATCGCCTTTTTCATCGCGGCGGCAACCAACTTCTTCAGCTACTTCTACTCCGACAAGATCGCCCTCGCCATGTACGGCGCACGGCCCGTCACCCGCGAAGAACTCCCTCGCGCCTATGAAGTGGTCGAGCGCCTCACCAGCAAGGCCGGCCTGCCCATGCCGAAGATCTACGTCATCCCCACCGAGTCCCCCAACGCCTTCGCCACCGGCCGCAATCCCCAGCACGCTTCCGTCGCCGTCACCCACGGCATCTTGGGACTGCTGAACGATGAGGAACTTGAAGGAGTGCTCGCCCACGAGCTGGGCCACGTGCGCAATCGCGACATCCTCACCAGTTCCATCGCCGCCACGCTCGCCGGAGCCATCACCATCCTTGCCCGCATGGGCTTCTGGTTCGGCGCATTCGGGGGCGGCGGCAACAGTCGCGACCGCGAAGGCGGTGGTATCGGCGCGCTCTTCATGCTGATCCTCGCGCCCATTGCCGCCATGCTCATTCAGCTATGGGTCTCCCGCACGCGCGAATATGAGGCCGATGCCACCGGCGCCCACCTCACCGGAAATCCCTATGCCCTGGCAAGCGCCCTCGAAAAAATCTCCGCTGTCAGTCGCCAGGTTCCACTCGTGGCCTCGCCTACATCGGCGCATCTGTTCATTGTGCAGCCGCTGATCTCCGGCCAAGTCTTCGCCAATCTTTTTTCGACTCACCCGCCGATCCAGGAACGCATCAAGCGCCTCATAGGCCGCCCCTCCGTCTACGGAAACATCCAATAAAGAACAAGCGACAATCGAATCGCCCTGCCACTGTTTCGATGATCCCTGACCACTGACCCCTGATCCCTGTTCCTGTATCCTTTCCCTGATGAAAACTCTGCTTCGCACCCTGCTCTATCTCGCGCTCGTCGTCTGGCTGGGCGCGGAGATCTTTTTTCCCGTCGTTGCCGCCATCACCTTCGGAACCCTGGTAGGCGATACCCACACGGCGGGCAGCATCGTCGGCGAGTTGCTGCGCATTCTTCATCGCATGGGCATGATCTCCGGCATCGTGATACAGGCACTGTTGGCCCTCGCCCCCGCTTGGGGCATCTACAAGCCGCGTGCGGTGATGGCCCCCATGATTCTCGTTGTGCTCATGCTGGCCTGCACCGCCTACTCGCAGTTCGTCATCATTCCGTCGATGGAGCGAGACCGCATCGCCGCCGGCGGAGCCATTGACGCCGCGTCGCTCGACAATCCCAGCCGCATCCACTTCAACCAACTCCACAACCGCAGTGAGCACGTCGAAGAGGCGATCCTGCTCCTTGGCCTCGCAACCGTGGTCCTGGTGGCGCGGGCAGAGACTTCGCGCATTTGATCCGATCCCCTCACCGCGGCGAATAGCACGCAGATACGCGACTGCAATTCCCATCGGCAAAATCCGTCTCGTCACAGCCATCTCGCCTGCAATCGGAGTACGATGGCTCGCCGAAGGAAGCCTCCGATGCCGAACGCAATCGAAACCAGCCGCGACATCCCCGCCCTGGCAAACTCCCTTGAAGAAATCCAGTCCCGCGTAGCCGCCGGGCGCATCTCGTGGGCCGGCCCTTTATTGCTGGTAGCCGCCCGCCCGGTCCTGTTCCTCACGATCCAGTCCCTCATCGCTCTTTTCTTGTTTGCCCTGCATCGCCCGGCTCCGATGCATCGTGCCGGCCAGTGGTGGAACGTCTACGGCACCTTTGTCGACATCGGCGGCCTCGTCGGCCTCCGTTTCTTCACCCGCCGCGAGGGCATCCGGCTCCGCGACCTCATTGGCCCCATCCGTTTGCGTCACGGTCGCGACCTCTTCATCGGACTCGGTATCTTTCTGCTCATCTGCCCTCTCTTTCTCGGGGGCGGCGTCCTCGCTCAGCGACTGCTCTATGGTTCGCTCGCCCAGTCCACGTCCGTATACCTCACGCAGTTGCACTCCCTCCCCATCTGGGCATTTGCCTACAGCTTGACCGTGTGGTGGGTCATTTCGTCCACGACGGAGGAGGTCACCTTCCAGGGCTATGCCCTCCCGCGCCTGGAGGCTCTCACTGGGCGTACGTGGATTGCCGCCCTCGTGGTTGGCTTGCTCTGGGCCGCGCAGCATTCCGTGTTGCCCTTCGTCGCCGATTGGAAATACCTCTTCTTCCGCCTCCTCGCCTTTATTCCCGGAGTGCTCGTGCTCATGCTCATTTATCTGCGCACTCGCCGTCTGGCCCCCCTCATCGTCGCGCATTGGTCAATGGACATCCTGGGCGCCATCATGACGCAAATTCACTAAGCCCCTCGCGAGTCTCCTGACCACTGACCACTGTCCACTGTTCGCTGTCCCTGCTCCTGTATCATCGAAGAGGTCCTCTCGCGCAGTTCATCTTGTACGGACCCCAACGGAAAGCTCATGAAAACTGGCATCATCGGCCTGCCCCAGGTGGGCAAGACATCGCTGTTCAAAATCCTCACCAAGGCAAAATTAGAAGAACGCGGTTTCTCCAACCCGCGCGAGGCCCATATTGGCGTGGCTCGCGTGCCCGACGAGCGCCTGGAAAAGCTGTCTGCCCTCTACTCCCCGCGCAAAACCACTTTCGCCTCGGTTGAATTCGTCGACGTCGCCGCGATCGGCCAGGAAGCCCTCAAGGAGACCGCCTTCCTCACCAGCCTCCGCAACGTCGACGCGCTGATTCACGTCCTGCGCGCCTTCGAGGACGACTCCATTCCCCACGTCGGCGCCATCGATCCTCTCCGCGACATCAAGAATGTCGAATTCGACCTCATGATCAGCGATCTGACCCAGGTCGAAAAGCGTCTTGAACGCGTCGAAAAGGACCTCAAGAAGGGCCGTACCGGCGAGCTTGAACGCGAACAGGCTCTCCTGATCCGCTCAAAAGAAGCGCTCGAAAAAGAGCAGCCACTGCGCGAGCTGGAGATGACCAACGAGGAGAAGAAGCTCATCAAGGGCTTTATGTTTCTCTCGCAAAAGCCTGTGTTGTATGCCATTAACATCGGCGAAAGTTCAACATTAGGCGACGACCTGGACTCCGCCGTCAGCCGTTTTAAGCTTGACGAAGTGGCTCACCGCCCGAACGCCGGGGCCACCGCTATCTGTGGAAAAGTCGAAGCTGAGCTCGCCGAAATGGACGAAGCCGAAGCAGCCGACTTCCTCTCCAGCTACGGCCTCCATGAGAGCGGCCTGGTGCGTCTCATTCGCAAAAGCTACGAGCTGCTCGGCCTCATCAGCTTCTTCACCGCCGGCGAAGACGAGTGCCGCGCCTGGACTGTGCCCGCCGGCTCCAAGGCCCCGCAGGCCGCCGGTGCCATCCACTCCGATCTTGAACACCACTTCATCCGTGCGGAAACCATTCGCTGGGACAACCTGCTGGCCGCCGGTTCTGAAGCCGCGGCGCGCGCCCAAGGCACGCTCCGCCTCGAAGGAAAGGAATACGTTGTGCACGATGGCGACGTAATGCACATCCGGCACAGCGGTTAAGCCCGAATGCTCAGGTTATCAATCCTTCTCGGCTTGATCGCCGCGCTGGCCGACGTGGCAGGCGGCCTGGTCCTGGTGCGCGCCCACGGCATCGAACGCTACCTGCGCTACTTCGTCGCGCTCGGCGCCGGCTTTCTTCTCGCCACTGCCTTGCTGGAGATGACCCCAGAAAGCCTGCGGCTGAACCCCATCCTCGGTCCGATCCTTATCATGACCGGCTATTGCGTCGTGCACCTGCTCGAGCACACCATCAACGCCCACTTCCACTACGGCGAAGAGACCCATCACGATGAGTTCATCTCCAGGCGCACCGGCTACTCGGTGTTGGGTGGCCTCAGCGTGCATGCTCTCTTCGACGGCGTGGCCATCGGTTCAGGCTTTGTCGTGTCGAACGCCCTCGGCTGGCTGATCTTTCTCGCTATCCTCTTGCACAAGGCGCCTGAAGGATTCACCATGGCCTCCGTGATGCTGGCCAGCGGGCGCAGTCGCGCCGCCGCATTCTATTCCGCAGTTGCGCTCGCGGTCGCCACGTTAGCCGGGGTTCTGGTCATTGAGCTAGCGCCTCATTGGATGCCCTACGGACTGCCTGTCTCGGCGGGGGTGGCGCTCTACGTCGGCGCCAGCGACCTGGTGCCCGAGGTTAATCGCGAGCCTGGCATCCGCATGGCTCTGGTCTTCTTCCTGGGCGTTGCCGGCTTCCTGCTGCTGCGAATGCTTCTCCCGGCGCTCTAGTGCCTGTCAACACCACAAGGCCCGGCTCTGTATTATCCGCGAGCGCCCGTAATCTGCACCATGTCGCGCTTCGAGCCCGCCCCACCCAGCACCGATCTCACTGACTCCATCACCCGTTCTGGAGTAATCAAGCGCATGCAGACTGCGTCATTGCACGCCGAGTTCTTCTGATTCGCAATTGTGACGCATGGGGAGCAGGCAAGTTCGGCCGTGATAGCCTCGGTGTTCCCAAGGCTGCCATAAAGCCGCGGTGTTTCCGGCCCAAAAAGCACAATGGAGCGAATCGGCGTAATCGCGGAAAAGTGCCCTGGCCCGCTGTCGTTCGTCACCAGCACCATCGCGATGTTATAGAGAGCCGTAATCGCCGGCAGTTTATGCATTCCCGCAAAGCTGCGAAAGCGCGGATGATTCACCTTCTGCTGCATGCCAAGTGCCTCCTCGCGCTCGCCGGGAGAGCCCGTGATCAGCACCAGCACATCCTCCAACTCCTGTACCACCATCGCCGCCAGCGCATTGAAGTTCTCCCGGTCCCATCGCCGCTGCGGCAGCAGCTCCGAGCTGTTCGGATTGATCAGCACGATGCGGTGATAATCCGGCCGATACTCTGGATACACCTGCCGAATGAGCCCCCGCACATACTCCTTGGCTTCTTCTGAAACCGGCTGGATCGGCACGCGAATCTCATCGTCCGAAATATATGTCTTGGAATAGGGCACCTGCGGTTCGGCAGCGAGCAGCGCGTTCACCATGCCGATGAAGTTCTTCGCCATGTGAATGTTGGAGTTGTGGCTCACCCGGTGCGTCAGCATCTCGCCCCTATACAGACCCTCTGCGCGGAACTTGTGAAATCCCACCCTCCGCTTCGCTCCGGACAATCCCGTCAGCAGCCCTGAGTAGCGCGAAAACAGCTCCAGGTCCACGACAGTGTCGATCTTTGCCTTGCGCGCCCAGCGAAGAAACCGCAGCGAATCGAGCACGAGAACCATCAGTCCCGTCTCCCGGATCGTGACAATATTCGACTCGGGTACCGTGGGCATCAAGCGCAAGCTGTCTACGTTCCGCGCAAAGATCAGGAAGAAGATTTCAGCCCCTAAGGCATCCTTCGCCTTCTGCAGGGCAGGGTTGGCAATGATGGTGCTCCCCATCTCTGACAGCTCGATGAAAAGCACCCGGCGCGGTTTATCCGGTCCCTTGGGAGTGCCCAGCAGGCGTACCACCAGCGTGAATAAGAAGCACAGCGGTATGCCGATCCAGTAATCGACCCACCGCATTGTCCGTAGCTTCACACCACTACCCCTTGTCGTCTAAATCGGCCATGGAACGTCTAACCTACAGCAGATATGCGAAAACCGGTTCCGCCAACTTTAATCCAGTCCAGCAGCGCTTTGGTTGCAGACAAGCGTCTGCCTGTCCTCTACAATTCGGATTATAGTTTGCCGAGAGCCATTCAAACTTCCCCTTCGCCGGGCAGCAGAGCCGCGTTGGCTTGCCTCCGGGGCGGCGCGAGCGGTTTCCAGTTTACGCGAAGGGTCTGCTCAGCTTCCTCCACCCCTGAGGCGCAAGCGGTTCGCAGACTTTCCGTTATGCGCGGATTTCAATTGGGAGTGTAGAGGCTGAACAGGGTGGAGATACTTCGCAAACGCAATATTTTCCTCGTCCTCGCGTTCTCGATCTTCGGATTCGCGGTGATGGGCTATCACCCCGGCATCGAGGACGACGGCGTGTACCTCTCCGCCGTGAAGAGCGACCTCAACCCCGCTCTCTACCCACACGATTCAGAGTTCTTCCGCGTGCAGCTCCAGGCCACGCTCTTCGATAAGTGGGTCGCCGACTTCATCCACTTAACCCACATCCCCGTCGCGGCCACAGAGTTGCTCTGGCAATTTGCATCGATCGTGCTGATGATTCTCGGCTGCTGGGGCATCGCTCGCAGCCTGTTTCCTGAGGCTCGTGCACAATGGGCCGGTGTTGCCCTCGTTGCCGCCATGTTCACTCTTCCCGTGTCAGGCACGGCTCTCTACTTGGTTGACCAGCATCTGCATCCTCGCAATCTGGCCACCGCGCTCATCCTGCTGGCAGTCTCCAGAATCATGGTCGGCCAGCACCTGCAGTCGGTTCCGCTGTTGCTGCTGAGCTTTGTGCTGCACCCTATCATGGCCGCGTTTGGCATCTCCTTCTGCTTCTTCCTCACCATTGCCCTCCTCGATCCGGTTCATGTGTGGCTGCGCTCTCTGCGTAGTTCCCTGGCCGCCGCAGTGCCATTAGGTTGGATCTTCGAATCCCCAACTCCTATCTGGCGCCAGGCCCTGCAGACGCGTCGATACCTCTTCCTCTATCAATGGACCTGGTATGAGTGGCTCGGAGCCCTCGCGCCTTTGTTCCTCTTCTGGCTGTTGTGGCGTATTGCCCGAAGACACGGCGAAACGCATCTCGCGCGCTTTGCGCTTGCCGTCTTCGCTTATGGCGTGTTTCAGCAGGCCGTGGCCATGATCATGCTGGGCTCGCCCTCTCTCATCCGGCTCACGCCGCTCCAGCCCATGCGTTTTCTCCAGCTCATCTATTGCTTCATGGCGCTCCTCGCCGGCTGCCTTCTTGGAAAATTTCTGCTCAAAGCCAGCGTCTGGCGATGGGCCGTTTTTCTCCTTGTGATCAACGCCGGCATGTTTGCCGCGCAACGCGCGTTGTTCCCCAGCAGCGAGCACCTTGAGCTGCCTGGAATGCGTTTGTCGAACCCCTGGCTCCAGGCCTTCGCGTGGATTCGCATCAACACGCCCACTGATGCCTATTTCGCCCTCGACCCGCGTTACCTTGAGGCACCCGGCGAAGATTCTCACAGCTTCCGCGCGCTGGCCGAACGCAGTCAGCTTGCCGACGCCATCAAAGACACTGCAATGGTGACGCAAGTCCCCGAGCTCGGCCCAACATGGGAGCACCAGGTGGCCGCACAGGCCGGATGGAACAACTTCAAACTCGCCGATTATGAGCGGCTCAAATCGGAGTTTGGCGTCAACTGGGTGCTGGTCAATTATCCACAACCCGCGGGCCTGCCCTGCTCCTGGCACAACAGCACTCTTTCCGTCTGCCGGGTCCCCTGACCTTCTTTCAGGCGCCTGCGCCGGCAGCCATTTTGCGCGATCAGGCATTTTCCGCGAGAATGGTTCAAGCACTTCTCAAACTTGCCGGCGCGGAGTCCGGTACATGCTCAATCTTTCTCAACGTCTGATCCTCGGCTGCGTTCTGCTGGCCGCCTCCACGGTGGGCCTGGCGCTCGCCTCCCGTCACGCTCTGACAGCGGCGGGGGATTCCTCCATCGCCATCGGTTTCTCGATCCTGGCGGCCCTCATTGCCTTGAGCACCATCCTGATGGTCCTGCTGCCCATCCAATTGCTGGCCCGCGATACAAAAAAGATTGCGCAGGGCAATCTCGATCACCGCGCGGAATGGAACAGCCGCGACGATTTTGGCGTGATTGCCAGCGAATTAAATCGCATCGCCGTCAGGATGCGCGATCTGCGGGACTCCGAAGCCGGCCGCAAGCAAATGGAGTTTCAGCTCTCCGACGCAGTGCTCCAATCCATCTTTGAGCCCATCATCGTTACCGACAGCAAGGGCCACATCCTCAAGGTGAATCAGGCCGCGGCCGAAGTCCTCGGCGAGGCTGCCGCCACTGACCGCATGGCGCTCAGCAACACCCCCGGCGGCGAGAAGATCCTCAGCGCCATTCGCGACGCCGTATCAATGCAAAAACCCGTTGCCGCCGAAGATGAAGCAGCCACCCTGCCCATGCGCATCGGCAACCGGGAACGCAGCTATCGCCTGCGCACCACCCCCATGCGCGACTCCGAAGGCCGTCTCCTGGGCACCGTCACCACGCTCGAAGACGTCACCTCCCTGCAGGATACCGACCGCTTCAAAACCCAGTTCATCACCGTCGCCAGTCAAAAGCTGCGCGGTCCGCTGCTGCAACTCCGCCGCGGCCTCTATGCGCTCGGGCAGGGTTTTGGAGGCGATCTGGAGCCGCTGCAATCCGAGCTCGTGGCCGCCGCCAGCAGCGAATCCGAAAAACTCAATGACCTCATGTCCGACCTGATTGAAGTGGCTGAGCTCGATACCGGCAAACGCGAGCTGCATCTTGAACCAATCCGTCCCCTCCCTCTGCTCAATGAAGCGCGCGATCGCTATTGCGAACAGGCCGCTGAAAAACACATCCGCGTCGACGTAAGCGGCTTCGCCGATCTGTCCGTGGTCAATGCCGACCGCCGTGCGCTTCGCTCCATCCTCGACAACCTGCTTTCCAACGCCATACGCTACACCCCGCCTGATGGCGAAATCCTGCTCGCCGCCGAGGAAATCAAGAATTTCGTTCAATTCACCGTGCGCGATTCTGGGCGTGGCATTGAGGCCGACCGCCTGGCCAATATCTTCGACCGCTTCAATGCTTTCTCCGATGCCGGTACCGGCATGGGCCTCGCTCTGGTCCGGCGCCTCGTTGAGTCGCTCGGCGGCCAGATCGCCGTCGAAAGCCGTCTGGGACACGGAACCACGTTTCGTTTCACCCTGCCCGTCGCCGTTGTCGAAACCATTCACCACCCGGTTGAGGTCGGTTAGCCGATGGGAGAGATCCAGCTCGAACGGCAGCAAGAACCCGCCCGCCTCCGCGTCTATATCGGAGCCGCTCCCGGAGTCGGCAAAACCTATCACATGCTCAACGACGCCCACCTCAAGCGCAAGCAGGGCGTCGACGTGGTCATTGGCCTCGTCGAGCCACATAGCCGCCAGGAAACCATCGACCAGATTCGCGACCTTGAAGCGGTGCCGCTGCGCGTGATTCCCTACCGCGGCGTCGAGCTCAAGGAGATGGACGTCGACGGCATCCTCGCCCGTCACCCCGATACGGTGATCGTGGATGAGCTGGCCCACACCAACGTTCCCGGCAGCAAAAATCGCAAGCGCTACGAGGACGTGCTGGAACTGCTCGACGCCGGCATCAACGTCATGACGGCCGTCAACATCCAGCACCTTGAAACACTCAACGACGCCGTCAATCGCTCCGCCAACACCGTCATCCGCGAAACCGTTCCCGACAACTTCCTCAAGCGCGCCGATGAAGTGGTGAACGTCGATGTGACCGTGGAAGAACTGCGCTCGCGCCTGCGCGAAGGCAAAATCTACGCGCCCGAAAAGGTGGAGCAGTCTCTCGCCAACTTCTTCCGCAAAGGCAATCTGAATCTGCTCCGCGAGCTGTCGCTTCGCACCACAGCCGAGCAGGTCGGCAAGCGCGCCTCGGAATACCGACGCACCCAGGGTCTCGAGCAGGCGCCGATTCCCGAGAAGGTCATGGTCTGCCTCAGCACCCGCCCAGGCACCGAGCGCCTGCTGCGTGTAGGCGCGCGCGTGGCCGGCCGCATGGCGACTGACTGGTACGCCGTGTACGTGATCCGCCCCGACGACGACAAGGGCCATGGCGACCCGGAAGCTTTCCATCGCCTGGAGGATTACGAGCGCATGGCCCGTGACCTGGGCGCCCAGGTCGTCATCCTGCACGACAAGAACGTCTCCGATGCCCTCATCCGTTTTGCCCAGCAGGAAACCATCTCCCACGTCATCTTCGGCCAGTCGGTCCGTTCACGCTGGGACATCCTGCTCCGCGGTTCCGTACTCAACCGCTTCCTCTCTGAAGTCCGCGACGTCACCGTGCAAGTCGTCCCCATGCAGAAACCCTTGCGCAGATAATCGCGATTTCGATAGTCGCAGAGAAAAGAACCAAATCTTGGCCGGTTCAGACAAATCATAGCCGCTCTTAACTGCTTGACGATCAATGGCAGGCACACTCTATGAATTTGAGAACTAAATCGAAACTTGGCCGAGTTTTATGATTTCCGAGTTTGCTGCTGTTGGCAAAAAGATGACTTCCGGTTTGGCGACTACACATCCGCAAGACGCAAGATCCTGCCCGGTCGGGGCTGGAAACGTGCGTTGGGCTGTTACCGACACTAGTCTGGTCAACGTCCAAATCGATGCTATTCGAACGCGGCCTGTGTCGGCGATTCAAGTTCTAGCGAACTGTCGGCGCTGTAAGCGCTTAACATAAGCACATCGTGACCGAGCAACAACTCTATGTCTTCGACTGTCTTTACCTTGTCCTGACGGCCGCTGCCGCCGTGCTCACTCGAGCGCCTTGGCGGCGAATCGTGGGCGCTTTGGCCGGTGCGACAGTTTGCGGCCCGGCGGGACTTGGAATCATTGCTTTCGCGGAACGTGTCGGATGGTGGCACTTTGCGATCAAGCGGGAGCCGCATATCCTCATGCTGCTGTGGGTCGGCATAATCCTCTGTGCGTTTGTCTTCCTTCTCACATGGCGTATCGCACGCCGTTTTGGCGGGCGCGGCCTGGCTGTGCTCCTCGTTGTCTTTGCGGTTGTCGGACCCTTTCGGGACTCCTGGTATATGGCAAGGTTCCCGGAGTGGGGCTCCTACGCTCCAGGGATCGCGCCCTTGCTCGCGATCTCGGGGGCCTATGTCCTTCTAGGAATTCTTGGGCACGGGACGATGCGGCTTGTGGCCGGACCTGCCGCGGCAGATTTACTGGCGCGCTGGCCTTGGCAAGGTGCCTGATTCTTTCGGGCAGTGCGCGGCCAAGGAGCACGGAATCAGGAATTGCGCGAAGCAATTAACTCCCGTCAATGGACGTCTTCATCGAATGTGTGCTATTGGTTCTGATACGTAAGCCGGGAAGTATGATCGCCGAATGCACAGCCCAGAAAGTTTCACGCACTTGGCATGGGCTATAGGCGGAAGATGGCGAGTCGTGTTCAACAGTACCTTGA